>JACCDM010074968.1_pt1 | contig 13220 bp, 12 predicted proteins | sample 7445851 | NCBI WGS metagenome assembly JACCDM01 (sample SAMN15323438, study PRJNA562643) | freshwater metagenome | isolation source: river surface water | place: USA:Blue River Watershed | collected 2017-08-16
GTTACTTTCGATGAGAAAACGCAAGAAGTAATGGCGGGAGATAAGGTGTTTAAGTACTAGACTGTGGGCAGTGGACAGTCGGCAGTGGACAGTCGGCAGTGGACAGTGGACAGTCGGCAGTGGACAGTAATCAAAATGGGGGCGCAAGCCCCTTTTTTGTTTAGTAGATTAAAGATAATAGAGTAGAGAGTAGAGAAGGTGGACGAATTAGTTGGAACCAATAAAGAAGCAAAAGCTCTTTTTTGATGATTAATGTAAATAGATAGGTTATACTGCTGTAGTATTGAGTTTATTCTTTGTGCTTTATGCTTTATGCTTTAATAAGATTTTGTAAATTGCAGAATAATAGACTCCCCCCTCTATGGCCATCATTTCGACTAAATCAAAAAAGGACTTATACTTGCACGTCGCAATCTTAGTGACGTTATTCTTAGTGTTGTTTTTTGGTTTATTTTTTGTGTATTTACCCTGGAGCACGCATCATGGAGAGACCATTAAAGTGCCTAATTTAAAAGGAATGTCGATGGATAAGATGGAGGAATCGGTCGATGCGAATAACCTAGAATACGAGATTTCAGATTGTACTTTCGTGGCAGATAAGCCTCCATTGACCATCTTGTCACAGTATCCATTGCCTAATGCCTTAGTCAAATCAGGTCGTAAGATCTACATTACCATTAATTCTGAAACGCCTCCTACGATTCGAATGCCTAATTTAATTGGGTTATCGGTGCGTAGTGCGGAGCAACAATTGATCATTGCCGGATTGAAAAAAGGGATCGTGCATCAAGTGAATGATCCGCGTTTGAAAGAGGTAATTGACATGCAGGCTTTGGGACGAAAAATAGCGGCTGGAAGCAGTATTCCTAAGGGTACTGAGGTCGATTTGTTTATCGGAAATGGAACGGCGGATGCGGAGATTGAATTACCCGATTTAATCGGAAAACCATTAGATGAGGTGTCGATTATTTTGGCAGGAATGAATTTAAAATTAGGCCACGTGACTTACGAGGCAAATAGTGATTTAACAGCTGGAACCGTATTCAAACAGACTTGTGCGACTTGCGATGGAACGAGTATTCATCCGGGAGACACGATTGATGTTTGGGTAGTGGGTGACGGAAATAACGAATAAGATGGATATTACAATTGAAGAATTAAAAGAGCGCTTAGATAAAGGCGAAAAATTGAATTTAATTGACGTGCGCGAGGAATATGAATTCGATGAATTTAATATTGGAGCGACGTTGATTCCTTTAGGCGAATTGCCGGATCGTTTAGACGAGATTGCTCACCTTAAAAATGATGAAATTCTCATCCATTGCCGCTCCGGAGCTCGTTCAGGCCGTGCAAAGGACTATTTAACAGCAGAAGGCTACACAAATGTACGCAATGTATTAGGCGGAATGATGGCGTGGCAAGCAGCTGGATATTAAGATGACTGCTTCGGATTTCAAGGCTGAATTAAACCATTTAAACCTCTTAGATATACGAACGCCCAGAGAATGGGATGACTTCAATCTAGGAGGTTTTCACATATCATTGGATACGCTTTTAGAGCGTATCGATGAAATTTCTCAAGCGAAAAATTGGGTAATTATCTGCTATAATGGGACACAGAGCTTGATTGCTTTGCGTTTATTGAAGGCCAAAGGCTTTACAAAAATCGATCACCTCGAAGGCGGACTCGAAGCCTACCTAAGCCTCTAATAACTTTAAAATTTCGACAAATGCATTCGATGGATGCAAATAGATAAACTCGTCTTGGTTTCTGAACCAAGTCATCTGTTTTTTCGCATAATGGCGATTGTTGCGCTTTAATAAGCGAACCATTTCCTCCTCATCGTATTCTCCCCTTAAGAACGCATAAACCTCTTTGTATCCTAGCGTTTTCAAGGCATACAAATGCTGCTTGTCCTCGAAAGTACGCGCTTCTTCCACTAAGCCAGCCAAAAGCATTTGATCCATCCGTAAGTCGATTCGTGTATATAATTCTTCCCTAGGACGTTCTAGGCAAATCTTGATGACTTGAAAAGGTCTGGCTGGTTTTTGAGCTAGTCTAAATTCAGAATAGGGTTTACCAGTTGAAAGACATACTTCCAGTGCGCGCACTACACGTTGTGGATTTTTAGCATCTACCTGTGCCGCATAAACAGGATCTAATTGCTTCAATTCCATAAATAACGCCCATAGCCCTTCTTTTTCCAAACGCCTATTCAGTGTCTCCCGCAAAGTTAAATCTGCTTCAGGCATCACGTCTAAACCTTCCATTAAAGCCTTCAAGTATAATCCTGAGCCACCAGTAGCAACTACCACATCATGCTTTTTGAAAAGTTTCATTAATAACTTCATCGATTCACGCTCAAAATCCCCGGGAGAAAAATAGTCCTCCACCGAATGTGAATCCACAAAATGGTGGGTTACTCCACCCTGCTCATCTGCAGAAGGTTTGGCTGTTCCGATGGAAAGTTCTCGGTAAAATTGACGGGAGTCCGCTGAAATAATGTCCGTCTGTAGGTGCTTCGCTAAATCCACACAAAGTGCAGTTTTACCCACAGCCGTGGGACCTACAATGACGAGCAATATTTTATCTGATTTTTTCAATGATTAATAGGTATTTTTCTTTCCGTACCATTTCCGGCCAGAACTTGCTTTATCGAAAGAGCGAGCAGGTTTAGCGTCTTTTGAAGCCGCAACTGGAGCGCCGGAACGAGAACCACCGCCGTGACGTGATTGACCTTGCGGTTTTTTGGCCGCTTTCTCTACGTGCAAGACTTTCATCGGGTATTTGTGTGCTTCAATGACTGGAATCTTCTTCCCTATCAATTTCTCGATGTCTTTCAAATACGCTTTCTCCTCGATATCACAGAATGAAATCGCAGCCCCTTTCGCCCCTGCACGACCGGTACGGCCGATACGGTGTACGTAGGTTTCAGCGATATTTGATAATTCATAATTAATGACAAATTCTAATTCGTCGATATCAATACCACGTGCGGCGATGTCTGTGGCGACTAACACACGCGTAGTTTGCGCTTTGAAGTTTTTAAGTGCTGTTTGGCGAGCGTTTTGGGACTTATTCCCGTGAATCGCTTCTGCCTTGATGCTCGCTTTCAAAAGCATTTTCACCACCTTGTCTGCACCATGTTTGGTACGAGTAAAGACAAGGGCCGTTTTAATGGAGGTATCTTGTAAGATATCGAGCAATAGGTGATTCTTATTGCCTTTATCTACAAAATAGACCGATTGATTTATGATTTCAACCGTAGAAGAAACCGGTGTTACCGAAACAGAAGCCGGGTTTTTCAAGATACTTCCCGCTAGTTTTACGATTTCAGGTGGCATGGTAGCGGAGAAGAATAAAGACTGGCGTTTGTGTGGCAAGGCGGCTAATAATTTCTTCACGTCGTGAATGAAACCCATATCGAGCATGCGATCCGCTTCATCCAAGACAAAGTATTCTACATCTGCAATGGATAGCAAACGCTGATTCATTAAGTCCAAAAGGCGTCCAGGCGTCGCAATCACCACATCAGCTCCGCTGCGAATGGCAGATACTTGAGGACTTTGGCCTACTCCTCCAAAAATAACCGCATACTTTAAGTCCGTATGACGCGCATAGGCTCTGAAACTTTCGCCTATCTGAATAGCTAACTCCCTGGTAGGAGTCACAATCAAGGCGCGGATTCTCTTATTTTTTGAAAACGATTTATTCTCTTCTAAAAGTTGAATGATGGGCAGCGTAAAGGCTGCCGTTTTACCTGTACCGGTTTGGGCGCAACCTAATAAATCCGTGCCACGAAGGACAATAGGAATCGATTGGGCTTGAATAGGTGTGGGATTTGTATAACCCTCATCTTTGAGCGCCTTTAAAATAGGCTCAATGAGGTGCAATGATTCGAATGACATATAACTGTATAAAGATGTGTTATGAGCAATGAAATACTAACAAACATCCTCATAATGTGGCGCAAAGGTACGCCTTTTATTTAACAGATTCGTTTAAATGACCTAATGCTGCTAAAACCTGCTTGATCTCCTCCCCCTTTTGGGTGCCAATTAAGACCGCCTCACCTTTTTTAAATTGTAGCTGCAGACCTACATTTCCAGCGACATTATACACTAAACCCTGACCATTAAAACCGTATTTAATACCCCAACCGCCATATTCCTTTAAGGGACTGTAGGTTCGTATATAGCTTGCTGTAATTGTTTCCCAAGCGAAGAATTTCTCATTCAAATGGAATGGAAAAAAGCGCACGTAGATGCCTTCTTCAGTAACGCGAGTCGTTAATTTCATTTGCCAAAACAAAACAGGCAATAACATCCCTACAACAAATGATATCAAAAATGAGAAGGTTGTAGGAGGTGATACAGTGGCAATGGAGTACATCATAGTTATCCAAGAGCCTATTAATATCAGCCATAACCACCACTGAGTGAAGCGTTGTGTTTCGTTGAATTCTTTCATTTAGTTGACTTTTAGATAAACAAAATTAAAAACATTCCATTAAAATTACCATTTTTGGTAAATTTCTATAGCTTTGCTAAAATAATATAGCTATCCATGGCAAACACAACTCCTTGTCCCCAATGTTCATCTTATGATATCGCAAAAAACGGCATCATTAACGAGAAACAACGTTTTAAATGTAAATCCTGCGGCTACAACTTTACGGTAGCGAAAATGGGAAAAAGCATCGATAGTTACTATGTTATTAAAGCATTACAGCTTTATATTGAGGGAGTTAGTTACCGGGAAATCGAACGATTATTGGGCATTAGCCACGTTTCGGTCATGAATTGGGTAAAGAGGTACCGCATCAAAATCCCTAAACAAGAGTTTTACACTCCTACCTACCGCATACTCAATCACAAAGAGCTTTCGGAGTTCGTTATCGTACCAGGAAACCTTTCGAACAAAGGCATGATTATCACCGAATTAGGGGACAAATTCATGGTTATTCAATGGACACGAATAAAATCTATATAAAATTAGCAAGCCTATAGCTAAATTAGACAACAGAAGAATTTAAGCGAATATTTGTTCAACCAAAAAATACAAATAAAACCTTAAAAACTTATATTAGATGAAAAATCCTTCTGTTATCCTTTTAGCACTATTGCTTGGGGCTTTTGGCCTTCGAGGACAAGGCTCACCAGAGTATGGTTCCGGTATGAAAATTAATTTTAATGAGAAAGGATCGAAGTATATGCGCTTCGTACTTTGGAATCAAATCTGGGCTAGATCAATCGAAAATAATCCAGGGACCCTAGTGAATGGAACACCCTCTACTAATACCTTCGACATTGGAGCACGTCGTGTTCGAATCCTTGCTTATTCTCAAGTCTCACCACGTTACCTTGTTGTGTTGCATTTTGGTATTAATAACCAATCATTTGTCCAAGGAGGTGGATCCGGAACCACAGGTACAGGCGGATATGGTGCTGGGAAAAAAGCACAAATGTTTTTCCACGATGCATATAGCGAATACGCGCTAATTCAACCAGCAAAAGATAAGAATTTCAGCATGTCTTTCGGAGCGGGCTTGCATTACTTCAATGGCATTTCCCGCATGACTTCAGCTAGTACCCTTAACTTCTTGGCGGTAGATGCACCTATCTTTAACTGGCCATTGATTGAGAATTCTGATCAATTTGCTCGTCTGTTTGGTGTCTATGCAAAAGGGAAATGGGGAAAATTAGATTATAGAATAAACATTAACAAACCTTTTGCCACCTCTATGACTCCTACAAACGGCACAAGCGAAGCTATTGCGGTGGATAATAATGGTGATAGCCGTTTATCTAAAGGTGGCTATGCGATGTATCAATTTTTAGACCAAGAGTCAAATTTATTACCCTATACAGTGGGTACATATGTGGGGACTAAAAGGGTATTTAACCTGGGAGCTGGATTTTACACCGAACCAGAGGGAACGCTTAGCTCCTTGAATGGCATTAAAACAAAACACGATATTCGTTCTTTTGCGATAGATGCTTTTGTAGACATGCCTATTGGGGACAAAAAGAAAAACATGGCAATAACGGCTTATTCAGTACTATATTCTAATGACTTTGGGCCTAATTACTTACGCAACACAGGAATCATGAATCCTGGAACGGCAGATGCTAGCTTTACGGGAACGAAAGCATTAGCTGGTGCAGGAAATGCTCGTCCCTTAATGGGAACTGGATCTATATGGTATACGCAAGCGGGTTTATTATTACCTAAAAGTTCTGATGCACCCAAACTTCGTGTTCAACCATTTGTAGCCTACACATTGAAAAAATTAGATGCCCTACCTGCTGCTGGTAGCTATTTTGATATCGGATCTAATTTTTACATCGATGGTCACAACTCAAAAATCACCTTACAGTATTCATCTAGACCCGTATATTCTACAAAAGATAACATCAGTGATTACAAAGGAGAATTTATTATTCAATTTGCCAACTACCTATAAACTCAATTCATTCTTAACTTAAAAAACTATGTCACAAAAAAAACAAAGCCTGGCCTATATTATTAGCGCCTCGTCCGTCGGGACACTCATTGAGTGGTACGATTTTTACATCTTCGGTAGCTTAGCTACGGTATTATCTACTAAGTTTTTTCCAACGGATAATCCAACAGCTGCCTTTTTAAATACCCTTGCCACATTTGCGGCAGGTTTCGTGGTTCGCCCATTTGGTGCCTTGGTATTTGGCCGTTTAGGCGACTTGATTGGACGTAAATACACGTTCATGGTTACTTTAATGTTAATGGGTGGCGCTACATTCGCCATCGGTTTAGTACCTTCCTACGCTACCATTGGCGGATGGGCTCCATTTTTAGTTCTGACACTTCGTTTATTACAAGGTTTAGCCTTAGGTGGTGAGTATGGGGGTGCAGCCACCTATGTCGCTGAACATAGTCCAGCAGAAAGACGTGGATTCTTCACCTCTTGGATTCAAACCACCGCCACTGTTGGTTTAGTGATCTCTTTAGGGGTGATTATGTTAACACGTTCATCTATGACTAAAGAGGCTTTCGATGAGTATGGCTGGAGAATTCCATTCTTACTATCTATCGTTATGGTGGCTATTTCATTCTTGATTCGACGCAACATGGAGGAGTCTCCGATGTTTGAAAAAGCGAAAAAAGAGGGGGCTACTTCGACGAATCCGCTAAAAGAATCTTTTGGAAATAAATTAAACTTGAAATTCGTTTTATTGGCATTATTCGGAGCGACAATGGGTCAAGGATTAGTTTGGTATACCGGTCAATTCTACGCCCAGACCTTCTTGTTGAAAATATGTAACCTAGATGATATTCAAACTAACAGTATTCTAGTGATTGGTTTATTATTAGGTACGCCGTTGTTTATCTTCTTTGGTGCATTATCTGATAAAATTGGTCGCAAAGGAATTATGTTAGTCGGTATGGCCATCGCCGTTTTTGCTTACAGACCTATTTTTGATAAAATGTATCAAACAGTAAGCGTTAAAAACAAAGAAGTACTAGCAGGATCGGAAAAAATCGAAGAGACGCGTGCATTAAACGCAAAATCTACGGTTGATTCATTAATTACAACGACAACAACCCGTACCTACACAGACGGTGCCACCTACAAGAAAGTGAGCAAATTAGTCATCTTAGCTGATAAAACAGCTGAAGCTCCTAAAGCAGAAGTAAAAGAAACGATTACCATTAATGATTCAGACAAATGGACATTAATCGGAATGGTATTCTTATTAATTTCCTTTGTTACGATGGCCTATGGCCCGATTGCAGCTTTCTTAGTAGAATTATTCCCTACTAAAATTCGTTACACATCCATGTCATTGCCTTACCACATTGGAAATGGTATCTTCGGTGGATTAATGCCAGCCATTGCTACATTCTTAGTAACGACTGCAAAGGATACGAATAAAGCAGCAGAAGAAGCAGGTCAGGCGGCTATCTACGCCAAGCCTTACTTAGAGGGTTTGAATTACCCGATTGCCTTAGTAACGGTCTGTGTAATCATTGGTTTCATTTACATCAAGGGTGACAAAAAACACGCTTAATAACCTATTAATAGAAAAATTATGAATGCTCTCAAAAAAATATTAGGCCTGATCTGGATAGCGCTAGGCGTATCCGCAGGAGTTTACCTCATCTATTTTCAAGCGGTTCCGCTTTGGGAAAAAGGAGGAAATGATTTAGTCCCAGCGATCATCTACACCTTTGTGTTAGCACCGCTGATCTCCATCGGAATGTCTGTTTTCGGATATTATTCGCTGACTGGAGAATTCGACAACGTTTAATCAACAAACCAAACAAACGGCCTGCCTTCTAGCAATAGAGGGCAGCCGTTTTTATCCATTATGCGCTATAATCGCTTAGTTTTAGTGGCATTTCTTTTCTTAGGCTTGATAAGTTTTCCCATCATTAGCCTAGTTGACTCTTCGAAAACCATTGAAGGGGTGCCCGTGATCTATGCCTATAGTTTAGTTGTTTGGTTAGTTGTTATTGCCTTTACAGGAATCATTTTAAATTCTAAGAGCAAGAAATGAGCACCTGGTTAATTTTCATCTTGTCTATCACCTATTTAGGGGTACTTTTCTTCTTAGCCGCTTGGGCAGAAAAGCAAACAAGCACCAAGAAGAGCTTAATTAACAATCCACTCATTTATGCCCTCTCATTAGCCATATATTGCTCTGCATGGACTTTTTACGGTTCCGTAGGTCAAGTTAGCACGAATGGAATCAGCTTTTTAACGGTTTATTTTGGACCTACATTAGTCATGATTTTAGCGTGGGGATTTGTGCGCAAAATGATTCGAATTTCAAAAATTCACCACATCACAAACATTGCAGATTTTATTTCCACTCGTTTTGGGAAAGACAACCGTTTAGGTCAGCTGATTACACTAATCTCCGTTATAGCGGGGATACCTTATATCGGATTACAATTGAAAGCCATTAGCCAAAGCTTTGACCTAATTACGCTAAATAATCCTAGTGATTACTTTTATCAAGAGCCCTCCTTCTTACTTTTTATAGCAATCACCTTGTTTATCCTGACGCTAGGACCACGTAAATTTAATTCTTCTGAGAAGCACCAAGGCATGATTTTTGCCATTGGTATCGAATCCATTATTAAAATTTTGGCCTTTCTAGCCGTAGGAATTTACATTACTTATTCTATCCATTCAGGTTGGGATGAGATCGTTCAGAAAGCGAATATTGCCATTCCATCCATTCGATTCCAAGGAGGGTATGGTAACTGGTTCATCCAATTAGTTATTTGCGGTGTATCATTCCTGTTTTTACCGAGGGTTTTCCATGTGGCTGTCGTAGAAATTAACGAGGAAGAAAACTTAAAACAAGCATCTTGGATATTCCCGTTGTATATGGTATTGATTAATCTGTTTGTGATCCCTTTAGGATTTGCAGGTTATATCTATTTACACCCATCTGGATTAAATCCTGACTTATATGTTCTAGGATTACCCCTACATTTTTCTTCTAAAACCTTAGCTGCTTTCGTTTACCTAGGTGGCTTCTCTGCTGCAACAGGAATGGTAATTATAGAGACAATCGCCATCAGTTCCATGATCAGCAACAATCTATTTATGCCACTTCTTTTGCAGAGAAAAACTTATGTGGAAAAGAATCAAGAAAAACTAGGATCCATTATCCACAATTTAAGACGACTTTTCATTGTGGCCATTATGGTCATGGCTTATGCCCATTATTGGATAAATGAGGATTTCGTTAATCTCGTTTCTATCGGAATGACTTCCTTTTTAATTGTAGCTCAATTTGCACCAGCCACCATTATCGGATTGTATTGGAAAAATGCAACAAGAGCCGGCGCCCTAGCGGGAATCCTAATCGGATTTTCCATTTGTTGTGCATTACTCCTTTTACCGGGCTTAGGCATCTCCGTAAATGCCTTTCGAATTGATGGCTTTAATCCCATCACGAACGCGGGTTATTGGTCCCTCAGCTTGAATACATTTGCCTTTTTAAGTGTTTCTATTTTAACAAAACAGTCTGCCAAAGAAGCCAATCAAGCTTTTCTTTTCGTTGATGTATTTGCCTACACACAAAGTCTGGAAAATACCACCTTATGGAGAGGAAAAGCAAAACTAAAGGATTTAAAAAATGCCTTAGCCGGATTTATGGGCAAAATCAAAGCAGAGGCAAACTTGAAACAATTTGCTGCCTTACATCAAATTTCACTTCAAGAAACGTATGCAGATCCTCGTATAGTAAATAATACAGAAAAAATGCTCGCCGGTTTTGTAGGGTCAACATCCGCTAGATTAATCATTTCTGCTATTTCAAAAGAGGAAAAAATTGGGGTTTCTGAAGTAGTGGATTTACTCCAGAAATCAAGAGATTTACAACAAAGCAATTACGACTTACGTAAACTGGACGCACAGAAAAATGAATTTTTAACGACAGTAACCCACGAAATACGCTCTCCCATTACCTCTATTCGCTCTTTATCAGAAATCATGGTGGATCACGAAGATATTAGCCCAGAGGAACGAAAGAAGTTTTTGGATACGATTATTCAAGAAGCAGATCGATTAAGTCGATTAGTGAACCAGGTTTTGGACTTAGAAAAATTAGACGCAGGTAAGGAGAAATTCCGTATCGAACCTGTCAAAATGGAAGCCATCATTGAAAAAGCTACCCAAAACTTCATTGCTATTGCGCAACAAAACCAAGTGAGCCTAACGGTGGATTTGAGCCAAAAAAGAACTCAACGCAAGGTTTTAGGAGACTTTGAAAAATTAGTCCAAGTGGTTATCAATATCGTATCCAATGCCATTAAAAATGTAGAACCAGGGAGCGGGAAAATTGCCATTCGACTAAAAGAAAACGCAACCCATATATGTTTGGAAATCGAGGATAACGGCATCGGCATCGATCCCAAATTCCACGATCAGATATTTGAAAAATTTAAACAAGTAGATAATCCGAATCGCAAAATAGAAAGTTCAGGTCTAGGCTTGTCCATTTCGAAGAAAATCATCGAACATCTACATGGAAGCATACAAGTTCAGAGTGCTTTAGGACAAGGAGCCCTATTTTTGATTAAATTACCAATAGAATAAACCGCCTACTATGAGAATACTAATTGCTGATGATGAACCCGCGATCTTAATGTCCCTCGATTTTTTAATGAGAAAAGAAGGACATCAAGTCTACGTCGCAAGAGACGGGGAAGAAGCCATCCAACTGATCGAAAAAGAGCTTCCAGAAGTCATTATTTTGGATATTATGATGCCTAAAATTGATGGCTATGGCGTTTGCCAGCAAGCGAAAGCCTTGTCTCCTACTTATCAACCTAAAATCGTCTTTATTTCCGCCAAAATAGCCGATTCCGACATCGAACGCGGTTACCAAGCAGGAGCCGATTTATACGTCCCGAAACCTTTTTCTAATCGGGACCTTTTGAAAAAAGTAAACGAATTAAACCTACAAAGCAATAACTAATCATATTATGAGAATTACTTCCCTTCAACAATACCACGAGGCCTACGAGGAAAGCATACAGCTACCAGAAAAGTTCTGGGCAGGCATCGCAAATCAATTTGATTGGATCAAACCATTCACGAAAGTATTAGACTGGAATTTTGATGATTATTCGGTCAAATGGTTTGAGGATGGCCAAATGAACATCACCGCGAATGCACTTGATCGCCATTTAAAAACGATTCCAGATCAAGCAGCCATCATTTACGAACCAAACGAACCCGGCGATGAGGCCATCACCTTAACCTACCGCGAATTACACACTCGCGTATGTAAGTTCAGCAATGTGCTTAAAAAACAAGGCGTGGTGAAAGGGGATCGTGTTTGTATTTACATGCCGATGATTCCAGAATTAGCCATCGCCGTTCTAGCTTGTGCTCGAATAGGTGCCATTCACTCGGTGGTTTTTGGCGGATTTTCAGCCCAATCTATCGCGGATCGAATCAATGATTCAGAATGCAAAGTGGTAGTCACCACAGACGGAGCAGTACGTGGGAACAAAACCATTCCCATGAAAGAAACCGTAGATGATGCTTTAATAACCTGCCCATCCGTAGAAAAGGTTATTGTTAAAACACGCACCAAAACGCCTGTTTCAATGATTGGTGGTCGTGACCTATGGTGGGAACAAGAAGAAAACGAAGCTTCAGCAGATTGTCCTGCTGAAGCCATGAATGCAGAAGATCCCTTGTTTATTTTATACACTTCTGGTTCTACTGGAAAGCCCAAAGGAGTTGTTCACACCTGCGGTGGCTATATGGTTTACACGGCCTACACTTTCGCTAATGTATTCCAATACAACCCAGGTGAGGTCTTCTTTTGTACAGCAGATATAGGCTGGATTACAGGCCACTCCTATTTAGTTTACGGACCGCTTCTAAATGGAGCGAAATCCGTATTATTCGAAGGAATTCCTACTTATCCAGATGCAGGACGCTTCTGGGATATTATCAAAAGACACTCCGTTAACATCTTCTACACGGCCCCTACAGCGATTCGTTCGTTAATGGGTTTTGGCGATGAATACCTAGAAGGTAAAGACTTAAGTTCATTACGTGTGTTAGGATCCGTGGGAGAACCATTGAATGAAGAAGCATGGCATTGGTATAATGACAATGTGGGTCTTGGTAATTGTCCTATCGTAGATACGTGGTGGCAAACAGAAACAGGTGGACTAATGATCTCGCCTATCGCTGGCATTACTCCGTTAAAACCGGCTTTTGCCACTTTACCCTTACCAGGCGTTCAACCCATCCTAGTGGATGAGAATGGAAAAGAAATTACTGGAAATGGCGTAAATGGCAATTTATGTATTAAATACCCGTGGCCATCGATTATTCGCACTACCTACGGTGATCATGAACGTTGCAAATCTACTTACTTCTCCACTTATCCTGGCCTATATTTCACAGGTGATGGATGTATGCGAGATGAAGATGGTTACTATCGCATTACAGGACGTGTAGACGATGTCATGAACATTTCTGGTCACCGAATCGGAACAGCCGAAGTGGAGAACGCCATCAATATGCACACAGGTGTCATTGAATCCGCGGTCGTAGGTTATCCTCACGATATCAAAGGCCAAGGAATTTACGCGTATGTCATATGCGAAAACCCTACCCTCAATGATGATTTAACTCGTAAAGATATTTTAGCGACAGTGGCACGGGTCATCGGGCCTATTGCAAAACCAGATA
>JACCDM010231244.1_pt1 | contig 13214 bp, 15 predicted proteins | sample 7445851 | NCBI WGS metagenome assembly JACCDM01 (sample SAMN15323438, study PRJNA562643) | freshwater metagenome | isolation source: river surface water | place: USA:Blue River Watershed | collected 2017-08-16
GTCTCACTGGAATTGAATGAGGGAATATTGGGCTCGTTGCAGCATATTGATTATTATGGCCATGATGCGATGCTGACGATTGCAATCGAACAGTCAACTTCACCTATCAAGGCAAGAGTTGCTGGCTCTAATGAATTTCTCGTTGGTCAGAAGGTTTATATTCAACACCGCGGACCAATTAGGTATTTTTCTCGTCCGTAGCCTCTGCTTCATTCATTGCAGGAATTTCCAAAGGTTTTGTCTCTAAAAGCGCCTGCTGCAATATTGGAGCGGTGATTTCGCTCTGCCACCTGCGTGCTCCCATGGCAACAAGTGCTTCTTGAACCGAATCAGTTGGAGGCTCCCAGCAGATTCTTCTCACCAATTCGGGGGAGATTAAATTTTCAGGTGGGATAGACAGCTCTTCTGCGCGTGCTTGTAGGTTGAAGCGGGCATGAGTAAGTGGGGCATATCGATCGGGGAAGCGCTCTTTCCAAATCTTGATGGGAGGCATGGCATCGCTCTTTGTGCGCGCTTCGGGCCAAAGATCTTCCGGCATCGCGATTGCTTCAGTAATGCAACTAATCCACGTTGCGGCATTTTCTAGCCAGCGTGATCGAAGGCCAAGCGGTTTCAATATTTTCTCTAGATGCTTTCGATTTGTGATTGGTCCCTTATCTGAAGCTAGCGCTAATTCGGTTATGGCGGCATCCGAGAGCAAGCGACCCGGTGAGACATCAAGCTCTTGCGCTAGAGCATTACGTTGCTGCCACAACTCGCGAACTACTGCCATGTGATTTCGTTTCTTGACTTTATGCATGCCTGATGTGCGGCGCCATGGATCGATACGTGCAGGCGCAGGAGGCGCAGAGAGTATGGCCGCAAAATCTTCTAAGGCCCACTGCAATTTCCCAGCTTCTTGCAAGAGTTGATAGACCTTATTGCGTAATTCGATGAGAAGTTCAACATCAAGAGCTGCGTAATTTAACCAATCGGGAGGTAAAGGACGTTGCGACCAATCAACTGCTGAATGTTCCTTGGCAAGCGATACGCCCATGAGCGCTTCCAGTAATGGACCTAGGCCGACGCGAGGCAGCCCAGCGATTCGTGCGCCTAGCTCAGTATCAAAAAGGAGTGAAGGGTTGATACCTAATTCACGTAAACAGGGAAGATCCTGCGTACTTGCGTGAAGAATTACTTCTTCTCCTTGAAGAATGTGGTTGAGCTGAGCAAAGAGTGGATGGCCTGGTCCAAATGGAATGGGATCAATCAGGTGTAATCCGCCACCAGTGCGTTTGATCTGTATGAGATAGGCGCGAGAGCTGTATTTATAACCAGAAGCACGCTCTGCATCAAGAGCAAAGGGACCATCACCTTGGGATAGTTCCGTGAGCGCATTACGGAGCGCTTCTTCTGTATCTATGAGTGCAGGTAGCCCACCAGAAGGAGCGAGTAAAGGTGTTGGTACGTCAACTTCGCTGACTTCACCCACGGCGTCGCGCAGAGCTGATTGAGGCAACTCCATCAGGAATTGGGGGGAGGCCGGCAACTTCGCTCATCAGATTGCACCAAGCATGAACGTGTAAAAAAATTTCATCTTTTGAATTGAGTATAGGAGTCCACGATGCGCGAATTTCAATTTCAGAGTCATCGCTTCGTGGTGCAAGCTTTCCAAAAGAGGCGCTGGAGACTCTCGTGACTGTTCCACTTGGCGCGCTAAAGATTGCGCCTGTTGCGTTGAGTGAATCCAATAACCAGTTCCAGCCAACTTCGGGGAGCAATGGATCTTCTTGCATTTGGCTATCAACATCGGCTCGCATAAAGGTAACGCAGCGAAAGTCGCCTTCCCATGTGTCTTGACCACCTGGTTCATGGAGGATGACAAAACGCCCGGAGGCTATTTCCTCATTATTCGATGGATTCACACTCGGATGAGCTGATACATCTGCAGTAAATGCAAAAGAGTATGTCGCAAGTTTTTGAGGAGCAGGAACTTCTTCCAGAATTATTTCGCTGCGCGGGGTGATGGTACGAAGATTTTCAACCAACTCTTCAAAGGAAAAGGCTCCCGACGACTTCACTGGTTAATTCTAAAGTTGCAGACGGCATCGAAGTGGGAGGCTGGCAGTTGAAGAAGGTAGAGTCTGTGCATGGCTAGCCTGCTCGCGCTTCTCTCCAGCGCACTCTGGGGGACTGCCGACTTCTTTGGTGGAAAACTCAGCAAGAAATATCCAGCGTTGGTGGTTCTTGGCGCGCAGCAATTCTTTGGATTTCTGACTGGAGTTTTTCTCGTTCTCCTCACTGGAGCATGGCAGGCGCAGGCGTTGGGAAGCCAGGGCTATCTCTTACCTGGGATCATTGCCGGCTTTACTGGTTATGGTGGATTGATCTGTTTGTATGCAGGACTTTCGACGGGACGCATGGGCGTTGTATCACCGATTAGTTCGCTCGCGGCGGTGATTCCACTTGGATACGCACTCGTTTTCAAAGGCGACCAATTATCACTCGTTATTTCCATCGGAGTTGTCCTTGCAACTCTTGGAGGATTTTTGGCAAGTGGCCCAGAGGTATCGCAAGGAGTTCCACTCAAGCCGCTCCTTCTCGCAATTGGAGCCGCTCTCTTCTTTGGTACTTGTTTAATCTTCATGTCAATTGGCTCGCAATCGAGCGCTTTGATGACAATGACGACTATGCGTACTGCCACATTGCTGATTGGGCTCGGGGTTCTCTATCGATATCGTGATTCGATAAGGTTTACTCGCCAAGAGCTGCCTATCTTGATCTTTATTGGCGTTGCAGATTTTGCAGCAAACTTACTACTTGGGGTTGCTACGACAAAAGGTTTGGTCTCACTTGCTATGGTTTTGGGGTCACTCTATCCAATTGCCACTGCGCTACTTGCTTATCGATTATTGCATGAGAGGCTGCATCGCGTTCAGTATGTCGGAATTGCTGCCGCTGTCATAGGCGTAGCGCTCATCTCAGCCTTTTAAGCTTTCTTTGCTGAAATTAATCTCGTTCCCTTAATACGTGTCTCACTCTTATTGGGAAAGTGATTTAAAAGTTGGGTGAGATTAATTTTATCTTCACCTCCTGAAACATCGGTAATACTCAATTCCAGTGCATCGATTCTTCCTGCTGCGAGCAGCTCATTGATGATGCTTACCCCTGCCTCGATGTGGATATTGGGTCCAAAAGTTCTGATCGCGCGATCCAACGCTTTCTCAGGTGAGAGATTCCAACAATGTGCCAATCTGTTATTGGCCAGTGGATTGATGAGAGATCGTGAGATGACGACGACTGGAACGGGGGTTCGTTGATAGGGCTCAGTACGCGCAGTGTTGCCACCAATGAGAATGCAGTCAGCGCTACGTCGTCGCGCCAGGAAAGCTGCGCGATCGGCAGCGCTGGTGACTCCGGCAGAGCTGCCAGATTTTGAAGTTGACCCATCTACTCCTGTTACAAGCGTTACAGTGACCGTCACGAGCGTAAGAATATGGAGATTCTCACTCAATTATCCGGCAACGGCCTTGCTATAAATTGAAAATGGGTCCGAGGGAGCGTTAGCCTTAAAACATGAGATTTAGAGCAGGGGTACTTCCCGCCTCTTTGGTTCTTCTGATTACCCTTCTTCCGGCGACCCCAGTTGCGGCAGCTCCCACCTTGGCTCAGGTACAGGCGCAGGTAATTAGATTGGAAGAAGAAGCCACCGCTGCTGCTGAAGGCGCCCAAGAAGCCAAGGTCAAGTTGGCATCGCTGACTCGCAGCCTGGCTGGCATTCAAGCCAAAGCCGCCCTACAAGCTAAGACGGTAGATGAGATCTCTAAGGCGCTCGGCGCTATCGCTGTCAGTCAATATAAATCAGGAACGCTGAGCCAGAGTTTAGAACTTCTCTTTTCAAGCGATCCCAGCCTGTATCTCTCCTCAGCGGGCTCTTTAGAGGCAATTACCCGTCGTAAGTCGACACAACTTCGAAAGTTTCAGACAGCCGAACAGCAATTAAATGCGACCTCCCTCACCGTCTCGGATAAGTTGGCGCAAGTTAAGGCGCTAGAGAAGAAGTTAGCCGAGCGCAGCGCCTTTGCGCAGCGTAAGTTGGCGCAGGCTGAGTTACTTCTCTCTAAGTTGAAGCGAGAAGATCGCGAACGTTTGGCACGTCTTGCCGAAGAGCGTGAAAATGCCGATCAACAGTCTTCACTGCAAGCTGCAAAGCGTGCAGTAGGAGTATCCGGTCGCGCAGGTATCGCGCTGAAATACGCGCTCGCGCAGATTGGCGATCGATATGTCTTTGGCGCTGATGGAATGACAACGTGGGATTGCTCAGGGCTAACCATGCGCGCCTTTCAAGCAGCCGGTGTCAAACTTCCGCATTCATCCGCGGCCCAATCACGAATGGGTAAATCTGTCCCATTCAATCAGAAGAAGCCCGGCGATTTAGTCTTCTTTGGTCGCCCAGTTTCACACGTTGGTATTTATATGGGTGGTGCGCGCATGGTGCACGCTCCACGTTCCGGTTCCCGTGTGAAAGTGGCTGAACTCAATATGGGTCGTAAGCCATTAGTCGCTGTTCGCCGCTTCTAATGTCCTCATCAAAAATTCTCTGTATTACAAATGACTTTGGCCCACGCGCTGGCGGTATCGAGACCTTTGTCATCGGCCTGATTGAAAGACTTCCGAAAGATAGCGTCATTGTCTACACATCGAGCCAAGAAGGCTCTGCTCCATTTGATGCCGCCTGGAGAGAAAAATTTGGAGTTGAAGTAATTCGAGATCGCAGCAGAATACTTTTGCCTTCGAGGAGAGTTGGAAGGCGCGTTCGAGCACTTGTAGCTGAAAGAGGCATACGTCGCGTCTTCTTCGGAGCTGCTGCACCTCTGGGCCTGCTCTCACATGGACTTCGCAAAGTTGGAGTAACCAAGATTGTCGCTCTCACACACGGACATGAAGTGTGGTGGGCGAAGGTTTGGCCATTCTCTGCGCTGCTGCGTCGCATTGGCTCAGGAGTTGATCATCTAACTTACCTCGGTGAATTCACACGACGAGAAATTTCGCGAGCTTTAAGCAACCCTGCCAAGGAAGCAATGGTGAAGATTGCTCCGGGGATAGATACCAATCACTTTGCACCACGCTTCGATTCAGAACAACTCAAAGTTGATTTAGGGCTAGCTGGAAAGAAAGTGATCATCAGCGTGGGCAGACTTGTTCACCGAAAAGGCCAAGACACCCTTGTTGCTGCGCTACCACAAATCTTGCAAAAAATTCCTGATACACATCTAGTTTTTGTTGGTGAAGGTCCGCGAAGAGATTACATGGAAAGACTTGCTCAAAGATTGGAAGTGAGTTCTCACATAACATTTATTGGACGTATTCAGTATCAAGAACTTCCGAGATACATCGGTATAGGCAATCTCTTTGCGATGCCTTCTCGCTCACGCCTTGCTGGTCTTGAAGTGGAAGGGTTGGGAATTGTCTACCTAGAAGCGAGTTCGTGCGGGTTGCCAGTGTTAGGTGGATCATCCGGAGGAGCACCTGATGCCGTAATTAATGGTGAGACAGGTCTAGTTGTCGATGGTACTTCTGTTGACGAAGTGGCACGGGCTGCCATCACTTTGTTGCACGATGAAGAATCAGCAAAGAGTCTAGGTGCACGTGGAAGGGGATGGATTATTGATGAGTGGCAATGGGATAGCTGGGCGGATCGATTTAACGCACTTCTTACAGAAGACCAGCCTTTCGTGCCACGTTAGTTGCTTGGATGCGGTTCTTCACTTCTAACTTTCGATAGATATGAGTTAGGTGGGTTTTGAGAGTTGATTCGCTGATAAAGAGCGATTGTGCCAATGAAGCTAAATCTAGATCACTCCCAAGAAGTGCGACAACCTGCAGCTCTCGCTGCGATAAGCCGAATTTCATATGTTTACGCTCTATGGCACTGGCAATTTCTTGTGATGTAAAGGAGGTTGGGGATTCATATGCGCGTTGAATCGCGGAGACAAGTTCGGAAAGGGGTGCAGATTTATGAACGAAGGCGTTGGCGCCAGCTTTGATGGCGGCAAGGAGATATTCATCTGCGATATTGAAGGTGAGAACAACGATGGCAGTCTGCTGCGAAATGCTCCTTACCCAAGTCACAAGTTCCAGGCCGCTGCCATCTGGCAGATTTAGATCTACGACAAGGATCTGTGGATTGATTCGGGCAATTTGAGCAAAACCTTCAGATTTTGAAGACGCTTCAAAGATTTCGAATTCTTCAAATCTATGAAGCGCCTGACAAATTCCAGATCGCACGACAGCATGATCGTCGACGATCAGCACTGTCACTGTCATAGAAGCGCAGTTATGCGGACTCCTCCGTTGTTGTAAAAGTTATTTTCTATCGATATTGATCCGCCCAGGGCTTCGACTCGTTCTGTCAATCCTGTGATTCCCCAACGTCCATTCTTCATTGTGGCTCCTCCTATCCCGTTATCGCATATCTGAAGACAGATTCGATTATTGATGGGATAGATGGTGATGCCTATTCGGGTAGCCCTAGCGTGAGCCCTGATGTTACGTAGGGCTTCTCGAATAATTGCCATGATTTCTCTGCTTAATTCTGGGGAAGTGCTTACATCCACTAAATCAAGCTCGACAGAAAAGTCAGAATATTCAGTCTCAATCAAATCCTTCACCTCTGCTGAGATCATCAGATGAGAATTGCGCCGCAGATGAAAAATCTCATCTCTGACTTTATTCATTAAATCATCCACTTGAAGGCGAGATGCGCGAAGACCAGAACGGGTCTGCTGTGATAGCGAGCTGTCTGCGAGCAAGAGATCGAGCGAGTACCCAATTGCAACTAAGTCTTGGGCAATTCCATCATGCAACTCCCGAGCAAGATCGATTCGCTCGGGAGTTGCCATGAAGGACTACTTAGTAAAGAGCGCTGCTATCTCGTCAGAGTAATTCTGCGAGATTACATGGCGTTTGAGTGAGAGTTTGGCAGTAAGTTCTCCAGTGGCAATTGTGAAATCCTTCGACAAGATTGTGAACTTGCGAATTGATTCCGCCTTGGAGACCGCCTTGTTTGCCTCATCGACTGCAGTCTGAATGACGGCGATGAGATCTGGATCGTTGACTAGGGTTTCAAGTGTTGCACCGGTCTTATTATTTGCCGCAATCCATCCCTTAAGCATGTCCTGATCAATGGTGATGAGCGCTGCAATAAATGGTTGGTTATCTCCAAGCACGATGCACTGGCTTACTAATGGGTGTGCACGAAGTCGATCTTCGAGCACGGCAGGCGCAACGTTCTTACCACCTGCGGTAACGATCAGCTCCTTCTTGCGACCAGTGATGTAGAGGTAACCATCTTCATCAAGGCGACCTAAATCGCCTGATTTAAACCACTCTCCATCAAAGACTTCTTGATTGGCTGCATCGTTCTGCCAGTATCCGCGCATCACGATAGGACCCTTGATGAGCACTTCTCCATCATCGGCAATCTTTACGGATGTTCCAGGAATCGGTCTTCCTACTGAACCTATGCGAAGACTGTTGGATAGATTGAGAGTTGCACCCGCAGTTGTTTCAGTAAGTCCGTAACCTTCCAAAACAGTGATTCCAGCGCCGCGATAGAAGTGGCCAAGGCGAGTTCCAAGTGGCGCTCCACCTGAGATTGCTGCCTCAACTGCACCTCCCATACCAGCACGAATCTTTGAGTAGACCAACTTATCGAAGAGCGCATGTTTAAGAGTCAGAATCGGGTTAAACCCACCTTTATCTTTTGCCTCACTATATGCAATCGCTACATCAGCTGCTTTGCGGAAGATCTTGCCCTTTCCTGCTGCTTCAGCTTTAGCCTCTGCGCCGTTGTAAATCTTTTCGAAGATACGTGGCACGGCAAGAACGAATGATGGTTTGAACGAAGCAAGATCCGCAGGCAGACGTCCAACAGGATCGCTGCAGTGCGCTAGATGAAGTCCTGCGTGGATTGCACCAATCTGAACCATGCGACCAAAGACGTGTGCGACTGGCAAGAAGAGCAAAGTAGAACCACCTGGCTTTAGAAAGAGATCGCTCGCACCCTCAACAACATTTCCACATTCAGAGAGGAAATTTGCATGTGTGAGTTGAACGCCCTTTGGCCGACCTGTTGTTCCAGAGGTGTAAATCAGGGTAGCTAAACTTGCCGGTACCAAGGAATTACGACGACGCTCAACTTCATCATCGGAAACCGAGCTGCCACTGTTGCGAAGTATTGCTAAAACATCTTCAGTCATTACCCAAATGTGTTTAGTATGAGAAGGGATAACTGGTGTAACCAACTCACGGTGAGCTGGCGTTTCTACTATTAAACCCACCGCTCCAGAGTCGTTGAGAATCCAATCAACCTGTTCTGGCGAGGATGTTTCGTAAATTGGAACTACGCATCCACCTGCATACCAAATGGCGAAATCTAAAACAGTCCATTCATATCGGGTACGCGCCATAATCGCGACGCGATCTCCAATTTGAATTCCTGCAGCAATCAAACCCTTGGCGGTTGCGCGTATCTCTTCTTCCACTTGGCGAGCAGTCATCGGCTGCCAGCCATCACCGAGAGGGCGGGACATGGTTACGCGATCAGGTTCAAACCAAGCGCGTTCAGCAATAAGGTTGGTGAGGTTTCCCTCAGTAGCTGCAGGAATAATGGCTGGGACTGAGATTTCGTTCATAGCGCTAACGCTAGCGGTCAGGTCCGTAAAAATGGAAGATGTAAAAGGATGGAATTTTCTTCGAATCTCATGATGGGCGCAGAGTTGGTAGCCTTGGGGCTATGTCACAGAAGAGTACATCTACCGTAATCATTGAAGCGCCGTTGGCTGATGTTCAAGCCGCGCTCTTCACTATCGCTTCTTATCCAGAATGGCTCACCTCAATTAAGAAGGTGGATGTCATGGAGAAAGATTCGCAAGACCGTGTCACGAAGGCAAAACTCTCTATTGATGCGGGAATGATGAAGGATCGTGTTGTGCTTGATTACGACTGGAGCGCTGCTCCAACAACACTTTCCTTTTCCATGGATGAAGCAGATCTCTTAACGCAGATGGATGGAAGTTACACTTTGAAGGCGGTGGATGCAGATTCGACTCAAGTCACTTATGAGTTAGAGGTTGCAGTGTCAATGCCAGTTCCTGCAATGATGATTACCAAAGCTCAACAGCAGACCATTGATGCGGCCCTAAGAGAACTTGGCGAGCACCTGGCTTAATGTCGTTAACAATCGGTATCGATGTCGGCGGTACAAAAGTTCTTGGCGGGGTAGTAGATGAGTCAGGCAAGGTTTTAAAGACAGCTAGGCGTGATACTCCTAAAGCAGGTGGAAGCGAGCTGACTGCTGCTATCGCCGAAGTTGCCAATGAATTAAAGACAGAATTTGCTGTCACATCGGTTGGAGTTTCAGCAGCTGGATGGGTTTCTTCTGATCGAAAGACCATGCTGGCAACGCCAAATATTTCAGGATGGAATGGCGTCAACTTAGATTATGAATTGACTAGCCTTATCGGACTGCCGGTTGATATTGAAAATGATGCAAACGCCGCAGCTTGGGGAGAAGCGCGATTTGGCGCTGCCAAGGGTAAAGAACATGTGCTCCTGCTTACGATCGGTACAGGACTTGGCGGTGGAATTGTTATTGATGGGAAGCTGCATCGCGGTGCCTTTGGTATCGCGGCTGAAGTCGGCCATATGAGAGTTGTTCCGGATGGACTTCTCTGTGGCTGTGGTGCAAAAGGCTGCTTCGAACAGTATGGATCCGGTTCAGCGCTAATGCGTCATACTCGTGAAGCGATAGAGCAAAATCCAGGTGTTGCGGAAAAACTTTTGGCACGTGGTGATGGCACTATTGCAGGATTGACGGGGAAAATGATTATGGATGCAGCGCGTGACGGTGATGTCATTGCGATAGAAGCATTTAGAACTACAGGAAAGTGGATTGGGGCAGGAGTCGCTTCGCTCTCAGCAATTTTGGATCCTGAAACTGTCGTTATCGGTGGAGGCGTCATCGATGCCGGCGAATTACTTCTGGCTCCTATAAGAGAGGCAGCAAAGAGGCATATGCCATTTTCGGAAATTCTGCCGATGCCGGAAATTGTTGGAGCAACTCTAGGAAATCAAGCAGGTTTGGTTGGCGTTGCTGATTTAGCGCGCCGCTAATACGCTAAATCGCAGAGCCATCATCTTCTTTGAAAGTCTGCCGATTATTCTTCCATCTCGTAAATGATTCTTTTGCATCTCTGATTTGATCTCGAATACCACGCTTAGGGATTATTGGTGGCATAAACCGATTCTGTTCTTCAAACTTATCGAGTTCATCTAGATAAGTTGTTGGAGCAGATTCATCAAGCGAAAGACCTTCAACCATGGAGTCGAATTCCGCTTTAATGAGTTCGTCATCATCAAACGGGTCTGGTCCTCGGCCTGTGGTCATGGTTTATGTTCGCACAAAGGAGCGCTTTCAGGCTAAATTAGCGCCATGAACAACCTGCCTTACGGCACGCTAAGAGCATTTCTGACTCCATTTCTCATGGTGCTCTTTCGCCCCAAAGTAAAAGGTCTGCGAAATGTTCCCGCCACTGGTCCAGTAATTCTTGCATCGAACCATCTTTCATTTAGCGATTCCATATTTATGCCACTAGTTGTCCCTCGCAAAGTTACCTTTCTGGCCAAGAGTGAATACTTCACATCTCCTGGTCCCAAAGGGCTAATTAAGAAGTTAACTTTTATCGCCCTAGGGCAAGTTCCAGTAGATCGCTCTGGTGGTCGTCGGAGTGAGGCTGCTTTAATTACTGGTTTGCAGGTCCTGGCCGAAGGCAATTCTCTGGGAATCTATCCAGAAGGAACGCGTTCACCGGATGGAAGACTCTACAAAGGTCGCACAGGAATTGCCCGTTTAGCTATTGAATCAGGTGCCCCCGTAGTACCAATAGCGATGTTTAATACCGACAAGATTCAACCTACTGGAAAAGTTATTCCAAAAGTCATGCGCGTTGGTATCACTTTTGGTGAGCCCATGTACTTTGAGGGCGATTCAAGCGATTTGCAGTATCTAAGAGATGTGACGGATCAAATCATGAAGCGTATTCAGCAGATGTCTGGCCAAGAATATGTGGATACCTATGCAGTGAAGGCTAAAAAGTCCGGAGCAAGTAGCGAAAGTAGCGAGGACAACGACTAGTCGATCTCTAATTCAACCCGCTTAATGAGGTAGTTACAGACGTTGCATTCTGGACCAGGGTTGGGCATCCCACCTTCAATGGTTGTAATCAGTTCTTCCAAAAGATTGAGGAATGTTTGGCTATCGCGTTCGACTGGTACATAGTGCTGATTGACACCAAATCCATGTGAGTTGCTTGCCAACTCGCTCTGGCGGGTTTGAGTCACACCACCTAACTTCCAAATAAGTAACCCCATACTGGATACTGGAAATGGTTTTCCTTTATCAGGATTTTCAAGTGCGTATGCGTAGGACTCCAGTTGCGGTGCATAGAAGGGGCCGTTATCTCGGTCAGAATCTGAAACTTTGCAATCAATGATTCCAACTGTCCCATCATCGTAATGGCCGAGCAGGTCATAGATTCCGAGAATTTTCCAACGAGTTTCAAAACCGTTGATAGAAATAGGGGCACTTTTTACCCATTGTCCCCATTGCTTCACAATTCCTGGCTTGAGGGATGAATCGATAGATTGCATGGTCGCCCGACGAAAGTGTTCTTCTTGTGCATCAGCCAGTGGCTTTACAAGGGGAAATTCTTTCTTCAATTCGAATTTGAACCAATATTTGAGCCATAGACAGCGCTTACATGTTGAAAGACCGAAGGTGAGATCTGAGGGTGCAATTGTGTCTCTAGCTGGAGTCTCTGGCTTGCGCATATCGTTATTCTCTCGCGATACAGTGCCAACTGAAGGGCAACACGGCGGCTACTGTCACAATGCGTTTCGACAGATTAGGATGCGCAAATGACCGAAATCGTCACCTCCCGCCAAGGGGATATTCTCGTCGTTTCCTTTAATCGTCCCGAAAAGATGAATGCAATCACTCGCTCCATGTATGCCGGTCTTACGCAGAGCCTCAATGATGCTGCTGGAGATTTCGGAATCCGCTGCGTAGTACTCACAAGCGAAGGGGACCATTTCACTTCAGGTAATGACATTCGTGATTTTATGTCCAATCCACCAACCGAATCAGACTCTGATGTTGCTAAATTTCTTGGCGCACTCCTTGAGTTCCCAAAACCCTTACTTGCAGCGGTTAAGGGCAATGCAATCGGCGTGGGGACTACCATGCTGCTGCACTGCGATGTAGTTGTGGCCTCGCCAACTGCAAGCTTCTCTATGCCTTTCACCTCACTCGGTTTGGTTCCTGAAGCTGGCTCGAGCATGCTCTTTCCTAATCTGGTGGGCTATCAACGAGCAGCACAGATCTTTATGACGGGTGAATCTTTTGGAGCCGATGCTGCTCGAGAAATGGGTCTCGTTGCTACAGTCGCAACGGATGCGCTTTCTGAGGTAATGCGAATTGCTGAGAAGATTGCATCTCAACCCCCTCAAGCAATCATCAACACGAAGGCGTTGATGAAAGCAGGTAAACATGACGCCGTCGCTGCGGTGATGCGAGCGGAATTTGAGATCTTTGCACTTGCCTTACAGTCCGAGGAAGCCGCTGAAGCTTTTATGAACTTTATGTCGAAGAGAGGCAAATAAATGTCATTACAAGGAAAACGCATCTTTATCACCGGTGGATCACGTGGCATTGGATTAGCAATCGCACTTAGAGCTGCCCGAGATGGAGCATCTATCGCGATTGCGGCTAAGACGGCCGAGCCAAATCCAAAATTACCGGGAACTATTTACTCAGCAGCAGAGGAAATTAAGGCTGCTGGTGGAAATGCTCTTGCAATTCAATGTGATTTGCGAGACGAAACTCAGATTGCCGCGGCGGTATCCCAAGCTGCTGCAGAGTTCGGTGGCATCGATATCTTGATTAACAATGCCAGTGCCATTAATTTGACGCGCACTGAAGAAACACCGGCCAAGCGCTTTGATCTGATGTTTGATGTCAATGTCCGCGGAACTTTTCTCACCTCGCAGGCTGTCATCCCGCACTTGAGAGAATCGGCAGAGGCTGGTCGCAATCCGCATATCCTGAACCTTTCACCACCGCTTTCCATGAAAGCAAAGTGGTTTAAGAATCACGTGGCCTACACAATGGCAAA
>JACCDM011784354.1_pt1 | contig 13213 bp, 12 predicted proteins | sample 7445851 | NCBI WGS metagenome assembly JACCDM01 (sample SAMN15323438, study PRJNA562643) | freshwater metagenome | isolation source: river surface water | place: USA:Blue River Watershed | collected 2017-08-16
AAAAAATATACTATTAATAATACCATTTATGGTACTTTTAATGATGTATATATATATGTTTTTGAATGGATTATGATTGATAGTTTTATTTATAATTTATATCAAATAAATTATTTTAAAAAATTCATTGAATTACTTATAAAAAATATATTATATAATCATTTAGATAAATCTATTAAATTGTTTAAAATAGATTTAAAAAATAAGAAAATATTGGATTTGATTAATGAATATATAAATGAAATAATATAAAGACTAATTGATATAATATATTAAGAATAAAATGTCCGCTCAAGAAAGCAAAAAACAAAATCGCCCTCGCACAAAGGCAGGTCGTACTCTCCTCGTGAAGCCATCCAATGGCAATTTTGATACAGCTGTGTTCGAAGGTCTTGCTGGGCTAACGTCAAAGCATCACACTGATAAATCAAACAGTCATTTTCTGACTTTTTCAACAGCTCAAGAAGCACTTACTGCTCTTAAGAAGCTTAAGGGTATTCAGAATGTCCGTGTCAAGTTTGCCCACTACCGTATTTTCTTCAAGATTGAAGGTCTTACTGACAGTTCTGACTACAATGCAGTTAAGTCAGCCCACAGTGATTTAATTAACAAGGTTGCTGGTGGTGCTGGTGGTATCCTTTACTACCGTCTTTACCGCAAGGATAACAAGTTCCTTGGTTGCGGTGATATGACTGTTGATACCAAGGATGTGTTTGATAAACTCCTTAGTGCTGATAACCTTAAAACATTTAACGGTGAAGGTTTTTCAGGCACTCACTATCGCTACAAGAAGAATGGCGAAGACAATCAACACTCCAAAGATGGTGATGAATAAACATTATTCATTACGGAAATAGTTTCCATATTATTAATACCATAATAATCAAGGGTTTTATTATCTTTGAGTTTAATTTGTTTGAAATATATATTATCTTTTATAGATAATATATCTTTTATTTCTTTAATTGTAGATGTAATAGATATTAATGGAGAGATTACTAATTTATTATTAATTTTAATATATAAATTTATATATTGATTATTAAATATTATTTCATAAGTATCATTCTCTTTCCAACTATTATAATCACAGTCTAATTGTTTACCATCTTTAAACCAATCATAACAAGCCCATGCTTTTAATTCTTTTAATTTTTTATTTTGAATATTAATATATTTATTAATAAAATTATTATTTTGATCAAAACCTTCAATATGAATTATCATAATAAATTATAATATTATTATATAATATTATAATTTATTATTAAAATTTAATACTAAATAATCTATTACAGATTTGTGTATTGTCATAAGTTCCTTCTTCAAAATATTTATTAAATTTATTAATTTTATCATCATATTTCTCTCTTTTAATATTGTTACCTAATACATATAACGCCTCTTTTAATGATTTAATTTCATATATCATTTGAGATGTATGAAATGGTAAATGATTAAATTGTGATATTTTATTCTTATAAGCAATGTAAATATCATTTTCTGAAGCATCATTTGAAATTCCTAATATTTCATAATAATTTTTCATTATAATAATAATAAATATTATTTAATGTAAACTAATTAAATATTGAGGATTTGATGATAAAGCAATATTAACAACTTTTTCTAATTCTTCTTTTTTTAATTGAAATAATTTATTAGAATTAGAATTTTGATTAGAATAATGATTAGAATAATGATTAGAATAATGATTAGAATAATGATTAGAACCACCTACTTGTTGTTTATTATAATAATTATTAATATTGTTAAAAGAAATGCGATAATCATGATCAAATAAAATAATATTATTGGATTTTAAATAATTTAAATAATTCGTATAGTTCATTATAATAATATATATTTTCGTTTTTAATAGAATAATTAATTATAATTTTATATAATGTTTGACATAATTAAAGATACCATTGAAGATGATTTAATTTTTAAAAATAAGACTGAAATAATTTTTTTATTAGTTTTTTTAATATTTTTATATTTTACGAGAAAACATTTTTTATTTATGAATACTTTATATAAAATAATTGTTTTATTATATAAAAAATCAAATGATATTAATATAAATTTAAAAAAATTTGAAAAATTTGAAGTTGTACAAATTTCAAATAATACAAATAATAAATTTTATAACTATAGAATTAATAATGATTTTTCATTATCAATTATTAATATAATAAGATTTGTTAAAATAGCTTTTATAATTATGTTTAATCATAAATTTATAAAAATAAACAATATAATACAAAAAGTATTAAGATTAGAAACATATAATCAAGTATATAGTGTTATTAAATACCCTAATAATTTTAAACAAAAAATACCTGATAAATTTATATTATTAATAAATCATACTCATATTTATGATGACGTTCATATTGGTTTAAACTTATCATTGTTTCCTGATCATGAATATGTTCTTATAGTGAAAGATTGGTTTAAAAATGATTTAATTAATAAAATAAGTCATAAATTATTAAATTTTTATCATATAAAAGATGCAGAAAGTATGTATTCTGATATTAATAAAATATTAAATAATAATAAAAAAATAATTATAATTATATTTCCTGAAGGAATTTTAAAAATAAGAACAACTAATATTACAAATTATGATATTAATAAACCATCTATAGAAAATTTTAAGATTATAGAGGAAAAATGTTTTAATTATAAAAAAGGTGCATTTCATTTGTCAATAATGAATAATATTCCTATATTGCAAACAATATATTATTCACCTATGCCTAATTATAAATATAATTTTTTTGGAAAAGAATATGATATTAAACATATTAATCATATTGGTATAAATATATATAAATTCCAAAAATTTAAAAAAGGAATTACTATTGAAAATTATAGAAAAACAATGGAAAAATTATTTAGAAAAAGATATATTAATACATTAATTAATGCTCATAGATTTAATATAATAGTTGATAAATAATAAGGAAATTATCTAAAAAAGGGATAATAATTTATTTATTAAAGAAAAAAATCAATATCTAAAATAAAAATTGATTTAATAAATTTAAAAAAAGAATATATATATTTATAATGTTAACAATTAGTAATCAAAAGTTAAAAAATGATGTTTCTCAATTATTTGATAGCATAACTAAAGATGAAGAGTTTGAAGTAATGTTTAATAATTATAAATCAGATAATATTTTATCATTAATTGATTTTATGAATGTTTTAAAATATATTAAATTTAAAAGTGAAAACGATAAATTGAAATTAATAGAAACTGTCTCATTAGATATATTTTATTTAGATTATCGTATAACAATTGATGGTTTAGAAAATATTAACAATTTAATGGGATTATTATATCAGCGCAAAAATAATAATATTTTTTCAATTATTGTAACTCAATATTTAGATAAAGATGGTTTTAAATTAATCCAAAAAATTAAAGAAAAATCAAATGTAGTTGATATTGACCATTTAGATATTCGTTTTAGAAAATCTAAAGAAATAGAAGTCAAAGACCCAGAGATTATTAAAATGTTAAGTAAAATTAGTATAAGTGATGCTGACAAAATTAATTATAGATATAAACAGCGGATGAGTTTAGAATTATCTGAAGAATTACATATTGATATGACAATTGTTAAAGCAAGTGATAATATCAGTACTGTATCGAATGCTATTAAAAATTATGAAATTGAAATAGATTATACAATGCATAATAAAAAAGATAAATCTGATAAAAGTATTTTAGAAACAATTTATAACGAAGCAGAAAATATAAAAAAAGTCATGACTAATAGTGACATATTAATAACAAAAGAAGAACAAAAAGAAATCATTGATAAATATGTTAAAACATTATATGGAACATCATTTGAAGGTGCTAATAATATTAATAATTTATATAGTATGCAACCTATTTCAGCTGAAGTTCAACATATTGTTGATAATATTCCTAATAAATATTCTGCAACTGATAAAGCTGATGGTGAAAAATATCAATTATATGTTTATAAAGATGAATGTTATTTAATTTCAAATAACTTACATGTTAAAAAAATGGGAGTTAAAAATAAAGAATTAAATGATACTATTGTTGAAGGTGAATTAATCTACATTGATGAAAAGCGCATTTATCTTTTTATGATATTTGATTGTTTATATTACAAAGGAAATGATATGAGAGGAACAATTAAATTATCAGAACGTTTATCTAATATTGTAACTATTAGCAAATCATTCAAGTATGAACCTTATATAATTAAAGATTATGATATGAAGGGTGCATTTAATTTGGATCATATTAAAAATTATTATTCAGATAATATTAAATCATTTTATAAACAATTAAATGCTGAGATAAATAAAATGAAACCCAATCAAGTATTAATCTATCCTAAAATCTTTTTATACCCATCAGGTGGATCTTCATCTGAAGTATTCTTATTTGCAGATATTATTTGGAACAACTGCACAAAGAATGCTAATGTTGAATGTCCTTATCTATTAGATGGAATTATTTTTACTCCATTAGAGCAAAAATATAGTAGAGATAGAAAGGAACAGCGTTATCCCATTTATAAATATAAGCCACCTCATACCAATTCTTTAGATGTATTTATTACATTTGAAAAGAATAAAGATACAGGTGGTTATATGGATATTTTTGATAATTCATTACCAGATAAAATAGAAAATAAGACGTTTAGAGTAATTAATTTGTTTGTTGGTGATATAGTTGGTGGTCGTGAACAACCTGTACCATTTATGAAAGAAGAAAATAACAGTGTTATTTACCTACCATTAGTTGATGGTAATATTAGAGATATTGAGGGTAATATTGTAATGGACAATACAGTTGTTGAAATTATCTATACAAATGAAACAACTATGCCACATCCTTATAGATGGCAAGTTCTAAAAACTCGTTGGGATAAAACTGAGAGTGTTATGAGATACAATAAGAGATATGGTAATAATAAAGATGTTGCTGAAAAAATTTGGAAGAGTATGATTGAAAGTGTAACTATTGAAGAAATTGCTAATCTTTCCAATCCTAAATCTTATGATATGCAAATGAAATTGTTGACTTCACGTTTGGATAGTAGCATTATTAATTCTCAAAAGAAACAAGATATCTATTATCAAAAGATTACCAATTTATTAAAGAAATTACGTGAGTTTCACAACTGGATTAAATCAATTCTTATTTACACATATTGTTCTCCTACAAGTAATACCTTAGGTGGTAAAATTGTCCGTCAATCAGTATTAGATATTGGTTGTGGTCGTGGTGGTGATATTCTTAAAATGTATCATGCTCGTGTAGGTGAATATGTCGGTATTGATGTTGATTTTGAGGGTATATATAGTGCAACTGATGGTGCTATTAGTCGTTATAATTTTTTGAAAACCAAATTTCCTGATTTTGGTAAAGTTAGCTTTATTCAAGCAGATGGTTCTGTACCATTAGATAGTGCAAGCCAAATAAAAGCAATTCCTAATTTATCCAAAGAAAATATCAAAGCAATTGAAAAGAATTTTGGAAATAACCAAAAGTCTAAGTTTGATGTAATTAGTTCTCAGATGGTTATCCATTATCTTTTTAATAATGAAGAAAGTATTACTAACTTGGTTCATAATATTAAAACATATTTGAAAAAGGATGGGTTTGTTATTTTGACATTATTTGAACCAGACCAAATTATTCCACAATTTGATGAAAATGGCAAAATAACAGCTTATTATACAGATGATGATGGTAAAAGAAATATATTATATGAAATTGTTAAGAAATATAGTGATACAAAATCATCAAATAATATTGGTTTGCCAATTGATGTCCATATGAGTTGGATTAGCGAAGAAGGTAAATATATTGAAGAATATTTAGTAAGCAAAGAATTAATGATAAATACAATGAAACGTGCTGGATGCCGTTTAGTTGATACAGACTTATTCTCTAATCTCTTTTATCTTAATAAACCTTATTTTGAAAATGTTATTAAATATGAAGAAAATCCTAAAAACAAACAGTTCTATGAAAAAGTAGCTGAATTTTATGGTGACCTAAAGGGTGCCGATAAAGAAAGCAGAAATTGGTCTTTCATGTATAGATATTATGTATTCCAAAAGCTAGATTAAAGTAATTTAATATAGATTTTATAAGCTAGATTAAAGTAATTTAATATAGATTTTATAAGCTAGATTAAAGTAATTTAATATAGATTTTTATAAGCTAGATTAATTAGCTTGCTAGATTAATTATTTTATTTAATGAATTAATAAAAGTTTCTATTTTTAAGAAATCTTTATTCATTTCCTTTAAATATTTATGAGCTTTTTTAATATAATTTGTTCTAAATAATCCAGTTTTTAATAATTTAGGTACTTCATCTATATTATTATAATATAATGGATAATCTTCTCCTAAATATTCAACAATAGCTGGTAATTTATTAATAATTATTGGTGTGTTTCTTACAATACATTCTATTAATGTATTAACTGCACTTGCATCAAACAATTTAATAAATACAACATATTTAGATAATATATTATCATAATCATTATTACTTAATTTATCTATTAATGATACTTCTGGAATAATTTCATTATATTTTTTATAATTTATATGTGAATAACATATATATTTATCTGTCATATTTTTACCAACTAAAGCATATTTTTTATTATATTTTAAATTGCATTTAAGTTCATATATAGCATTAATATCTCTCATCCATGAACCAATTTGAATAACTTCACCTTTCCAATTTTTATATTTCCAACTATGATTGACAAATTCTGTTGGATGATATAGATTATATAATGGCGGTAATATAATATTATTGATAGTTGCTAAAGTTTTAAAATTTTCTTTTAAATATTGAGATAAAAATATTAAACCTTTGCAATTGCTTAAACTTTCTAAAAAATATTCATTCTTTAATAATTCAATACAATTATAATTACTAGGGTCTTGATATAATGTATGATGAATAAAACCAATCCAATTAGATTTATATGGAATTATATTATTATTAACCATTTCTTCACAGCACCAATGAAAAGTTCTATCCACATATAAATCACATTTAATAGCATTTTTATTTGATGTAGATATTTGATTATTTATATTATCAACAATGTAACGCCAACCAGATCTATGGCAATTTGTTCTATCATATTGATCAATATAATCTATATTAACACTCATAATATTAATATTATTATTAATATTTTTATAATGAAGATAATAACATTTATATATACTTTCCATATAAAGCCATTTAATATCATCCAATGATATTAAACCATTATTAATTTTTTCATTTAAGCCCCATTTATAATCTAAATTACTAGTTCCAAACATTCTCATTAATATAGTATTAGCATCTTTATATTTATTAAAAATTATTAATGATTGCTTTTCAATTAAATCATTATTAAAATAATATTTTATTTTATTTTTTGGATAATTTATATTAATATTAATATTAATATTATCTAAAGTAATTTTCATAAATTTATAATAAAAATCTTCTACATTTACATAAGTTGATTTATATAAATTTTTTAAATTTTTTGTATTTATACTTTTTAATTTTTTATATAATAAATCAGGATTTATATTATCTTCTAACAATAAATCATTTAATCTTAAATCTGATAATAAATTTTTTACTTTATTAGTATTTGCAAATGATATAAATGGAATATTATAAATTAGACATAATATATGAGAGTGAAATCTTTCACATATGGCATATTTTAATGTTTTTATATGTTTACCGAATAAAATATTTGGAATAATAGTAACATGTTTTTTAACATTATTATCCAAACTATTATAAATTCTATCATTTATTATTTTATCACTTTCATTATTATTATTACTATAACACATACTAAATAATTTAATTGTAAATTTTTTATTAACAAAATAATTTATTATATTAACATAATTATTTATATCTTCTACATTTTTTAACTTTGGTTGTGATAAAAATATTCCAATTGTATTTTCAGTTGTTTTTGTTTTATATGCTTGAATAAAATTAGAAAATACTATATCTTGAATATAATAACATGGGACAAAATCATTAAATGTATTTTTAATTATTTCATAATCTTTACTATTTCTTACAATAATATATTGAAACATTATTAGATATTTTTTAATATAATCTATATCAGCTCCTAAATTAACACCCATGGCATACAGTTTAATATTTTGATTTTGTTCTTTTATTTTTGATAATGGATTTAAAAAATATTCATTTAATGTCTCACCACCAAATAATAATATTTCATCATAATTAATATCTTGTTCGGTATTAATACTATCTATAGATTTTATAGTTATTTTATAGTTTTTATTATTTGAAAATATTTTATTTGCTATATTTTCAAAATAATCATCACCTGTATTTTGTTTTTTATAATATCCAGTTATTAACAATTGTTTTACCATCTATATAATAATAGATAAAAGTTGATAAATTAATTAATTATTTTAAATAACTTATAAATAATGTTCTCTTTTAGCACTATCAAACAATTTGGATTAATTCATGAAAATGGTGATTTTATTGTTCATCCTTCTTATGATAAAATAATGTTATTATCAAAAGTTAACAAGTTCTTTTTTGGTATTAATAATACTCCTATTACTAATCCTCAATATTTATTAATGAATGATATAATTATTAAATATAACAATGATAATTATTTAGTTTTATCCAAATTACATAATTATATAAATTCAATTGGAACAATGGAAAATCAAGAAGATAAATTTTTACATATTAATTATTACAATTTTATTGATAAAGAATTAAATGGAATACAAAAAGATTTATATGAATTTAATAATAATTTTATTGATTATTTGAATAATAAAAAGCCATTATTTTTTACAACAATTAGTAAAATGTTTGGTGAAAAATATTTTAATGGAATACTTGTTGGAATTGAAAATAATACAAATATGATTAGTATTAAATATGATAATATTACTATAACTTATGGATATGGTGATTTAGATATGAAATTATATGTCAATTTATTATCATATGATTGTAAGAAAATTTATAATGATATTAAAGAACAATATCTTATGATGGATATTGATAGATTTGTATGTTATAATTTGACTAAGATTACGGATAATGAAGGTTTTGCATCTTTATTGGTATCTAGTCATAATAATAAAGATGATTTTTGTATTCCAGTTTATATGATTAATATGATTATTAAATTTAAAAATAGTAAAGCTGAGGAAAAATACATTGAACGGTTTACTAATATTTATAAAGAAAATACTATTTGGAACAAAAGGAATGAAGATATTCATCTTAACTTTGAAGGATTTAATAAATATTTTCTAAATTTAGAATCTGGTGATTTAGAAAGTATCCATGAAAAGGAAATTATTAATGATTTTTATTATAAAATTACTAATGAATTAATCAATAGTTACAAAACACTTTATAATCATAGATTATAAAGATTATAATCATAGATTATAAAGATTATAATAAATAAAATAATGTTTTATTAATGATTAAATTAACAAAACATTATAATTAAATCGAAAATTATTAATTTATGGCATATAAACAGTCATAGTGCCTAAGCGTGTGTTAATTTCGCTGAATGCTGAAACATAAGCATAGTAGGCAGGAATAAAGACTGAATCAACTTTGTAGAGGAGAGGATCATAATACATATAATAGAATGGAGAAGATGTTACTGGAACATATGATTTGGCTTCACGGTAGAAATCATCTGATTCACTTGAGTCTTCTTCATCACGACGTGAGCTACGTCTTGAACCTTTCTTTGAACCTTTGCGGGAGCCTTTGCGAGCAGCCCCACCATTAAAGCGACCTTTAAAGTGTTCAAAGTTATTAAGATATTGAGCAATGGCTTCATCTTCACCTTTAATTTCAAATGGTTTAATAGTATAATCAACACTGTCATTGACTTTCTTTTCTTTTACTTCAAAGTGATAGAATTTGCCTTTACCACTGCCACCTTTTTGAATTGTAAAGTAAAATTTTGGAACATTGTTATTGAAGTGTTCTGATAAATTGTTGTAAAAAGATTTGGCAGCTTCAAGTGAATTTTTGGCATTAACTTTAGTTTCAAATTCCCCTTTAATGTAGGGATTTACGAGCTTATATTTATTACCCATTATATATATAATCTGAGATTATAATCTGAGATAAAATTTATATATTTTTATATTTATTATAATAAAAATTTATTTCAATATCTAATAAAAAATTGATTTAATATTAAATTAGGTTAAAGGAAAAATATATTTAATACTTATATGGTCTGCATTTTAGAACTCAAAACTACCCAATCCGTTCATATTAAAACATTGATTGATTCATTAAATCCTTTACTTACAGATATAAACATTCATTTTTATCCAGCTGTTATCAAAAATAATAGCTCCGAAACTGAAGATAAGGTTGGTGGCGTAATAATCAAAGAAGTTAATAAAACAAGTAGCATTCTAATTCATTGTAAATTAGATGCTGATAAATTTGATTCTTATTATTATAATTATAAGAATGAAAAATTAACCATTGGAATTAATTTGGCTAATTTTCTTAAATGTATCAAATGTATGACAAACTGTGATACAATGACATGGAAGATTGATGACGATGATATTAATAAATTAATTATGATTTTAGAGAGCTCTAATGAAAAGAAAACATTTAAAATAAATTTAATGGATTTAGAAGATACTGATTATGAAATTGAACCTGTCAAATTTCCTTATCAAATTATAATGCCTACTGCTGATTTTCAAAATTATTGTAAGAATATGATTAGTGCAACTGATCGTATGGAAATTAAATGTTTAGCTAATACTATGTTTATGGCAGGAACTGGTGAATTAGGTGTAATTGAATTTGAATTAACAGCAAGTAATAATAGTTCTGGATTAATTATAAAGAAAAATACAAATAATCCGAATGAAATAGTTCAAGGAACATTTGAACTGAAATATTTAATAATATTTACTAGATGTTCTAATTTATGTAGCCATGTTAGCTTATTTTTAAAGAACACTTATCCAATTATTATTGAATATCAGGTATCAACATTAGGAAAGATAAAATTTGCATTATCTCCATGCAAGAAAATGGATTAAGCATCAATATTATTATTGTTACTTTCTGCCATATGGGCTATATAGATAATATCGGTACCCCATTTTTTTAAAATATTTTTATTAATATGTTTAATACTGTTTTTATTACTATCATCATTCCATATTTTAACAACGCAAGTATTGTTTTTCTTTAAAGTAATTGATAATCCTAATGATACAGTTCCTTGAACTAATTCATTAGTAACAATTAATACTGATAAATCTTCCCATAATTCAGCAGCCATACTATCTAATATTTTATAAGACCAACACCCGCCTTTCATATTAATAGGGTCTTCCCAAACTGGTTTAGTATCATTTTTCATTAAAAAGAAATGACGTGATGTAATACCACCTAAACTTTCCCAATTATTATAAAGCTTCCAAAAATCATAACCATTATCTATTTTAAATATTTTTTTATAACCATCAACTGTCCAATTATCTTTAGTATGATGATACCAAACGTTCCAAGAATTATCAAAATTATATGATTTATTTATTTCCATTAATTTAAATATACTTATATATTTAAATTAATTATCATTTTGTTAGCAAATTGATTAACTATAAAAATACATTAATTAGTTTGTCCTACCTTATCTCTCAGCAAGTGAAAGAATATAATTTATCCAACTCTAACTGGTTCAGTACCTGGAGTTAAAGACACATGTTTTGCAACAATTATATTAGCATTTTTAAATCTATCATATAAATTATTCAATTGATTTATAAATAAATCTGATGGTAAATATTTTTGTACATCATCTGGGCTTGCAATACAATATGCTTGAACTAAATATAAAGAATATACAAGTGTTAATTTAAAATATAAAATTAAATCATTTCTAATTGATACATCTTCTAATTTACGTTTATAGCTTAATTCTTGTGTAACAAACTCATGTATATTTCTTGTTTCTCTATAACATAATTTATCAGAAATTAAACAAACGCGATTAGTATTTATTGTATCAGGTTTTACTGATTGTGAGTGTGTTTTATTTTTATTATTATTAGTTCTCATATATATTTTTAATGTATTTGATGTTTCATTATCAGCATTAAGCTCGAACTGTATATTTGTATAAGCATCTATATTTTCACAAGTGTCTTGCTTAAATTTATATATCTCGTTAGCCATTAAATAGGATTTTGAGTAATCATACATTTCATCTGGATTAGTAGGTATAAGTGATAATATATATTCATATATAAGACTAAGATTTTTAACATCAAAATAACCAAAAAACATCTCTGGGAAAGTTTCGGGGTTAATATTATTTAATATCTTTTCGATAGTTATTGAATTATTTTTATATATTGAACCATCATTTGCAAGTCCAGTAGATTGTATTAATTCATTTATTTTTTCAATTTCACGATCCTTTGTATCAAATACACTATTTGGTCTACATACAAAATATCCTGGAAATAAAAATGCCATGGAATAAAATATTTCTTTATAAAAGTTTGTATAATCGTATGTATAAATTCTTTTACCAGTTGGATCTATTGAATATGTCATTGGAGTTAAAACTACTGGGTTGTTAATTATATTTTGACAAGTTAAAGAAGGGGAAGTTGCTTGAAAATTTTCATAATTTTTACATTTATTTAATATTAATATTATTAATAAAATTATTATTATACTTAATAAACCTAAAAATATATTTATATTATTACTACTCATATAATATATAATATATTATATATTTTATAATTAAAATTATTATATTTTAAATATAATCAAAATTATAATAATGCTTTCATTGTTTCATCTAAAACTGGTGTAGAGATTGGTGCATCTGAACTACTTAATAATGCTTTCATTGTTTCATCTAAAACTGGCATAGCAATTGATGCATCTAAACTACTTGATAATAATGCTTTCTTTGTTTCATCTAAAACTGGTGTAGCGATTGATGCATCTAAAGTACTTGATAATAATGCTTTCTTTGTTTCATCTAAAACTGGTGTAGCTATTGGTGCATATGAACTACTTAATAATGCTTTCTTTGTTTCATCTAAAAC
>JACCDM011577875.1_pt1 | contig 13201 bp, 7 predicted proteins | sample 7445851 | NCBI WGS metagenome assembly JACCDM01 (sample SAMN15323438, study PRJNA562643) | freshwater metagenome | isolation source: river surface water | place: USA:Blue River Watershed | collected 2017-08-16
GATTCCAAAATTAAAAAGGTCGAATACTTCCCAATCTGGATTATCTTTAAGTTCTTTTGCAAATTTAATTGGTCCATGCCAATCATCAAAATCACCTCTATCTTTTACCTCATCGGTAACAATATAACTATCTGCATAATTAGGGTCTGTATCGTGAATTGAAATGATTGCGTTTGGAGAAAGTATTTGTGAATACAATTCAAAATCTTCTTTTACATTTTCATAACTATGGCCAGCATCTATATGTAAATAATCAATCTTAATATCATTTAGTACAAAGAAATTATGAAACGCATCTGCAGTTGTACTACCAATAATACGTGGACAGAAAAAACGTCTAAAAAAAGATTCTTCTCTGAACCAATCAACATTACCTCCGATTCCATTCATTGCATCAACAACATAGGTAACACCAATATCACCCCAACTATAATCAGCATTTCCATCAAATATTCCTTGTTGGTGTAAATCGTATCTAGCTTGTGTCATTAATCTCGGAATAAATCCACCACCACTACCTAAACATACACAAGTCTTTGCTCTCATATATTGAATAAGAGAATAAACAATTAAACCATCTCCCAAATGTAAATCAGTTGCACCATGTGACCAACGATATGGGACTGGTTTATCTTCTACTTCGTGGGATTCGTTAAACTCCTGATTATTGGTTAGATTGTCTTTTAGATAATCTAAATTTTGTAATGATATCATAACCGAATTGTATTTTCCGAGATTTCGGAGTTAGGCTTAATTAAGCTATATAATATAAATAATATTAATAAAATAGTATAAGTTATAGTGTAGTAGTTAATAGCTTTGTAGCTAACCCCCTACCCCCTTTGTATATAAATATATAAAAATATACAAAACGTAAAAAAAATACGAAAAATAAATATTTGGAATTATGATAAAATTGATGTACGGACTTTATCAATCCATTCCTCTTTATTATCAAACTTTTGCATATATTTTTTAAGATTTAACCAATTTGCTTCTCTTTCTGAATATGAATCTTTGAGTATTTGTTTAACCATTTCATCAAATTCGTTTTTAGTAGATACTCTATATTTGTAATCCACTTCCGATGCCCAATCTTTATTTATTATAGGTAATTTACCATAATCTACTGCCTGAAAAATTGAGTATCCAAATGGTTCTTTAAAATAAGCACCGTGAAATATACCCCAATTTTTTAACATAAAAAAATGATGAATATTTGGGTCCCATTGAAATAAATCAATATTATTTAATGAATAAGTTGTGGTGTCTCTTAAATTTTTAACATCAAATTGATTTGTTAATACATATCCACTATGATTATTCATCCAATGTAAACATTTACGAGATTCAGCACGAGATGCAAATCCTAATTTACCATTATTTACATGAGTAGTTAGTGGTAAGTTATTTTTAAATTCATAAAAGTTTGGTATATTGTATGTATAGTTTGGAAACTCATCAATCATACTAGTTGGATTATTTCCAATCCAAATTCTTCTTTGAAATGTTGCTAAATATTCATCATAAAAATCAATATCTACATTTGTTGCAAATTGTAATCGATTAATTTCTACATTGTTATCAATAACTTCATACATTTCTCTAGCATATGCATGAACGAAAACTGTTCCAAATTTATCTTCGTAATGCCAGATATGAGGACGTTTGTGATAGTGTGGATGTAACACGTGAATAACTTCACTTTCTTCTAACCACTTATTAGTTTTATTAATATCATCGTAATGAAAGTGAAAACCCAATCCCTTTGGTAATGATTTTTCTTCAAAATTAATAGGTCTTTTAGAATCTATTAATAACCTCCATTCTTTTTTATTAGGAAGAGTAGGCCAAACGGATTCTAAAAAGTAATTAGTCCAAATATCAGAACCACCTTGTATAGTATTTCCAGCACCAGTTGTAACTAATAATTTATAACTCATTTTCTAATTCAGTATAATGTAAAAATAATTGAACGTTATATTGATAATCTTCACATTCCAATTTATCTCTCCAATGATTTGTTACACGTCCATCTACTAATCCAGCCAATCCTTGTTTTGTAGGATACCCCACCTTCCCATCTTCTACTGTCAAATCTTCTACCCACAACGGCCAATCATGTGATAAATTTGTAAAAATACAAACGGAAATAGTCCAATCTAATTCAGGTCTATCTCTATGAGGTGGTAATGTTGATTCGTTATTGTAAATTCTAATATATGGATTAGCAGTTTTTAGTTTTTTACCAGTCTTTTCTTCTACTAATGGTAGAAATCTACCTAATAAATACCAAGTTATAGGTGTGATTCCACCATATGAATTATTATAAAATTTATTATCATCTTCTAATTTTATTTTACCAGTATTTTTAAAATGAATAAATTCATTTAAGATATACTGACATTCATATTCGTTTAATATTTCTCCTAAATCTAAATGCATATATTATTTAATTTTAAAAGCAGATTCTCTAATCCATACAACTGCTACATACTTTATACCACTAATAACAGGTAATCCTGCATGTAAACTTTCGGTATCAATATCATCGGTTGGTGTTAGATTACTCCAAATTAACAATCTTCCTTGACGTGGTGTAATTGTTAATTTTTTTATAGGAAATTCAGTTTCACCTCCTTTAAAATTATCGTTAAGATAAAATAAACAAGACATTATTCGTTGACCACCTAATTTTATATGGTCTTTATAATATTCTTCTGTTTTGTGAAAAAAATCATGATGTGGTTTAAATTCACCCCCAACATTATATTTTACAATATGTACTTCTTCTTGATTTTCAATTGGATGACCGGTCATTATAGAAACCATTGATTTTACTTTATCAACTAATACATCCGGGTCTCTTAACCAACTTCCATCTGCTACTCGATATCCATCTATTTTCTTACCAAGCGTTCCTGCTTTTTGAAAATTTTTAGAACCCAATTCTATTAATCGTTTACATTCGAATTCCGTTAAAACATTATCTATAATTGTAACCATACTAAAACGTTATGTATATAAATATATATAATTAAATTATTTGAAATCAACTGACCAAAATTTAATATAGTTATAAAATTTATTATTATCAAATAAACTCATATCCCAATTTGGATACTCTTTTTTAGCAAACTTAGGGTCACATGAATAATGTGCAAAATAATGTTTCTTTATATCTAGATTATTATATTAGGAACATAGGTGTTATCTTGTGATATACATTTTATTTTATGATTGTGACATGCGATTTGAAATCCTGCCATAGCACACCACCATCCAAATCTATCACCACCATCCAAATCATCTACTATTTTTTCTGAAATGGTGATTACATCATTTAATATTTTTTTAAGTGTTTTTACATTTATAATAATTGGTACAAACCCACCATCCATATAGGAAAAATCACTATGTTGAATATATTTTTCTATTTTATAAAAATTTTGTTTTGATGGGTCTTTGATATGCATATGCCAATCTTCGTAAATATCACAAGTAATTACTTCATCATCTTTTGGTAAAACACCATCATATACTTTTAAAGGTACAACATCACAATCTATTATACATAAAATCTTATCATCAGAGAATGTGTCTATTATATATTTTAATGGATAAAATACATTTATCGCATTATAATATGAACTTACCTTTTTTTCATCCAATTCTTTATGTATTCCTGGTAATAATTTATGATTTATTCCGATTTTCCAAGGTACATCTGCAGTTTTAATGTTGTGTGTATTTCTATCTAATACGATAATCATAGAATTTGTTTCTGCTGAATCTGAATATACTTTTCGTTGAAAATATTCAAATAACGATACTTGAAATCTAAATGGTTCTACCGGCGCTGCAATTGGAATTGTTAATAAACTATATACGTGATAGTTGTTAATTTGTTTATAAATTTCTTCTGCTATTAATTTATATCCTGTTGTATTTGGGTGATAATCTCCACCTAAAAATGTATTAGTATCACTTACTTTTCTAAATTCGTATTCCCAACAACTTTGATTATTATCTTGTTCCCATTTAATTAAAACATCACTAATACACCCATCTACATTTAAAAATCTACTTAAATTAATATTATTTTTTTCAGAATCATCTACATTTTGAAATGTGGGAAAAAATGAATTTAAAATAAAATAATTAAATCCATCTAATTCTTTTGTAATATTTTGAACATCTATTATAGGATTTCCATTTTTTCGATATGGATACGATAACATTACAATAATTAAATCAGTCGGTTCTAATAAATGTTTCCATTTTACAATATCATCATATATTTCATTATTTGATTTATTACAAAATCCCAAATTCACAAAAGGTACATCAAATTTATTTGCTAAATATCTTGGCCAACCATTCATTAAACGAAGATAATCTATAAACAAATTAGGAGATATAATTTCTTTATATTGTATATCAGTTTCTACTCCATGTCCCGCAGTCCAACTATCACCAAATGTAACTAATCTATTCATTTATTTTTATTTTAAAGTTCTTCAACTCCTCCTCCATCACAACTTTGAATAGATGTTATAGATGTACCATTCCAATATCTTACTTTAGAAGCAAATCCATCGGCATACCAACCTGCGTACGCAGGAGTTCCACCAGCATTACTATATATTGCTGTTACATTAAACGCCCAACTATCTCCATCAGGAATATAATATCCAGAATATCCGTTAGCACCACCACATGCATCAGCTAAAGTTCCTGCAGCAGATAAATAAATTAATGAAAGTGCCGGTGGTGTATATGTTGGACTTGGAGCAACATAATCCGGAGTAGGTGCAACATAATCTGGTGTTGGAGCTACATATTCAGGTGTTGCATCCGGTGTTGGACTTGGTGCATAATATGTTGGTGTAGGTGCTACATAATCTGGTGTTATCTCCGGTGTAGGAGATGGTGTTGGACTAGGAGTAGGTGTAGGAGATGGTGTTGGACTAGGAGTAGGTGCCACCGAACATTCAGTACATCCTGCTAAAGGATTTGCATAGTCTTGTCCCGAAACACGTCTAAACTCTCTCACATAAAATGTACCACTAATTCTGCCACTTACAAAAAATGCAGTTGTTGGACCGATATCTTGTAATACAATTGCTGGTATATAAAATCTAGTAGCATTACATATGGTTGTACCCCATACAACAGCTTGGAATGTACCATAATCACCACCTGAACACGCCGAATCTGCATCTGATGTACTTGCAACTAAATTAGTTATTGTACTTTCTATCGCAGGAGTAGGTGCTGGTGTAGGAACTATTGGACTAGGTGATGGTGCAACATATGTAGGTGTAGGAGTTGGTGATGGTGTTGGTGTTGGTGATGGTGTAGGTGATGGTACTCCCGGTGTAGGTGCTACAGGAGATGGTGCACCAGTATATCCCCAAAATTCTGACATCACATCTGGTATATCAAACTTACTAAGACCCGTTGCTGCTTTAGCAGTAACGTTATATTGTCTTAATGAATTTGAACTACTATTTAATGCAGCTTTAATTTGAGACATCTTTATAGGTTGTCCACTTTCTAACGCCATTACTTATCCTCTTTTAATTTCTTAATTTCGTTTTCCAACTCTTCGGTTCGATTTACTAAATCCTTTATACCTTCAATCAATAAAGCAACAATTTTATCATATCTAACAGCTTTAAATCCATTATCTCTAACGCTAACTAATTGTGGTAATACCATTTCTATTTCCTGTGCTATCACTCCAATATCGTTTCCTTTATTTGTATGAATATCCTCAAAACCTTCTTTCCAATCATAAGTATATCCATTTATTAAAGATATCTTTTCAAGTGGATTTTCTATTTTTATCAAATTATCCTTTAAACGAATATCAGATGATGTGTTTGCAGTTACGTCACCTGTAACTGATAGTCCACCACCAATTTTAACAAAATCGGTTTCATTGGCACGTTTTACTTCTATATATTTAGAAGTATCAAATACAACTTGGAATCCACCCGCACACAATTCAGTTTTAGATACTGCAACTGCTGCAGATATACTACTTAATGTAGGAGTTCGCATCGTTAAATCAAATACAGCAGGACCTGGGCCAGTTGCTGTATCCATAGTTGCAGCTGCATAAACATCGTGTAATAGTGGAGTTATAGTATATGTTCCTGCTTCTAACACCACAGTTGTAGTTATTAAAGTATTAGCATACGTAGCAGTTAATGTGTAAGCTGAAATTGTGTTTAAAGTATCACTAACAAGACGAGGTATTGAAACATATAAAGTTGTTGATGGTGTTTGTAATTTGAATCCATAATTAAAAGACCATTCCATTCTTCGTAAATATACACCAAAATGTGAATCATCACCTGATGCCTGAAATGAATTTCCTCCGGCACCTGATGTACCTGCTACAGCTGATATTGTACAAGATTTACCTATAAGAGAATTACCTGCACCGATAGTAAAGGTAGAACTATCCGGCCCTAAATTATAAGTAGCATCAGTTCCAAAGAAATATACTGTTCCTGATTTTGTTGCCCAACTAGTACCAAAATAAGGAGCACTAACATTACTAAGAGTAGTGGGTGATGGTGATATACTTCCCGCGGATTTATCAGATAATGTAGTATTAGCGTTTACATCTACTACTATTGAGGCCCCATCATATAATTCCATAGCAGGTCTTCCTGCTGCAAGTTGTAATTTTTTAGTTCCTACTGCTGCATATAAGTTTGCACCAGTCAATACCCAATCTCCAATGAATCCTTCGGTTGCAGTAATACGACCCGATACATCCACATTAGCTGCAGTTAATTTACCGGTTGAACTTATATTTGCATATGTTGCACCACTACCAATTGTTAAACTACCACCTGTCAATGTTAAGTTTGTAGCAGTAACTGCTCCGGCTGCTGTTACTCTAAATGGTGCACTATCAAATCCACTATTTCCAGCACCTAACCACATTTGTCCTGCAGAATCTACGTGAAAACTACTAGCATCATTTCCTCCAATATTTATAGTACCTCCGTTAATTTCTCCTGAAAAAGTTCCACTTGTAGCAGTTAATACTCCAGCTAGTGAAACTCTAAATGGAGCAGAACCAAACGTAGCGTTTCCTAAATAAATTCCGTTTGAATCCGCTTTAAAAATTGAATCACCACTACCAATTGAAATTGTACCACCACTTAATGCACCAGTAAAAGTTCCTGCACCATTAATAGTTAAAGATGAACCATCCCATAATAAAGAGTTTGTTGAACTTTTTAAAGATAATCTACCAGTTGTTCCATTACTACCGATAAAAGCACCAACTTGGTCATAACCTTTGGTTGCTTGACCAATGGAAATATATGGTGAGGTTGTACCACCTGCGATAGTAATGTTTGCGTTACCAGAAGTATTTGTACCAACATTTATTGTATTTTGTACATATGATTCTTTGGAGATTATCATTTCAGCAGCTACAAAAAATGAATCAGTACCTAATGATTGCCAAAACGCAGTTTGAGTATCGGGTTGTTTATTTAAGTTAGCAGTTGCGTTTGTTTTTGTTGCATAATAAGTTCCACTATATAATACTACATCTCTACGAGTTGGGTCTTGACTAATACTATTATAGGTTACTGCAGAACTCCACGGACCTCTGAATACAACTCCCGGTCCATCACCACCCTGTGCTCCTGGTTCACCATTAGTTCCGTTTGTTCCGTTCGTTCCATTTGTACCATTGTTACCATCAATCGTTACACTAACTCTATGTGTCTTTGATATAGTTCCACTCGTACCTTCGGAATTTACATAAGTAATAACAATACTTACTGTCGTTCCTGCATCAGTTGTTGGTGTAGTTGGTGTAATTGTTCCACTACTATTTGTTCCACCTGTTATGGTTGAAACATAATAAGTATTTATTCCACCACCACTAGAATATGAATAATTTGAACCGCCTTCATTTACTGATATTGTAAATGTAGTTGGAGTTCCATATGTACCTGTATTACTTTTAGTAATTGCTTGTGTATCATTTGAAAATGAAGCAACAACTACTGGTGCAGCTTTCTTTGCTTTTGTATAAGTTACAATCTTCGTTACATCAGTTGTATCTCCTGCTCCATCTTTATATCTTATTAATAAACTTAACGAACCACTATCTGCATCTAAACGAGTTATATAATAGTTTTCAGATGAATAATTTAATGAACCAGTTTGGACATTTGATGCAATTGCAGATATAACATCAAATCTATTATTTAAAGTCAATCCATTATTATGTGTTATTGTTTCATTTCCAACCTTTACACTTATTGAACCACTTGTTAATGCAAACGAACCAGTTTCAACAAATCCAGTTGATTTAGCAGGAAGAGTTGCATTTTCATTTGATAAATTTACAGATATACCGTCTAATATTTTAATAGGTGTAATCTTAATTGTGTCGTGATAATCAATACCATACCCATCAGATGCACTAAAAAAATATGTTGCCGAACCTGATGTGAAATTAAACGTTGAACCCGATAAATAATAACTTGCTACTGCAGTTGAAGGGTCATCAGACAATAATGATAAAGGTGATGCTATTCCAAATTGACTACCAGAATTGATAGTTATTGTTGCACCACTAACTCCTAAGTTTTTTCTACGAACATCAAATGTTATGACTTGATTTATTGGATTTAATGATAAATCAGTTGCCTTATATATAAATTGGTTTGCAGTTGAAGATGCAAAAAGACCGGGAGCATTATCCCCATCTTCTAATCTATAAACTGTCTCATGTTGATGTAATCCATCACAAGAAGCAGTGTAGGTAATCGAACCTACAATAATATTTTGAAGACTACCTGTAAATTCATCTATATGTGCAATGAATCCATTATCATTTGGATTTGTTGGTTCTCCAGGATATACTGCACCTACACCTGTGTATATTATAGGGTCAATATAACTACCCGTTATATCAAAAACCGAACGACCGTATGTAACTGCACCAACTAAATTTTGTCTTGATACACTAAATCCAATTGTTTGAAATGTTGGATTTCCTATCGAACCTGTAGTAAAACGGAATGAGTTTTTATCACTATCAAATGTTAGTAATTTTGCACTACTTATGAAATTGTTACCACCTGTAAATGTTTTTGAAGCAAATACATCGACTGGTATATAATTGTTGTTTATATCATAAAATTCAAAACGGAAATCAAAAGTTTCACTTGCTACATTTTTAGAAACGTCTTGTACTATTGTAAATTCATCAGGTGAAAACGATGTTTCTTGTGCGTTTTTCAAACTTATATTTGATACGTGCCAACCACTACCATTAAACTCAAATACTAATTTAGCATCTGCTAAAGAAGAAGTTGGTATAGCAATAATGTTTTGTGATATATCTTGTTTTGTTTGATAAATTGCAGAACCGGATAGAGTTAAGAACTCTTGTGTATAAGTTGATGAACTTAAATAAGCTCTTAAAGATTTACTATTATCCACCGAACCACTATAAAGTGTTTTGAATGTAAGAGTATATTCTACGTCTTTAGCAACTGAAACCGATTGTGTTGTATATAAAGTTTGTACACCACTTTGACCATTTGCAGGTTTAACTGATGCGTATAATTTATCTAAGTTTATTGATGGTAATAAATTAGTAGAACCTGTCCAATATGTATCTAAATTCGTTTGAGTAAAATTACCATAAGATATATCAGTTTGTCCTGCTGCAGTTAAATCTCTTAATAATTCAGTTGATTCTAATTTTGATTCCTGTACCAAAACATAATCACCTACATCGTTACGAGATTTACGAAATACCTTTACTCTAGCAACATCACCAACGAATGTTTTAAGATTTGAAATGTTTATTTTTGCAAACGAACCTGTCAATGCAGATTCAGTAAACGTTTGACCATCTAAATACTCAAAAGATGATATGTAATCACTTTCTGAAAAATTGGTTACAATATTGTTTATTGTATATGGAGTATCAACTAAAACCTCATCCGTATTTAGGACTTCAATAATTTTAGCACTATAACCCAACTCCGGTAATTCTATCGTATTTTCATCAATAGAAGATGTCCATCCTGCACCAGTAACTCTTTTTAATTTATACAAAGTTCCTGCAGTCCACCTGCTTAAATTTGTACCTGCGATAGGAATTTCTGAAATACCTTCTACTGAACCACTTTGAGTAACAAACGGAGTTGTTACATTATATATCGGTTTTACTATCTCATCAATCGTAATAAGAGGTCTTTTATAGAATCTTACACGAGTTTCATTTGTAATGTTTTTATTGATTTGGAAGTTCTTTTCCCACTTTACATTATATGCACCTCTCCATTCGGTTGGAATATCACGAATAACCCCGCTAGCATCCTCATAAGTCTTCAATTCTCCTAAAATGGTAATCTTACCTATCCCAATAGGAGTGTCCTCATAAACGTGGACAGAAACCAATTTAGCAATACCTTCATAATATTCAGGTACACCATTACCCGGTTCGTAATAGACAGGATTCCCCTCAACATCTAAAATCTCAATTTTTATTTCTGTTGTTTCCTTTAAATGTTCAGAACCCTCTATTAAGAATCCATTTTTACCGCCAGTAAAAGTTTCGTTAAATTCCGTAATACGAAAATAATCAGAATTCGGATTTGTATCGTTTATAAACGTTCCGTAGTTTGATAAATTTTGTAGTGGTGAATATGATTTTATTATTGCCATTATATTTCTCCTATGCAGATATAAATATAACTAAAATTATTTGTTTCATATATATTCTATGGAAACCCATAGAACTCCATAGATATGAACAAATATACAACAATACAAATAAAAAAAGAAACCCACGAACTATTACAACAATATTGTAAAGAACGTGGGTACACTTTGAGTGGTTTAGTTGAATCTTTAATTAAACAAAGAATTACGCAACCTAAACCTACGAATATATTAGCGGTTAAAACTTCACGTGACTAAAACCTTCTACTTTTTTAATTTCGATTAATCCATCGACTACATCTCTCATTGAATCAATGTGGGATATAATCATTACAAAATCGAATTGAGTTTTCAAATAGGTGAATAACATAAATAATGATTGTAAATTCTCACTATCCAATGTTCCAAATCCTTCATCTATTACTAAGAAATTTGGACGAGGTAAGTTACATACATTGATTAAAGCAACTCTGATTGCAAGTCCTGATATAAATCTCTCCATACCACTACACATTTCTAAAGACCACTTATTATCACCATAAACAAGGTAAGCATTGATGTTTTTACCATCCATCTCTAATTGCATTCCAAACTCAACAATTTGTGCTAAGATGTTATTTACCTCACCTTCAATCATTGGAAGTGCTTTTTCAATCAATTCATACGAAACACCATCCTTACTCAAAGCATTCAAATAATACTCATATAATTTAGATTGTTCCTCTAATTTCTTAACTTCGTTGATTTTATCTTCTAAGGTTTCTTTTTGGTTTTGTAAAGATGATACCTTACCATTAAGTTCTAAAAGTAATTTATTTGTCTTTGTAAACTTTCGTTTGTTCTCATCTAATAAATCTCTCTTACCTTTGATTTCCTCTCTAATTTCACCATTCTTTTTGATTTGTTCTTCATTTTGATGATACTCCTCAATAAGTTTAATTTGGTCTGCAATTTGTGTTTGAATACGGATTTCTTCGGTTTCGGATGATGCTAACTTATTCATTAGAGATGATAGTTCTCTATCAACTTTATCTTCCTTTTCCTTAGTATCTTGCAAGTTTTTCCAATCTGATTCATAAGGAGTAAGTTCATTTATTTTTTCTTTTGCAATTTCATTTATACGATTTGCATCACCCCATTGTTCTAATACATCTGATAATTGTTCTTCTACATCTTTTTTAGATTCCAAAATAGTTTTGGAATTATCCATACAAATTTCACAATTTGGATTATATTTGTGAGAATCTAAATGGTCTTTCTTATCCCTTAAAGAATTAATTTTAATATCTAATTTTTCTAATTCGTGTTTAGATGTATTGAATTCTTTTCTACTAAATGTTAATAATTCAATTTTATCTTCTAATTCTTCTTCATCAAATCCATCGATAATTTCTTCTAATTGTAGTTGTAAATCTTCCAATTTAGAAATTCTTTCTTGTATTGTAGTTTTCGTATTAAGGATTTCAGTTTCCTTATCAGTAAGAATTTTCTTGCGTTTCTCCAATTCATCGATACCAACCAAATCAGAATTTAATTTTACAATCTTTCCGTTTAATCGGATTAAATCCTTATTTAAACCATCTTCTTCATCTCTAATACCATTCAATTCAATATCAACTAATTTGTATTCACTTTTATTTGCTTTCAAATCAGTTTCAATTTGAGCAAGTTTAGAAGTAAAATCATCTGATTTGAATTTCTTAATCAAAGTAGAGTTTTCTCTATTTTCATCTGATGCTAATTGGTATAGTTTATCAAAGATATCAACGCCGATAAATTGTGAAAGAATCTCTTTACGTTCTGATTGTGATTTATCAATGAACAATGCATTGTTTCCTTGTAATGAAAGTGATGTTAATACAAAATCTTCAAACTTACCTAAATAACGTTCAATATTCTTATTAGTATCTCTTCGTTGTTCACCATTTAAAGATGTAGTTATACCTGCATCTTCTTTCCAAAAGTTTACATTTACCGAAAGGTTAGTTCCTTTTCGTGTCCACTTTGCACTTCTTTCAATAAAGTAATCAACTCCATCAATTTCAAAATTAAACTTACAATAGAAGTTATCCTTTTGGTTATTTAAAATGTTTTTTGAAGATGATGTACGAGATGTTTTATCAAAAATACAAAACGAAAGTGCATCAAATAAAGATGATTTACCACTTGCGTTTGGTGCAAATATACCAATCACTCCTTGAGCATCTTCGAATCTAACTTTGTTACCTTCACCATATGAGAACATATTTGAGAACTCTAATGTTTTAGGTGTCCATAAAATATTCTCCGTAAGAGTTGAATCATCAATTCGATGGTTTACATCCTTATTGATAGTTGTAATCTTATCTAAATCAGAATCTTCTAATAAAAATTGTCTTTCTAAGTAATCTCTGATTAATTGATTTTGGAATGTTTCATCTTTTACATTACCAACGATATTTTTATTTAAACCCGAATTACGTTTTAATTGACC
>JACCDM010087986.1_pt1 | contig 13198 bp, 14 predicted proteins | sample 7445851 | NCBI WGS metagenome assembly JACCDM01 (sample SAMN15323438, study PRJNA562643) | freshwater metagenome | isolation source: river surface water | place: USA:Blue River Watershed | collected 2017-08-16
AAATGAGTGAGGCAGATCTTCAACCTCTGATCGACGTGGTCCTAGGTGTTCGAAACGGGACCATCGGAGCGCCGAAGGGAACCTTACTCGATGGCCTTCCGAATTCAGGCGTGGACCTAGAAGTTGCGATCCCAGCACTCGATCGCCATGGGGCAAAGAGTCCTGAGCTTCTGGCACTTCTTCTCAATGAAATCGAAGATACGTCCGGAAAAGAGCGGAATCGCTTGATCGAAATTTTGAAAAACCTTCAAAGCCCTTCACGCGCGGAGATCGAGGCTGCCATTCAAAAAGCGACTCACGCATCTGGCGGCCAGTGGACGGCTGAGATTGAACGGGCCTTCCCAGGAACAACGGTCGGCTCTGAACAGCAGGTTCTCGACTTCCTAGACTGCGAAGAAGGGAAGCTCTAAGGCCCGAGCGGCCACTGCCTTTGAAGACGCTTGTCTAGAATTCTTGAGGCCCGGTGGTCGCTCTGATATTCGCATTCCCTCGCATGGCCGATGTGTTACCCACCGAAAATCAAGGCCCGATCGAAGCAGCGCGCACGAAGTTCGCGCAAGGTGATACCGAGCAGGCTTTGGGCGAACTCGAGGCATTCTTGCTTCAGAGTCCTGAAGACTTCAAAGCACAGATCGTTTTCGCGCAGATGCTGGGCGATTCCGGGCTTCAGGTGGGCGGACCCTTGGGCTCAGAGCGCCTCGAGCGCGCCATTCGCATGCTGGAAGGTCTGACCCTTCGCCTTCGCAATCAATCGGCCGAGGATCGCTGGTGGGTGAGGCGCCACCTCTATTATTTCCGAGGCGATCACTTGAGAAATTACCGTCTAGGAGTAGCGGAAGTCGCGCGCGGGAACAAAAAAGGCTACTTAAGCCAAGGTTTCGGTGCGACAGGACACGCATTGAAACTCAATCAATCGGCGCGAAACAGAAGGCGCGCGCAACTTTGGGCAAAGCGAGGCGAAGAGGCTTGGAAGAATCTTTTCAAACGGGAGCCTAAGAAGCCAGGGCGCCTTTGTAATTTGGCGATTGCGCTCGCCGTCCAAGGCCGCTTCACGGAAGCTGAAAAGACGATCCACGACGCCGCCCGCTTAGCAGGCGTCCCGATTGAAGCTTTTGCCGAGCTTCGCGAAGAACTTCGTCAAATCTGGCGCGGCATTCTTGAAGCGGGCGATAAAACGGAATCCGATCCGCACTAGATTTGCAAAGTCTGCCGTGAATCATGGCGGACGAAACTCCCGAAGCAATCGGCCCACTTTGCAAAAGCATCCTGATTGTCGAGGATGAGCCATCCATTCGAGACACTTTGCAACAGCTTCTGGAACTCGAGGGCTATTCCGTCTTCACCGCAAGTAACGGAGCGGAGGGACTCAAACAACTCCGCGCCATGAAGCGACCCTGCCTGGTTCTGCTGGACCTCCTTATGCCCGTCATGAACGGCATGGAATTTCTGGAAGCGAAGAGCCATGAGGACGCCATTGCCGCAATTCCTGTGTGCGTCGTTTCCGGCGTGTCTGAGCGCCCGAAGATGCAGCCCGTCTCCCAGTTCATCAAAAAGCCGATCGAGTTTGATGGCTTGATGAAATTCGTGCGGCAGTACTGCGGCTGCCCCGTACCGGAAAGGAAAGCAGGATGAAAGAAGACCTCATCAATGAATTGTCTCACGCGATCCTTGAAACGATCCGTGAGCCTTTACTCCTGCTCGACGAGGACCTTTCGGTACTTCTCGCAAACTCAGCATTCTTTGACAGCTTTCAAGTCACAAAGACCGACACTCTCGGCAGAAGCCTTTTTGAACTGGGCGATCGTCAGTGGGACCTGCCAGAACTGAGGCGCCTCTTAGAAAAAATCATTCCCGAAAAAGCAGTTCTGATTGGAATGGAAGTGGACCATGAATTTCCTGGAGTCGGCAGAAAAGTGATTCGCCTGAATGGCCGCCTTCTCAAAGGTCAGGGCGAAGAGACCGCTAAGATTCTTCTAACCATGCAAGACGTGACCGAGCAGCGCAGCCTCGAGAAAGCGCGGGATCAAGCACTCAACGCTCGCGATGAGCTGATTGGCGTCGTCTCGCATGAAATTCAAAATCCGCTGACGACGATTTTAAGTAGTTTAGACCTCCTTCAACGAAAAATTCCTCAGGAAGAAATTCGTCAGCGCTTGGGCCCAATCTTGATCCAAATTCGCCAGGCCGCGATCCGCATGAAGACGATTACTTCTGACCTTCTTGATGTCACGCGCTTTGAGGCAGGGCGGCTTCCGATGGAGCCCGTCCCGATGGACTTAGGGCCCCTCCTCAAAGAAGCTTGTGAGAGCTACCTCACTGCCGCCGAGAGTAAGGGCATCCGAATTCTAATGGAACTTCCCAGCCAAGAGATCCGTGCACGCGTCGATCATGATCGCGTTCTACAAGTTCTAGAAAACCTACTCAGCAATGCCATCAAATTTACCGACGCGGGCGGTGAAGTGCGCCTGGTCTTGAGCACAGCCGACGGCAAAGCCCAGATCTCTGTCAGCGACACGGGCTGCGGAATTCCTGAAGCCGAGAGAGAACACGTTTTTGAGCGCTTCTGGCAATCCAAACACCGTCAGTACCTGGGAACGGGCCTTGGGCTTTACATCGCAAAAGGCATTATCGAAGCTCACGGCGGCACCATCCGATTGATCAGCGTGGAAGGAGAAGGAAGCACCTTTGTGGCGACGCTCCCGCTCGTTAAAACTTCGCAGGCCACTGGATCGGTCGCCGCTTAGGCGGGATTACGAGTCGGCGCCCAGTGAGTCCAAAGTGTAGGGGCTTCCCCACACCCCTGTGGGTAAGACCCTACAAACAGTCCGGTAGACTTCCGTCCTTGAATCGAGAAAAGCATCCCCCACTCGCCCGCGTTGCGCGATTTTCCTGCTCTTTTTGGATTGCAGCGCCCCCTCCGCGCTAACGGCACAGGCCTTGCGAAGCGCAGGCGTCATACGCTGAAGGAGAAGCGATTTATGAAAATGAAGAATCTGAAAAACAAAGTCCTGTTTGGACTCCCTATCCTTGCCGCTCTGAGCGCCCTTCCCCGGGTTGCCCAAGCTCAAGAAGAGATCCGTTTTGATGGCGAAATTAGCCTGAAACTGGTTGAGGAAGCCCAAGCAGCCTGCGCAAAAGAAGCAGTTGCACCATTTTGGAAAGCCGCCTTCGGCCGCGACCTTGGAAAAGGGGCCCGGGCCAAGACTGAAACTTCTCTTCGCCCTGACTCAGTAGGTTCCCGCACAGCTATTGTCGACGGCAGAGCCTCTGCTTGGTGGGATCTCTCCTCGAGTGGCAGTGACCTGCTCCGGTCACAACTCTATTTACAATTTACTGCGGAAAAATCACCGAAGAGTGGCACCACACTAGTGGCTAAGTCTTTCCCCATCCTTTCATTCACCATTACGGATGGAAGTCCCGTCGATGTCCTTGGAGATTACGTCAAGGAGTACGTGCGAGTTCAAGACCTTCGGATCGAACCAGGGAATCCGTCTATCGGCCGAACAAAGCTCACCAACACGAGTACTAACCGAGAAGCTGCGATTGATATCGACACCGCTCGTTACGTGAGCTGCCTGAGCAACTACTTCCGCCAGTAATCCGATGAGAAGAGTCGCGGTAACGCTCAATACCGCGACTCTTTTTTCGCAATGCGAAGGGCTGAAAAGGCTCAAGCGCCGCGAAATTTCCGGCCGTGACTTTTCAATATCCGCTTAAGCTCCGAAACTGCCCTCGGGCCCATGCCGTGAAAGGCGCGTACTTCGGCCTCGGACTTTTTAGAAAGCGCCTTAACGGTCAAAACTCCTGCGTTCACTAAAGCACGCTGCGCAGGCTTTGCGAGCACCGAAAACTCCTCTGAAAGCCCACAGTAGTCGAACTTCTTGACCGCATCCGAGTCACAAATCCCGCGCCCGGTGCGAGGATGACGAAGTTCCTTCATCCGGTACCGAACGATCTGGGAGATCAGACGCAAAGGCAAAGGCTGATCCAAAGGGAACTGAATGGTGCCACGCGAGGTCTTGAAACCTTTGAGCTCGGACTTGAAAGCCGATACGCCCGACGAGGTGGGAAAAAAGCTCACGTGGTTCTTAAATCCCGCAATGTAAACCAGCGGGCCATTCCACTCAAAAGCCGCGATCCCGTAACTGATCTTTTCCTTCGCTTGCGGCGCCAATTTACGGATCAAGGCGCGAAGCTCTTTTAAGTGAGTTCGAACGGGCAAAGGAAACTGCGCGATGTACTCGGCGTGGGTTTCTGGAGCCGCTTTCTTAGCCATCATTTTTGACGGCTAACACCTCCGTCAAGAAACCGCCACTCAGTTTGCTTGCCACTTTGGCCGAGAAGACAACGGGAGGTTGCGACTTCACATGCTTGCTTGGATGGATGCCCGAGGCGCATCCTTAGTTGGCGCGTTTCAATCGGCCAAAGAAATCTTTGTCTTATTCTACGGCGCGTTTCGCGAATCGTGGCTAAACGATCGCCAAGGGCAGCGCTCCATTCTCAGCGTCGTTTTGTCGCAGGTCTACTTTACCGGAGTTCAAGCCTTCACGCTGGTCAGCGTCTTGGGCGTGGTCTTGGGCGGAATGGTCATCCTGAACGTCTCAGCATTTTCATTCATCGCCGACATGAACATCTTGGCCGAGGTGCTAGTGATCATCGTCGTGCGGGAACTCGGCCCCCTTCTCATTGCGCTCATCCTCATTGCGCGCTCTGGTACCGCCATCGCTGCAGAACTAGGGAATATGAAGATCAACCGAGAAATCGATGCGCTCAAAATCATGGCGATCAACCCGCTGAGCTACATTGTTTACCCAAGACTGCTAGGCGGAATGATCAGCATTGTTTGCCTGACATTCTATTTCAATGCCATCGCCCTGATCGGCGGCTTCGCCGTGAGTCGCTTCTTTCACACCATCCCATTCAGCCTGTACTTCAATGCCTTGGCCGAAGAACTCACCGTCCGCGACGTCGGCTTCTTTCTCACGAAGAACGTCCTAAATGGTGCCACGCTCTTCACCATTTGCTGCTACCAGGGCCTGCAAGTCCAAGAGAGCCCGCATGAAGTTCCGCAAGCCACCACTCGCGCCGTCATGTACTCGATCAGCGCCGTTGGACTCACCACGCTCATTGCCTCAGCCATTTTCTATTTTGGCCCCATGATTCCTTGGGCGGAGGTCTTGACGCTTGACTAACCGCCGCCAGAGTCCAGGCATTCGAAGCTTAGCTTTCCGAGAACTCACGCTGCTCGGTCACGAAGGAGAGGCCGTGTTTGACGGAGTCACCACCGAACTTCCTGTAAACGCGGTGGTCTGGGTGCGCGCCTCGAGCGGCGCCGGGAAATCAAAATTCTTGCGGCTTCTAGCAGGCCTTGAAGAACCCGATGAGGGGGCCTACCTCATCAACGGAACCAACGTGACGGAAATGAACTTCTCCGAGTTCTCGCCTTGGCAGCGTCGCATCGGCTTTGGCTTTGAAAGTGGTGGGCTTCTTTCCAATAAGACGCTCTCGCAGAACTTGATGCTCCCCTTCTTCTATCATCGGAACTTGGCACCCGAAGAAGCCCAAGAACGAGTGGACCACTCCCTTGCGCACTTTGGCCTCGATCGCTTCAAGGATCGCCGTCCGGCGGCTTGTTCCAGCGGCAATCGGAAGCTCGCAAGCTTAGCGCTCGCACTCATCACTTGGCCCGAGTTACTCCTTCTTGATCAGCCCACTTCAGGCCTCGACGAAGGGGCCATTCGGAGGTTCCTCGAACTCCTCGAAGTGCACCGGAGCGAGAGGGGACTGAAACACCTCTATATGGTCAGTGAAGATGAGCGCCTGATGGAAACGTTCACTGGACATTGGAAACTCGATTTAGCGGACCTGCAGTCAAAGAAGGCGGCGGCTTAAGATGACTCCTCCCCCACTTACTTCCAGAACTTTAATGTCAGTGAAGATGAAGCTTCGCTTCAACCCGATTGAACGCATGGCAGGCGCATTCATCTTGTTTGCCGTCATCGGGACCATGATCTCAGGTGGCGCAGTGCTAGTGAGAAAAGGCTTTTTCGAAAAGAAACTTCCTTTCAAAACGCTCATTCCTTCTAACGAGAGTATCTACACGGGAATGCCGGTCATGATGTCGGGAGTGCGAGTCGGCAAAGTAGACGAGATCGAACTCGATTCAGTCGGCGGCGCCGAGGTCTTTTTCTCCGTACGTTCGAAGTATGTGGATCGTGTGCGCGCGGATAGCCGCGTGTCGATTTCACGCCAATCGCTGTTGGGCGACAAGATCTTCGACCTCTCTGCCGGAACACGGGACTCAGGGCCAGCGGTTCCCGGACAACTGATTGAACTCAGACAATCAGGCGATGTCATGGGCGCGATTACGGGCGCTCGCGTAGGACTCCTCATGGACAATATGACTCGCCTTCTCGGTGAACTTGCCGAAGTAGCGAGCCAATTGACCCGGAAGAAGAACACGGAAGTGTTGATGGGGAATTTACGCGAAACCAGCGAGTCTCTGAGCGATATGGCCAAGTCCTTTCCACAGGTGGGCCGCGACGTCGCTGCGATTACTTCGCAGTTTGCGGTGCTGGGCGAAGAACTCGCAAAGAAATCGCCGGACGGAAATACGCGGGTTGCTCAGATTCTTGAAGAGACGAGTGTCCTGATCCGCGCACTCCAAAGAAATTTCCTCGTTCGCGGATCGGTCAAGGATGTGCGCGAAGAGGAGCAAAAGCGTATTGCCGAGCAAAAGCAGCGGCAGGCTCAGCCCGCTGAGTTCGTGCCGGGCGCAGAGCGGAAGCCTGCCGCTGAATAAGCGGATAGGATCGCGCCTAAGTCCGAAGTCCGTACCCACGGGATCGAGTTCGGCTTTGACCTGATTTCGCGCGAGCGTCCTTAGGGCAGCGCGACGATTTCGCGTCGGAACGCATTTTGCTCAACCCCCGCTCGGTCAGACCCAGCGGAGTTGAGGGACCGACCTCCTTTCCTACCAAGAAAGGAGGTGATCCTATGAAGAAAGCCAGAAACACCTGTCTTTCTCATCGGAAGATGGAGAGAAGACATGAGCTCGAAAAATGGTGGCTGGTTGTTATCGCCAGAGCCCTAGCGTTTCTCACCGTCTGGATCACTCATTGTTAACGACCCCCAAGATCGCTCGAGGTGCCCCGGGTACAGCTTTCAACCGGAGCCTCTTAGGGACGAGGGCTGCTGGGTCTGGCTCTTACCGAACTGAGTTTGCTCACCCCATAGGTGACAGCTGCACACTTCAAGCCCAAGTGTGTGGGGCACCCACTACAGCCCTGTAGGCAAGTCCCTACAGAAACGGGCTTTCCGGAGAAAGAGTAAGTCCCACTTCAAGTCCATCCCCAGTATGCAGAGGATAGTTCTCCAATGATCTTAAGGACGCTTCTGCGGCCTATTTAACTGGCATGTCTATTGCTCACCAAGCGAACTCTCATTTGAGGAGGAGCAAAACATGAACGCCGAAAATCAGACCAAGAAAAACCGGATGAACTTCTCGTGGCTCGCAGGAGCAACAAAGGTAACTCTGCTAGCGAGCTGTACGTTGGCCATGACCTTAGTGGGTTGTTCTACTGCGAAATTGACCGAAACCGGCAAAGACATTGAAGTCGCGTACCAACTGGATCGAAAGGATTACACCAACCTAGGCCCTGTCATGGGAAAAGGTGGCGGATCGTTCTTCGGTGACAGGATCTCTGACGAAAAACTAGTCGAATTCGCGACAAACGATATTCGAAACAAAGCCGCCACGAAGGGTGCAAACCTACTCATTATGGGACCTCATCAGATGGGCAATACAAGCGGTCAGTACGGGGGAACTACCTCCACGGCAACGATCAGCGGAGTCGCTTACCGTTGCCCCCGCGCCACTTTATAACCTGATCGACTGATTAATTGATTGCAGAGTCTTTGAGTCCGGGGAAAAAGGCTGACAGGGACGTTGGATCCACTTACACACTCAGACTGTATGTCCAATCCATACCTCATCAGGCCTCCCCGGATTCTCAAGGGCGCGAACATCGATGGAGAAAATTCTTCGAGCCTCCTTCCTTAGATCGATTTCGACGCCATCCGCGCACATCACAAAAGTGATCTGCGGATATAGCGACGTCACAGTTCTTCATCTGGCATTTTTTACTCCCGCAGGACTCTCTACTTTCCTCGGCCCTGCTGTAGTGCCTCGTTCGGTGAGTGGCCTACGGCGCTCATTGCCGCTAATCTGAACACCCTAGTCAATTCAGCCGGAACGCCAAGCTTTCCTGATCTCGAAGGAAGGACTCTTCTGATCGAAGAGATGTTCGCGCCGATGGGGCGCCTTGAGCGAAACCTCAGGCATTTGCAACGCATGAGTGTCTTTGAAGCGATCGAAGGACTGATCCTTGGAAAGCCTGAAGTACTTCAGTCTTCAGGCGCACCTTTCACGCACCACGCGCTTATTTTGGAAATCGTGGGCGATCAGAGCGATTCTCCCATCATCACTGAATTTGACTGCAGCCACACCCACCCGATGCTGACCCTGGCCCAAGGAGTGCGCGTGACGATCGAAGCGAAGCAGGATTTCAAAACCCTCTTAGACGTCGAAGAGTCAATGATGGAGTGAGCTCAGCTAAAGAGTTCTCGCCCTTCTCTCTATTCTAATCACTCATTGTTAATGACCGCCACGAACGCTCGAGGTGCCGTGGTACAGCATTTTACGGGAGCCTCTTAGGGCGCGAGGACTGCTGGGTCTGGCTCAAATCCGTTCGAACTAGGTCGCCAACCCCACAAGCCGCCGACTCACTTGGTCGAGACGCTCGGCCACGGCATCGTCATGAGCATAGGGATTCGGTGAGTGGAGTGGCCACCCTCCCTTTTTGGCCTCAGGAGTCCGGTAAATTCCGACCTGGCTGAAATAGGCGCCGCTTTTTTGCCTAACTTCAGGAGACAAAAGTGCATAGAGGGACGACTGCGCCCCCTCCCAGGGCTCGATCATGCCAGCGAGCTTGAGAATGGGACGAAGGACAATGTTCTGCATCCAAAGCGGCATCGAGAAGTGAATCAAGTTGGAACGAACCCACCCCGGATGCACACTGACTGCGACAATCTGTGTTCCTTGAAGACGCCGAGCCAGATGCTTGGCATGGAGCAGATTCGCGAGCTTGGATTGAGCGTAAGCAGTCCAACCGTCGTACTTTCTGCGTTCGAAATGGAGATCCTCAAAATCGATTCGACCTTCACGACCCATGGCTTTATCGTGAAAGCAGCTCGAGAGATTGACCACACGCGCTTCAGGCGCCTGCGAGAGAGCTGGTAAAAGCAGTTCGGTCAAAAGATAATGCCCCAGATGATTCGTCCCAAACTGAAGCTCAAACCCGTCTTCCGTCCGGCCTTGGGGTGAATTCATGATGCCGGCGTTATTCACGAGACCGTGAAGCACGGTGTGTTGCTTCAGAAATGCCTGAGCAAACTCGCGCACGGACCGAAGGCTAGCTAGGTTCAGCTCCATCACCTCGATAGAGCCCTTCAAGCCCTCGCCCCTCAGCGATTCCCGAACTCGATTCCCCTCCGAGACACGTCTACAGGCCAGAACGACATGAGCGCCTTGACGGCAAAGCTGCCTGATCGTGGCCAATCCGATTCCTGAATTTCCGCCAGTCACCACATAAGTCCTACCGCTGAGATCTTGGGAAAAAAGGCTTTCAGGACAAAGATGAAGCTTCGGCATGGTGATTTCCTCTGAATGAAAAATAAGAGACCGTCGGTCTCTTGTCAAGCCCTGTGCTATAGCAGTTCATCATGGCCACAGCCTTTCAACGAGCCAGAAAGCCAGCGGAAAAAGAGGATCGGAGGTCTCATCTCCTCAGTACCGCTCGAGAAATACTTTTAAAGAATCCCGACCTCGCGGCACTCAGTCTGAACGAGCTGGCGAGAAGTGCCCAGATGGCCAAATCAAACGTTTACCGATATTTCGAAACTCGCGAAGCCGTCCTCCTGTCACTGCTTTGGAGCGAATGGTCCGCCTGGCAACAGGAGTTCTTGGCGGGCCTGAAGAAGGCACCCAGGCCTACTCGAAAGCTGAACGAAGTCATCACCCAGATATCAAGAAGTCTAACCGAGCGAAGGCTCCTTTGCGCTCTCACTGCCGCTCTGCCGACGGTGGTGGAGCACAACCTCAGTGACTCGGCGATTCATGATTTCAAACGGGGCACCCTGCAGTTCTTATTTCAAACTGGCGCGTCCCTTGAAAGCTACTGCCCGAAGCTCACTTCAGATGAATACTCTCAGCTCCTTTACGACGCTGCTTGCCTCCTCGCTGGGCTTTATCCTCATGCTTATCCTTCGAGTCCGGTCACCCGAGTTCTGAAGGATCCTGAACTGCAATTTTTCAGGCGCGACCTTTCACAAGACCTGGAAAGATTCCTCATCCTTCTTGCCACGTCCTCGAGCAGCGGAAGAAAAGCCAAAAGAAAGGCGTCTCAGTCGTGAGCATCACCCGTAAAGGACAGCCATCGCTCATCAAGCCTCCCCGACTCCCAAAAGGCGCGACCATCGGCGTTTTTACGCCGTCGACTCCTGCCCACGTGCTGTTCCGTGAGAAGTACCTTCACGGTCTCAGCGTGCTTCGCAGCCTAGGGTATCAGATTCGAGAAGGCGAGCTGACCGCGCAAGCGACGAGCCAGGGCTATCGTTCAGGCTCACCCAAGGAGCGCGCCGAAGAGTTGATGAAGCTCGTGCTCGATCCGAAGGTTCACGCCCTCATCTCGACCATTGGCGGAGAAAATTCTTCGAGCCTCCTTCCGTACCTCGACTTTGACGCCATCCGCGCACACCCGAAAGTGATCTGCGGTTATAGCGACGTCACTGCCCTTCACCTGCCGATTCTTCAGCATGCCGGGCTTTCCACTTTCTACGGCCCTGCGGTGATGCCATCTTTTGGCGAGTGGCCGACTGTAATGAGCGAGACGCTCGAGTCCTTTCAAGACGCCGTGAGCGGAAACGCTCCGGCAGTGCGAGACCTGATTCCCCCTCAACGCTGGAGTAACCACTTTCGCGACGCGGCTTCGAACGCTTGGAAGACGGAACCCAGAAAGTTTGAGAACAACTTAGGTTGGCGTGCCCTGCGAGCAGGTCGCGCAACCGCTCCCCTGATTGCTGCTAATTTAAACACGATGCTGACCCTGGCAGGGACACCGAGTTTTCCCAATCTCGAAGGAAAGATCCTTCTGATCGAGGAAATGTTTGCGCCCATGGGGCGCCTCGAGCGAAACCTGAGACAGCTCCACAGAATTGGCGCGTTTGACGTGATTGAAGGATTGATCGTTGGAAAGCCAGAAGTCTTTCAGAGTGCCGGTGCACCCTTCAGCCACGACGAACTCCTTTTAGAGATTGTGGGCGACCGCCGCACTTTTCCCATCCTCACAGAGTTTGACTGTAGCCACACCCACCCGATGCTAACGCTCGCTCAAGGTGTCCGCATCACGATCGAAGCCAAGCAAGGCTACGAATCCCGAGTCAGGATCGAAGAGTTCATGGTGGTGTGATGGCCTCATCTGAGGGATCGCGAATTCGCGTGGTTCGGCAACGGGCTCTCGCAGAGCTAGGTCGCCCATCGAGTCTAAAGACCGGGCGAACCATCTGATTTCAAGCTCCAATCAGGGTATCGCCATCCCGGCAAACCGCATCCGACTCGGAACGCATTTTGCTCAAGCCCCGCTCGGTCAGACCCAGCGGAGTTGAGGGACCGACCTCCTTTCCTACCCAGAAAGGAGGTGATCCTATGACGAAAGACAGAACCAACTGTCCTTCTCATCGGAAGATGGAGAGAAAACTTGAGCTAAAAAAATGGCAACTGGTCGTTCTTGCCAGAGTTCTCGCGCTTCTCTCTGCTCTAATCACTCATTGTTAATGACCGCCACGATCACGCGAGGTGTCCGGGTACAGCATTTCATCCGGAGACTTTAAGGACGAGGACTGCTGGGTCTGGCTCGCTTTCGTGGAAATTTAAGTTCAATCCATGTAAGAGCAGCTGAGGACCGCGAATCTAGCGAAAAGGCAGAAGCACGATGACGAAACTCTTACGAAAACTTTTCCCAAGCCTCTTCAAGTGGAAAATTCCCCATTACGAGCCCGTCAATTCCTTCGAAAGAGCGCTTCAAGAGGCGAAATCAGATCCAGGTGCTCGGCCCGGGACTCTTCGGAAGATGTTCCATTTCGATGTTTACGTGATGGGAAAGGTGAATTCAGGAGAAGGCTCGAAGCCTGTCCTCGAGTTTCAGGAATTCACAAAGCCCGTCTCTTACCGCCATGTTCGAGCCTTCTCCTCTGAAGACGCCTTTCGCTACCTGTTTCGCCTGGTCAAACAGGATCCGCCCTCTTTCATTCGCATCCCACTCATTAGACTCTTCACCCTTTCTGAGGGCGAGTACGGCGTGATCCTCAATATGGGACTGCCATTTAGCGTTTCTTTTAGCCCTGAGGAGATTAAAAGGATCTTGGATGACAAGGAATCCCTAGGTGAATCCACTAGCCTCCGAGCGGGACAGACTTACCAGGTCGGTCATCCAGCTCGTATTCCCGATGGCTTCCAAGAAGCTCTGCGAAGCTACGGCACCAAAAACACAAACTGCAAGAATATCTACCTTGGCCTGATGACTCACCCGGACGAAAGTCTCAGCTACGTCATTGCAATTGAGTTTTGGAATGAAAACCGCTCAAGCAATCCACCAGACGCGTTAGTCGACCTTCAAGTCATCGCACAGAGCTTTCAATTTGATTTTCCAGTCGATGTTTGTGAGGCGAGAGATTTCATTCTCGACTTTGCATACGGCGGGTACATGATCGCGACATTCCCGGAGCGGGTGTAACCGCAAGGATCCCTCACGAGGCATCTTAAAGAGGCAGGACAACAGCCTTACATCCCCGGGATTTCAAAACACTCCATCACCTCAACACCGGTGCCTGGAAAAATCATGAAGTGAGGATGGCTCTCAAACATCTTTGCTGCTGCGGCTTGCGAGACAGCGCGAACAATCGTGTAGGCAGTCAAATTGTTCCGAACCGAAGTCACGCCGCGGCGGTTGATCCGCTTGGTGGGACCCAGCGGAGCCCCCATATCCACGATCGCTTTTTTGTTCTTAGCCTCCCACTCGACCCACGCTTTCACGCCGGCCGATTCGCGTTCGCGGCGCACTTTCGCAGGGAGCTTCTCCCA
>JACCDM011405860.1_pt1 | contig 13194 bp, 11 predicted proteins | sample 7445851 | NCBI WGS metagenome assembly JACCDM01 (sample SAMN15323438, study PRJNA562643) | freshwater metagenome | isolation source: river surface water | place: USA:Blue River Watershed | collected 2017-08-16
TATAATCCTCTTCCCTGCCTTTAAATTCCACTGGAAATGCGTGTGCACCTAAAAATGTGGATTTAATAATTCCCGGAAACTCTTTTTTTAGTTCGGCAATAATTCGCAGCATTTTCAATTCCGACTCTACCGTTAATCCATATCCGCTTTTAATTTCTAAAGTAGTGGTTCCATGGGCAACCATCCAATGCAAACGCGCACGAGCTTGGGCCAGTAACACCTCGTAATCCATGGCTTGAAGTTTTCGGGCAGAATTCAAGATACCACCTCCGGCAGCTGCAATTGCTTCATAACCTGCACCCTGTATTCGCAGTTTGAACTCCTCCGTTCTTGGCTCAGCAAATACAATATGGGTATGAGAATCTACGAAACCAGGCAATACTTCTTTATTTGCTAAACAAACCAACGATGAAAATGTAACTCCGTTAAAATCATCGAAAAAAATAAATTCCCCTGGATGTTCTGCAACCGCTGCGGTAGCATGTTGCAGCAATTGAGCACAAGTAGACTCCGATAAATCGGCCATAATTCCAATCCTATTAATTCTACCATCCTCCACCCAAATCCAAGCATCTTCAAGGTAATTTACGTGCCGCATCTGCAAGCCATATTTTACCATCCCAGGTCGGTCTGAAATACCCCAAAGCTTAGAAATGCCAATAAAAAGTTTGTGCATGCCATGCAAATTACGCATTTTTGGCAGCGTGAACCGAGAAGAACTTTTACAAAAATTAATTTCAGGACCCCGTATTCATCCAGAAGCAATCGTAATGCCTTCCGCGGTGGTTACCGGACAAGTTCATATCCACGAAAATGCTAATATTTGGTTTGGGGCAGTTCTCAGGGGGGATGCCGACCAAATTACAGTAGGAGAAAATTCAAATGTGCAAGATAATGCAGTAATCCATGCCGATCCCGGAGATCCATGCATTATTGGGAAGAACTGTGTTATTGGTCATTCTGCGATCGTACACGGCGCAAAACTTGAAGACAATGTGCTAATTGGAATGCACGCTACCGTTTTAAACAACGCCGAAATTGGAACGGGATCCATTATCGGAGCAAATGCATTAGTACCGCAAGGGATGAAAATACCACCCCATTCGTTGGTTATAGGAGTGCCTGCCAAAGTGGTCAAAACACTTACAGAAACTCAAGTTGCTTCTATATCAGAAAATGCCGCCGAATATGTGCAAAGAGCAAAAACCTACCGAGAATATTACAATTCTCAACGCAAATAATGGTTTTTTACCGCTAAAATGACGAAATTCCCACCCGCATTGATATTTTACATTTCATAAAGATTTCTTTTGATTGAATAGAATTTCAAAAAGCATTGCTCCATGGCCGGTAAACGCACAAAATATTTTTACAATCCAAAAACACTCAGTTTTGAGAAGGTTTCGGAGCATAAAAGTTATGTTCGGTGGCGTTTTTTTGGCACAACATCTTTGTTTCTTGTAACGGTAGTAGGTTTGAGTTTTTTACTATCGTATTTCTATGTGAATTACTCCTTATTGCCATCGCAACAAAATACAGGTGCAGTTTTGCGAGAGCTTAGAAATAGTCAACGCCAGATTCAAGCCTTAGAAGAGCGATTATTAAATTTAGAAGATAAAGACGTTTCCATTTACCGCGGTATATTCAATGTTGAACCTCCTAAACCCATCGATTTGCGAGGCAAAGATTATAGCGAACTTTCTAAACTTCCATACGGCAGCCTGGTAGTGCGAATACAACAAAAATTGGATAGTCTTAACGCTCTTTCCGATAAACAAGAGAAATCGTACCAAAAACTCGAGAAATTAGCCCAAAATCGAATCAAGGCCATCGATGCAATCCCTGCGATAATGCCCATTGCCAATAAAGATTTAAAACGGTGGGCCAGTGGTTATGGCTATCGACTGGATCCATTTTATCATACCCCGTCCTTTCACCCAGGCATGGATTTTACTGCCGAAGTGGGTACAGAAGTTTATGCAACCGCTGCCGGAGTTGTTCAGTTAACAAAATCAGAAGCTTGGAGCTATGGGAATCACGTAATTATTGATCACGGTTATGGTTACACCACATTGTACGGACATTTATCTCGGTTTGCTGTAAAACCAGGACAGAAGGTTACACGAGGACAACTCGTTGGATACGTTGGAAATACAGGAAGATCTACTGGCCCTCACCTTCATTATGAAGTGCGTAAATACAAAAATCCATTAAATCCGGCTTTCTTTTATAGAAACGATCTTACCGATGAGCAATATCAACGTATGATCGAATTATCTCAAAGAGAAGCTACACGTTTCGATTGATGCATTATTTTTGAATACTAATTACAGCCTTATGGAAAATCCAGTGCAATCAACTGAACTCAGTAAAAAGTATTTTAAAATTGGTGAAGTGAGTGAAATGCTCGGAATTCCAGCCTCCACATTGCGCTTTTGGGAAAAATCTTTTCCCCAAATCAAGCCGTTAAAAACTAAAAAAGGTGACCGTTTGTACACCGCTAAAGATCTGGACGTACTTAAAAATATTCACTATCTTTCTCATAAGAAGGGAGTAAAATTAGCTCAAGTTTCAAAAAAGGTTAAACGAGAAGACAACGTTTTAGACCCTAAAATGGAAGCAATAAAAGCCCTAAGAGAATTAAAAGAAAAACTGCTTAAACTCAAACAACAACTGGAATGAGACACATTGCGTACACCTTGGGAATATTCTTTTTTTCACAAGGTTTGTATGCAAATATTAATGTCAGACTCGACACGAGTTTTAAGATTAACAAACCCTCTTCAATTCTCCCGAATCCTTGGATTTCGGCAATATTTGGTTACCCTCAAGGAAGCAATTCAATAGGTAACCCAAAAATCATTTGCAATTTTCGCAACATTCCCTCAGCCAACTTATTTGTTGGAGCAGTTAATCTTCATTCTGCTTGGTTGAAAGATCCTAAGTTTGGCCCATCGAAAACGTCTCCTGCCATCAAGGACAATTATAATTACAGCAGTTTTTTGCACAAAAAAAAACTATTTACCCATCATAGAATTTCGTTCATTGAAAATTATTTTCAACAAGAACATAGCATAGAACTACAATTACCTGTTTCTAAAAAAATATCAATTTCCACAGGCATCGGCTTCATACATACCAACCAGTATGGATATATAAATTCTAACGCTTTCAATCCCAACAATTCAATTATTAAACCATCCAAACTACCTATCATTGGAAAAATCCAAGTGATAAAAACACTACCCAATGCTTGGAGTTTTTTTTCCAATGCAACAATTTCAACTTCCAGTTTAAACTCTAGTAATAAATTGGATCTAAACTCATTATCGCAATCTGGTTTGAATCAATATCAAAGCACGTTATCCTTTTTTGAAAATAATGGAATTCCTTGGCATTACACGTCAACTTGGAATTGGAACATTCAATCTGCTTTATTAATAACAGGACCCACCGTAAAAATACCATGCTTACTCCGTACAAGTACCGGGAATAATGGTTCAATTGCTGGATTTACAACTTGGTTACCTGTACATTTAAATTATTTACAACAAATTGAGATTACCCTTTTAAACGGTGAATCACCTCTATTCATAGGTTTTATCGGCCAAACTACCTGTTTGAAAAATACTATTGCCAAAAACTCATTCCAATGGAAAGCCGGTTTCCTTTGGAATAATAACATTGGCATTATTCCCCATTTAACCTTTTTATTAAACTTATAATACCCTATAGTTTCATGTCTGATATTCAAAAAGCTTCAACTGACACCATTCTCTGTTACGTTGCTTTTTTAGGGTTTACTTGTATTTACAAATGCAAAGCAACACCCATACATCCCATATTGAAAGATCCTTGGAGCCGAGAAGCTAAATTAGCCTTTCTTTCACAGCAAGATTACAATAATGTACGCAGTGGATTTAGCGTTTCAATAAATGTAAAAAACTCCAAATATAACATCGGATTTATTGGTAAAACTGACCCATTTGAACCGCTAAATACATTGGCATTTTCACGTTATTATTTTAGATATAAATGTAAAAATTCCACATGGGTATTTGGCAGTTACCGAATTCAATTAGGAGAAGGAATGATAAAATCCGTTGGTACCCCTAGTTATTTAAGCAATCCTGCATGGGCAAACAAATCTGAGGAATGGAATGTAAAAGAATACCGTGGATTTAGTAGAAATTTCCCCGTCTTAGGTCTCGCTGGTAAAAGTAATTTATCAAACAAATATCAATTGATTTATTCCGTTGGCAAAGCAAAGTTATCCGGGAAAATGGAGGAAAATCGCGTTGTAAAGTGGAACAGAACCGGACAACTAACAGACTCATTAAAACAAAGCCAAAAAAATAATTTCTATTGCCTTACTTCAACAATGGCAATCCGATATCATTCCAAAACTTTAACAAGCGGATTTGGTCTGCATTCCTATGTTTTTTCAGTGCCCGTGCTATTAAATTATAACCCAAAAACAACTGGAAACAATTGGTTTAATTACTACCATCAAACTACAAATTCAAACGACTCCATTCCGCCGCAGTACTTCAACAACAGCAACTTCATACAACAATTACATGCAAGTGAATATTGGGCAACCCAATCCTGCAAAAATGGCAACATGCTATATATCAACATTATAAACCAATTTAAACAGAATGCAAACTGTCATAATAACTATCCAAACAACATAACTAAGCCGAAAAATTATTGCACCAACACCCAGTGTAAACTAAATGATTTACGGAAACATATTGCTATCACATCTGGACTACTAATACCCTTAAATAAATTTAATGATGTTGGAATACGATTCAAATTTGTTGGCAGTGAATTTGAGTCGATAGAAAATTTAGAAACCCAGCAAATGAAAGGGTATAAATCCATTCAAACCGCAGTTCAATATCAGATAACCCCCCAACTACACATTGCAACAAGTTATTTATTTCAACAAAAGATTTCGCTCTATCAATTAAACCAGAAGCCTTGGGAGAAAATTATACGCTGTAAAATTCATTACCAACAATCCAATGTTATATTAAAATCGGCTTTGAAACTATCTCAACGGGAATCTTCTTTAACGCGGGAATCCTCCTTTTCTGAAATAAGCGTACAAGAGGAAATCGAAAATAGTATTAATCCCACTGAACTAGACCAATTGGATGTTTATTGGCAGCAATCAAAAACCCCAACTATTTTTCAATTACATTCAGAAATTCAATTACATCAAAACAGTACAATTGTTACAGAACTTCACAGTTATCTACAAAACATCGATAAGCAACGTTCCAGTTGTTTAGAATTTGTAATAAATAAGCAATGGCACACAACGGTGCAAAGTCAATCTGGATTTGCAGTATTCAACACATCGGCACCCATAGTTATTCAAGGCTTACAAATAGGTACCATAAATAGTTTTCAAATAATAAATAATCAGGGATTCTTCTTTTTCATGGGAATCAGACATAAACCAAGCAAAGAATTAACACAATTACTTCAGTTGCAAATAATGCAAAACTTTAATCCAAAACGGCCGATTTCGGTGCGTATTTTTGCAGTATTATGGCTACGATGAAAGCACCAAAATTAAGTGTCAATGTAAACAAGATTGCAACCTTACGAAACGCACGCGGAGGAAACAACCCCCATGTACTTCAAGTTGCTCTAGACTGCGAGAGGTTTGGTGCAGAGGGTATTACGGTACACCCAAGACCCGATGAACGGCATATACGTAAAACAGATGTGTATGATCTATCTCAATATGTAACCACTGAGTTTAATATTGAGGGATATCCGAGTGAAGATTTTTTAGCACTTATTGCTGCAGTAAACCCGGCGCAAGTGACCTTAGTTCCGGATCCTCCGCATGTATTAACCTCTAACAATGGCTGGGATACTTATAATCAAAAGCAATTTTTGACAGATATTATTGCAAGAATTAAATCAGAAACTCAGGCTCGTGTTTCCATTTTTCTTAATCCAGAGCCCGACTTAGTCGCTTACGCTGCGGAAACCGGTGCAGACAGAATTGAATTATATACGGAAGCCTATGCTATCCAGTACCTAGAATCACCCGAAAAAGCAATTGAATTTAATCTAGGAATCAACGCCGGCCATGATTTAGACTTAAATAATCTTGCTTATTTATCTAAGAATTTACCAGGATTACAAGAAGTTTCTATTGGCCATGCACTGGTATGCGATGCTTTGTACCATGGACTCCAAAATACTATTCAATTGTATTTAGCTCAGTTACGCAAGCATATTTTGTACCCAACTACTACTTAAACTACTTTGGAGAAGTAACGCGATGAGCAAATTCCAACTCGTTATATTGCGATTACTTCTACTTGCTTCCTGTATTATTTTTAGGTGGAACTCAGGATTTACTTGGGGATTCAATGCGCACCGATTTATTAATCGAGAAGCAACTGAGATTCTCCCATCTCCCCTGTTTTCATTTTATAAAAATTTCGCTGCTTATATAGAAGAACACGCCGTAGATCCAGATAAACGGAGATACATTGACACTAACGAAGCTCCTAGGCATTATATCGATTTAGAATTTTTTGAACGGAATCTTCCTATTGATTCTATTCCGCGTTTTTGGAAAAGTGCTGTAGAAAAATATGGATCCTCTCATCTTCATGATTTTGGCAGCCTTCCTTGGCAAATTCAGCTATCTATGTATCGGCTGAGAAAAGCATTTCAAGGGGGAGAACTCAAACAGATAATTCAAATATCTGCTGAGTTAGGTCATTATGTTGCCGATGCTCATGTTCCTTTGCATACCACCGCTAATTACGATGGACAATTAACCAATCAACGCGGTATACACGCCCTTTGGGAAACTAAAATCCCCGATGTTTTATTGGATGAGTACAGATTAATTATTCCAAAAGCTACTTTTTGGCATTCAGAATCCGATTCGATTTTTTCAATTATTGAGGAATCTCATCATCTAATTCCTATGATCCTACAAGCAGAAAAATGGATTAATTCTCAGTATGCCCCAGGGGAGCGTTATGCCTTTAGTTCCCAGCCAGCTAACGGAAAACCTAGTAAAAATTATTCGGAAAGCTACCTACTAAACTGTGATAAAGCGATGGAACATACAGTGGCCGCTCGATTACAATCTGCCATCTTTCGAGTAGCTTCGTGCTGGTATACAGCTTGGATTCTCGCTGGACAACCCAATTTACCAGCAGTTGAACCCGAAACCACTCCCTCAAAAACCAAACTTTTTGTACGAAAACAACCACAGAAGCCCCATTTCCCACTCCTCCAATTTGCAACAAAAACCAACTTAAATACTGATTTAATTTCCGCGCACAAGTACTCTATTCTCCATGATAGTTTGGAGTATTTAGATAGCCTTATTCAATCTGAGAACCACGCTGATAACTGCCATAAACGTTAACCTGAGCTCAAATTCCAAATTTGGCACAGACACCAATTATTTGCACATCAATTTGATATCACAAAAAACTCAGTGAATTTTCCAGAAATCGCTGAGTTTATTTCTTGAGCACTTTAATTTCTGTTCTACGATTTAATGCCCTACCAGCCTCCGTGGTGTTATCGGCCATAGGCAAACTCGCACCAAACCCTTTAGCAACAAACCGTTTCTCAGAAATTCCTCGTGCTACCAACGCCTGAACCAATGCCATTGCACGGTTTTTAGAAAGTTCTAAATTATGCGCATCATTACCCTGATTGTCGGTGTGTCCGCGTACCTCTAGCACCATCGTTGGATTCGATTTCATAATACCCTCTAAAACCTGAATTTCACTTACTGACTCAGACTTCAGTTCGAATTTATCGGTGTCAAAAAAGATATTTTTCAAAACGATAATATCGTTTTCTTTGAAAGGCTCTAACTCAGAAACAATTACAAAGGGATTCTTTAACCCGGTATCTTTGGGTTGAAAATTCCTAGAATCAAATTTGTATCCTTGAGCTCGAACATGCATCCCATAATTACCTCCAGCATGTAATGGAATAAAAAAAGATTGAACACTGTCTGAAAATACCACTTTATTGTTAGAAAGATCCACTAATTCCACCAAACCACGAACAGGTTTACTAGTAGACTTATCGATTATTCTACCTTGAACATAGGTTACGGCTTTGGGTTTAAACTTTTCAGGTAAATTAAATCGATATATATCCAATCCCCCAAATCCTCCTTTCCGATCACTTTGAATAAAACCTCCCTGCCCCCACGGGTCGATATACATTCCAAAATCATCGTCTTGAGAATTAATCACATTCCCTAAATTGATTGGAGTACTCCAAGTTCCATTAGGTTGTTGCCTGCTCATAAACATATCAATTCCTCCATAACCCGGCAATCCCGTGCTTGAAAAATACAATGTCTGCCCATCATAGTGCAAAAAAGGAGATTCTTCATTACCTACAGTATTTATGGAAGGCCCCAAATTTACCGGCTTATTCCAAATTCCATTTTTTAATGTAGACATCCACAAATCCTTACCTCCAAACCCTCCATATCGGTTACTCGAGAACACCAATGTATGGCCATCGCCGGATACGGATGGTTGACTTTCCCAAGATTTTGCATTAATAGGTGCTCCCACATTATATCCATATTCCCAACCTTTATCTGTTAATATACTTACGTAAACATCACAACTTCCAGAATCCCCAGGTTGATTGCATCGAGAATAATATAATGATCTACCATCGGCACTAATGCTTAAAGTACCCTCATTGTTCGGCGTGTTAATGTTTCCAGGAACCGGTTTTGCTTTTGAAAATATCCCAGCTGCTCCAGGCTCCGTTTCTTTAATTTCACTGTAATAAAAATCTTCTTGAAGACCTGTTGGCCCCGGCATTAACCGAGTAAAAACAAAGGTTTTACCATTAAAAGGCATCCCAGGCCAATATTCATTTAAATCCGTATTTATAGCATTCCCAGCATTTTCCATTTTTATGGAAGTCCCTATTAGTTGATCTTCTTGGGCTGAAATCACAATCCCTCTGAGACGTTGCGCCTTTTCAACCAATTTGGGAGATGCTTTATGCTTTGATTCGATATACCCGGGTCGTTTGGGAAGATTTTCAAAGGAATCTAATAAAGATAGGGATTGCTGAAATTGCTTTTTTCGAAACTGATACTCGGCAAAGTAATAATAGCTGGGTCTGTATAAAGGTGCTACTTGAATACAATTTTCGTAGGACTTTCTGGCAGAAACCGTATCGCCTTTATCATCGTACAGCATAGCTTGTAACGAATAGGCATCCGCTACGGTAGGGTTTGTGGCTATACTCTTATTCACCATTTGCAACGCTTTATCGCGTTCCCCTAAATTAAAATGGTTCATTGCAGCATCTAGGTATTCCTTACCTTTTTTTGCTTTAGCTGGTGAAATTTCTCCAATGCCGGCGGAAGATGAATTACTCGCTTTACTTGGTTTTTTTGTTTGAGCTAAAGAACACGAGGTACTTCCAAATAAACCCAACACAAGTAAAACACACAACCTAAAATTAGTACTCATGCTTGCTATCATCTCCATGTAAACGTCTTTATCATTTGAAAAATATCCTGTTCTATATAATCATACACCGGTGCAATACTATCTGGATTGGTAGCATGATTGAAGTATAATGCTCCCCGAACGAAGTTTCTAGAACTGTCGGTGATAAAAAAATTTAAATTAGTAGCGGTATTACCTTTAATACGATAAACTAATCCCCAATGTTTAGAACCATACGCTGATACTGGTTCTTCAATAATATCTTCTGCACGTTGTAAATGCTTGTAAACTAATTTTCTAGTATCCTGCACTAGACTATCGTATAAAGCCCAATTCTTAAATGAGTAATGCGTTAAATGCAAGGTTGCGTCGTAGGGATGATATAGTACATTCGCCCAACCTGGTCTGGGTATTCCCGTTTGACTATCTTGTTTAATTACTGCGTATTGCGGTAATTCAAAAGTGGAATGCAAATCGTCTGATGTTACACTAGAATATTGTTTTTCAATTAATTCAATTTTTGGAAATATACGAGGCTTAGGCACGTAGGTATCTTCACCACCACAGGCGGATATCACCACAATTCCTGCTATTAACAAGCTCTTGATTATCGATTTTACCATAACAATTATTCGTTGTTAACGGGAGAATTGTACTTTTATTTTCTTTACTTTTCTAGGATCTGCAGCATCTACTCTAAATCGAATACCCGCCATTTCTATTTCATCGCCTCGTTTTGGCAATCGACCCAGTCTTTCAGAAATCATACCACCCAAGGAATCACTCTCTAATTCATATGTATCAAACACACCCACCGGAAGTTCTGCAATTCGAATAAAATCAACCAACAAGAATTTTCCTTCGCATAAAAACCCACCATCCGCGAGTTTTACAAAGCCTTGTGCATCCTCATCAAACTCGTCACGCATATCTCCAAAAACTTCTTCTAGAATGTCTTCCATGGTAATTATACCACTGGTCCCCCCAAATTCATCCACAACGATTGCAAAATGACTGTGTTTCAAACGCATTTCCGCCAATGTATCGTCCATGGGTTTGTTTTCAGGAATAAAATACGGTGCTAAGATTAGATTTCGCCAATTGTAATCTTCGGGTTCATTCAGATGCGGCATCAACGTTTTGATATTTAAAATACCAATTACTTTATCCAAACTCCCTTCATACACGGGCATTCTTGAAAATCCATTTTCACGGACGATATTGAGAACCTGATGAAAATTCAATGTGTTAGATAATGCAATTACATCCATTCGTTGCTGCATAATCTGTTTCACTTGGATATTTCCCATATTTACAATTCCCTTTAATATTTCCTTTTCCTGTTTCGCATCATCCTCATCCGTAGCCATATCGATGGCCATAGTTAATTCTTCGCTGGTTAATTCGTTGGCCTTGGGCTTCGCTCTTTTTTCTAATAACACTCCCAGTCTGACTAAAAAATGAGTTAACGGCCACAACAAGGTTGAAAGAATCTTCATTGGGACAACTAACTTTCTAGCCACCTTCCGATAATTCTGGGTGGCAAAAACTTTAGGAATTACTTCTCCAAAAACTAAGATTACAAGGGTTACTAAGATCGCCTCCACCAAGAATTTCAACCATGGCGCTTCATCTAGGTTGAATAACATTTCGGTGAGATTTAACGTTAACAATACAAAGGCTACATTCACCAAACTGTTTGCTACCAATATTGTAGCTAGTAAATGCTTGGGTTTTTCTAAAAAGTTAACTACTAATTTTGCACCGGTTGAATTCTCTTCTCGTAAATCATCCACATCGCTTTCACGATGAGAAAAAAATGCATTCTCCGCTGCTGAAGAGATGGCTGAAATCGCTAAACATAGAACCATCAATACAGATATTGCCACCATCGGCCCAATCTGATTAGGTTGTAGTGTCTTTACAATAGACAGAATGGTCGCAGAAAAATTGAATATTGAAGTATCGATACTAAGTGTGCTTAGTGAGAAAATCGTGGGTAACGGGTCTGACATGAAATAACTGTACTAATTAAAACGGCAAATCATCATCATCCATTCCCCCAACAGCAGGATTGAAATCATTCCCACCAGAGGATGAATTATCTACGCCATGACTATGGGTATTATTGGAATCACCTCGATCATTATTACGATCACCCATCATTGACCCCATCATTTGAAAATTGTTTACACGAATTTTTCGCATTTGTTTCTCTTGACCTTCGGCATCCGTGTAACGATCCGTTCTAATTTTACCTTCCACATACAGCAAACTACCTTTTTTCAAATATTTCTCGGCAGTTTCAGCTTGCTTATCCCACATTTCCAAATTATGCCACTCCGTACTTTCCATTCGCTGGCCATCTTTGGTGTAATAATCGTTGGTAGCCAATGTAATATTTGCCACGATTCTTCCATTTTCCAATCGTCTGATGACCGGATCTTTCCCTAATCGGCCCAATAAAATTACTTTATTAATCATAAAAAAACGCGTTTAAATCCAAATATCGTAAACAATAACAACTCAAACCTAATGCAAAATCGATTTATTTCCAAACACCTGCAAAATCCATCATTTTTTCCATCAACCGATGAACCGGCACTTCACTCATTTTTGCCGTGGGTTGCAGGATGAAGTTATTTGGGAATCCTTGATCGCCTATGACCGTTAAATGCCAGCATCGCGCATGAATTGTTCGATGCGATAATTGATGTTTAAAATCCTTGTACCCCGTTATTTTTAGTTCTGTATTGTTAGAATAAATTTCCAACCTCTCTAAAATAGTCAATGGATGCAATTCTAAATCATCAACTTCTACATTGGGGAATTCATACAAATTTGCCCAAACGGAGGTGTCGTTTCGCTTGATCAATAACCAATGATCCAGAAAGTTAATTGCAAAAAACACAAGATTTACAGGAACTGGCTTCGATTTTTGAGACACTACCGGCAACAACTGTTGCTGATTATTTGTAAATGCAAAACAACTTTCCTGCAACGGGCAACTATTACAATTGGGATTGGTTGGAGTACAAACCGTAGCCCCTAATTCAATAATTGCCTGATTAAATACATTGGACTGATTGCTATCACCCAAGATTGCTAACAACTCTTTTTTTACTGTTTTAAAAAAAATCTGTTGATCTACGGGTATAGTAACGCCTAACCACCGAGCAGCAAATCGTTTTACATTACCATCCACGGCAACTGTTTTTTGATTAAACGCAAAAGCGGCTATTGCAGAGGCCGTGTAATCGCCTACACCCGGCAAAAGCAAGATTTCATCGAATTTTTCCGGAAACCTACCTTGATACTGCTGGTGTATAATTTTTGCGGCTTTATGCAGATTCCTAGCTCTGGAATAATATCCCAATCCCTGCCATAATTTTAGCACTTCCGCCTCATCCGCCAATGCTAAATCACTAATGCTCTGAAACTTATCTGTAAATCGAAGATAATACGGCAGCCCCTGCTGAACTCTAGTTTGTTGCAAAATTATCTCTGAAATCCAAATTTTATAGGGATCCGTTGTCTCCCTCCAAGGCATTTTTCTATGGTTATCTTGGTACCATGTCAATAAGGTTTGGATAACTCTTACCATAATATTTCCATAATAATTGGCAAAAAAAGATGTTTTGTACTTTTTTTGCAGTTCAATCCTATGACAAAGTCTGAAATCGTTAACGAA
>JACCDM011803103.1_pt1 | contig 13194 bp, 13 predicted proteins | sample 7445851 | NCBI WGS metagenome assembly JACCDM01 (sample SAMN15323438, study PRJNA562643) | freshwater metagenome | isolation source: river surface water | place: USA:Blue River Watershed | collected 2017-08-16
ACATCATTTCCGTCACCCTGGCCTTCCTTCGGAAATGGCTTTGGTTTACTTTGGCCTTTGTGGTCATGGTGTACGTCCTTTGGGACTGGCCATGGATCATCTTGGCTATCCTGGCAGCATTCGCCTACGCCGCCATGAACTTCATCGACGAGTGGCTCATCGAGCGCCTCGAAGGTGAAGCGAGTGAGGACGAAAGCGAAGAGACCGACTCCGTTGGTATCCTCGTGATTGTCTCCGGACTGTTCGGAATCGTGGTAGCTGGTGTCTTCGGATACTACGCCTACCTGGTTCCGACTGCCACCGTCATGGTGTCTGGCGACCTGATTGCGCAAGCCCTCCTCGTCGGGATGCTCGAAATCAGCTGGCTGCCGTTCTACCTCTACGCAACGAAGCGGGGGGGAGCACTTGAGGCAGCACCGCTGTTTCAAACCATCCCCGTCATCAGCTTGGTCCTCGGCTTCATCTTCTTCTCAGAAGTGCCGCCGATGGTACATGTGGTTGGTGCACTCCTCATCGTCGTCGGCGGCACCCTCTTGAACCTCGTCCCGGGCACACTGAGGCTTGATTGGCGCACCGTTGTTCTGATGCTCCTTGCATCGACCATCATTGCGGCAATCTACTTCCTCTTTAAGGACGCGGCGCTCGAAGGCAACTTCGTCGCTACCGCGTTCTGGGGTGGGTTAGGGATGGCACTGGCTGCGGCAACGACATGGCTCATCTACCCGTCGTACCGCCGCGAGTTCAACACCTTCGCGAGTGACATCGACAAGAAGGGTGTGCTCGTGCAGCTTACCAATGAGGTCATCGACACCTTTGCGGTGCTGGCCAGCCAGAAAGCGGTGGTCCTCGGACCGTCGGTCATGGTGGTCACGGCGCTCAACGCCTTCCAGCCGGTCTTCATCCTGGTGATTGGCTGGATCCTCGCGAAGAGCGGTTCAAAAAAGCACGAAGCGTCCCTTACCGGCCGCGAAGGCTTCAAGAAGGTGGTCTCGATTGCGCTCATTGCCGTCGGCACCGCCACCATAGTTCTGTAACAAGTTTCAAGTCCTGTCGGGAAGTTCACACTTCCTGACAGGCATTTCATACGAAGCACCTCATTCTGCTTCTCACGTATACTACGAACACCATGGACAAAACCTTACCAACACCACAAATTTATAGCGATGTTAGTAAATTCTACACCCCGCTTTCTGAAGCGGTGGTGGAAATTGAACGTCGCCGAAAAGATTCCGAGCTTCGCAAAAGGGTTGAAGCATACCTCCATGGTGATATACCTGAGCATTTTACCTATTCAAAGCCAATTTTTTACCTTTCACGCCATATTGCGACCCCAAACTATGAAGCATTACGCTTTATTGAAATAACTGAGGAATACAATCTTCCCCGGGTTATTGGTATCGATCCGCAAGATATTTTCATTTCAAAGAACGAACTCAAGCGCGCCCTCGGAAAAATGCCGGTAACAAAAGGTACGGCTCGAAGTGGGGATGAAATCATTGAGAACTTTACCATCGTTGATTTTGCCAAATACGACGGGTGTTCCTTTGATCAGATAGTGACAAATTTTGGCAAGTCACTCCCCGAATTCCATAGCGCACTCCTTCGTGAAATTTATCCTGACAAAGCACTTATCCGTGACGAATCAAGCTGGGTGAGTCGACATCATCGGGGTGACCTACTTCCTCAGTACAAGCACATGCTCGCGCTACTTTGTGTACACGGCATCATGTTTGAATCATACCCTCCAGAGGAAAGTGCCCTGGTACAAAATATCCTCGAACCTGCTTTCGAAGAAGTAGAACGAATTATTGGCGTTAAGCCGCTCATTGTTGAACTTATCGGAAATGAGTTAGAGAAGGTCCGTAACTGGAACGGATACCCGAGTGTGCTCTATCCTGTCATCAAAAACGAACTGCTTAAATAGTGTGTACAAAACGCACCGCCTACAACCTAGGGTGGTACAATCAAAACATGGACAGGAAGTCAAAAATCCTCTTTACCACAATGTTTATTCTCATTGTGGTTTCCGTGAGTGCGACTTTTTATAAGAGTGTTATTCTACAAGATTTTGTAATGGTCACCCATGACGAAACAGAAGAGTCTACAGAAGATGTTTTAATGTCTGAATAATTAGCTTTCTAAATATGTCGCACCTTAAGCCCGTTAAGATTGAACTTAAGCCATCCATTTTAATGAAGGGTGAAGTTGGGCTTTTCGCTGCCGCTCCACTGAAAGCGAGAGAAGTGGTCATTGAGGCAAAGGCTTTTAGTGACGAAAAGTTAGTGACCTGGGAAGAATATAACAAGCTTGACTCAGTCACAAAACGAAAGATTATGGATTTTTGCTGTGGTCGAGACGAGGGTTTCTATGCTCCTAAAGACTTAAATTTGATATCGATTGCCTGGCACATGAATCATAGCTGTGATCCAAACATTGGCTTTGATAAGTCATATAATTTTGTTGCAATGCGAAACATAAAAAAAGGTGAGGAATTAGTATGGGACTACTGCTACGATGAAACAAATCCCAAATTTAAACTCAATTGCCTTTGCAATACAAAAAAATGTCGTAAGCGCATTAGCGGTAATGACTGGAAAAAAGCTACAGAATTCGGTTTCAAAAATGAATTTATCTCACCTCATCTTCGTAAGCTCATAAAAAGTAATTCCAAATAAGTATGGACAGCTCAGCATGGATTACCTGTACAGATTCAACAGCAACTTTGCTGGGTATTTTTGATCCATCCATTGCACCGGCACTTTTGTTCTATTCTTATATTCCAATCGCCTTCGTTTCGTTGCTTTTGGGTATTTTGGTGTATCGAAACTCTTCCAATAACAGAATGAAAGGGGGTCTATTTCTTCTTTTGACATTACTTTTTACTCTTCACATCAGTAATGAAATCATACAGTGGATAGCAACACCAGCAGGATTAATTCATTTTGGCTGGTCTCTATCTCTTCTCCTTAGATTACTAATTATTCTAACGACACTCTATTTTGCCGTCGTCTACGTAACGAATAAACCCCCAAAATTCAACTTCAATTTACTGACTGCACTCATATCACTGCCAATTATTGTCTTACTACCCACAACATTTAACGTTACAGCATTTGATATTGATTGGTGCGGTGCTATTGATGGAGTGCTTTGGTACTATCTCTATACCGTTCAACTAGTTATCATTACCGCATTGATAGCATGGGCAACGGTCAAACTGAGTGAGTTTTTACACTCGAAACAGGAAGCGTCACTGAACAACTTCTTTCTTCTAAGCGGCATGGCCTTTTTCCTGGTTGTTTTCATTGGTTCTGAATTTTTAGGGGATATAACCACATTGTTTGAAATCAACCTCATTGGTCCAATTGGAATGCTGGTGTTCATAAGCACGATTGCATATCTAATTGTTCGTTTCAAAGCCTTCAACATCAAACTTGCCGGAGCGCAAGCGCTGGTCATTGGGTTGCTTTCACTGGTGGGAGCATTGCTCTTTGTGGTTCAGTCACCAACCTCACAAGCTGTAGCAGCCGCCACCTTCTTCTTCACCGCTATCGCCGGGTACTTCCTGGTACGCAGCGTTAAGAAAGAAATCAAGCAACGTGAAGAGCTTCAGGTGCTTACCGAAAAACTCGCCAAGGCAAATGATCGTCTGAAAGAGCTCGATAAATTGAAGTCGGAATTTGTTTCGATTGCCTCACACCAAATGCGCAGTCCACTCACCTCAATGCGTGGCTACGCCTCAATGGTCCTCGACGGCTCATACGGAGCGGTTCCCGATAAGGCTCGTGAAGCGATTCAGCGTATTGCCGACTCAAGTGCGTTTATGGCCAAGATGATTGAAAACTACCTCAACGTATCCCGCATCGAATCAGGCAACATGAAGTACGAACTCTCCGACTTCAACCTCAAGCTTGAAACTGAAAAAGTGGTCGACGACAAGCGCCAGGAAGCGATGAAGAAGGGTCTGCTTCTTACATTCAAATCGAACCTACAAGGGCAGGGGATAGTGCACGCCGATATCGGCAAGACGCTTGAAATCGTCCACAACCTCCTCAACAACGCACTCAAGTACACACCAAAAGGCACCATCGACGTCACGGTCCACGATGACCCGAAGAAAAAGAAAATCTACGTCGACATTCACGACAGTGGTATTGGTATGAAGCCAGAAGACATCGCTAAACTCTTCGGCAAGTTTGAACGTGCCGAAAACGCCAACACCGTAAACATCACCGGCACCGGCCTTGGCCTCTACGTCGCCCGCACCATGGCCCTCGCGATGAAAGGCGAAATTACCGCCTCATCCTCCGGCCAAGGCCAAGGCTCCACCTTCCGCTTTGAACTACCGATGATGATGTAGTTGCTGTTTTGATAAATTTTGTGTACTATCCATGGTTAGACAGCAATCCTTACTGGGGAGGTTCTTATGCTTAGTCTTAGCGAATACTCAAACGCCTGGCCTGAAGACAATGAGTCGATCTTTGAGAAGTCAAAAAGAATAATCAGATCGTTTCCCGCAATTTCATATATCAACTTTTCGCTGGTATTGACACGTCAGGCTGGGACATTAGAAGCAGCTTCCGTGGGTAACCAATACCCAGATGCAATGTCCGCACGAGATGCTTCACTGCTGCTTACCCAAGATACCTCGCACAGCCTAAGCAAAATTGTGATTAGTCATCGTAATGAGGCTCCAAACCGGGATCCAGCCTACCTCCTGTCATTACTTGAGCTCGTTATACTAGCTCACGCTAATGGATATGAAATCACTGGTCCTGGTGAACTTTACGTTTCGGGGAGCAATATGTACGGTGGCTACAGCCTTAACTTAAAGTTTGATGATGCACAACTTGCATATCGCAATGTAATGCACCCATCACCAAGAAAAATCATTGAAGAATCAGTCCCGTTTTCTACGGGATGGTGAATACAAGCAGCATACATATGCTGCTTTTTTTAAAAATACTTTTTGCACATTGTCAAGTGTTTCTTTTTTCATTTCCAACATATTATGGGCCTAGACAAGCTCATTGACAGGAGACAAAAAATGCAGCGTGTTCTCTCCGGCATTCGTGCCACTGGTAAATTGCACTTTGGCAGCCTCATCGGCGCGGTACAGAATTTCGTAGACTACCAAAACCGCCCCGACACTACCGGCCTCTACTTTGTGGCAGATTACCACTCTTTGACCACACTTGACGACCCTGAGCAACTCAGAGCAAATTTGATTGAGATTGTGAAAGACTACTTGGCGGCCGGGCTTGATCCGGAACGTTCAATCATCTACGCCCAATCAAGTGTGCCGGCGATAGCTGAGCTATGTTTGTTTCTAAGCATGTCCCAGCCGCTTGGTGATCTGATGCGCCTCCCAACCTACAAGGACCTTATCCGGAAGAACCCGGATCGCGTATCTTTGGGCTTGGTTTCGTATCCGGTACTGATGGCCGCCGACATCCTCGGACCGCAAGCGAACGTTGTGCCCGTTGGGGCCGATCAGGTACCCAACGTGGAAATGGCTCGGTCACTGGCCGAGCGCTTCAACAATCGGTACGGAAAAACGTTCACGATCCCCGAAATGATGGAGGACATGGTTAAGGTGCCAGGACTTGATGGCGGCAAAATGGGGAAGTCGGAGGCCGATAAGGCCATCGCAATCACCATGAGCAGCAGCGAAATCTTGGCACGGTACCTGAAGCACGGCGTTACGGACCGCAATCGTACAAGCATGAACGAACCTGGTAATCCTGACGTCTGCCAGTCGGTCTACCCGATGCACAAGATTGTCACACCAGGTGAAGCAGAGTCTTGTGAAATTGCCTCACAGTGCCGCAACGCAACCATTGGTTGCCGCGCTTGCAAAGAGCTGATGGTTGAGAATCTGTACAAAATTCTTGGTCCTTTCCAGGAACGTCGTGCAGCGTACGCTGACAAAGACAAACTCGTTCGAGAGATTCTCGAGGACGGGGGAGCGCGAGCTCGCGCAATGATCACCCCAACGGTTGAGCTCGTTGCCGACCGTATGGGTATCAGTCGTTTCAAATCACAAACCTAGCGAAGGAGATACATCATGCCCGTTCCTGACCTGACAACCAGCGGCACACGTCTTCATGCTATCGACGAAGAAATTTTTCGTTTGATTGCTGAACGCATGCGAGTCGCTCGCGACGTAGTACGATTCAAACAACAAACCGGTGAGAAAATAGTGCGTGGAGATATAGAGTCTAAGCGCATCTATGAAGCCGGTATGCTGGCTGAGGAAATCGGGTTGAGTCCCGACTTTGCTCGCACGATTGAGCATATGCTCATCGGTGAATCATGCAAAGTGCAGGTGGATGCTATGCAATCCGGCACGGCAAAGATTCTGCCTACCGCAGGAAACGATCGGTATGCTGCTCTCAAGCAGAATCTGGTCCGACTCACGCGTGCCGTTGCTCGTAAATACACGAGCTCTGGAGGCAACACCGCACCAGCTACGCGACTGTACGTAGACTACGAGAACGACCACATCCTTGGACGCGTTGCGGCGCTTGGTGCACACCTGCGTGGCAAAGCACTTGATCTAGGCTGTGCAGCTGGCCGGATTGCCCGTCTCCTTTCACCTCATTTTGACTCGGTGACAGGGTACGACCTTAGCCAAGACATGATTGACGAGTCTTGGCGCCGTTGTGAGGAGAAGGGTTTCGTAAACCATAACATGCAGTTCATTCAACACGACCTCGACTTTGGCATTCCCGAAGACGACAACAGTGTTGATATGATTGTCATGGGGCTTGGTACTGCTAGCGACATGCATAACCTCCGTGGTGTATTGCATGAAATTGGTAGAGTACTCAAGCCAGATGGCGCGTTTGTTCTGTCGTTCTATAATGCAGACGCACTCATGTACACACCGGGGTACATCCCTCTTGATTCAGGTCTCAACGCCCGCATCAATACAGACGAGAACTGCTTGCAGTTGTTTGTACCGACTTCGGTTACCGAGGACGGAGAGACAATCCCTGGTGATGAGTACTTGATTTACGCCCGAGCGTATACCTGGAGCGAGATTGAGACGATGGTAGGGGCACCCTTGCGGATACACTTTTACCGCACACACCCCACACTCGCTTCAGTTATGCCCCGCGTGCTGCTGCAAAACCCCGCACTCAATCCCGTCCTTGAACGACTGGAACGAGCAGTCGAGTATAGCGGCGCCGGTGCTTACTATTTGGTATCCGGCATTAAAGAATGAGTTCTTGAATTAGCAAAGCGATATCACCCTTGTGATATCGCTTTTTATATATACTATACAGCTAGATTCACAGGAGTTCCTCATATGCTTATGAAAAAAATTGCTCCGTACAACCCGTATGGAGATGAATCTGAAAACAGGTATCAATATGTGTGTCGGCTGCTTCTACAAAAGGTAGACCCACCAAGTATTGCTCCAAAGAGCATTGATTGCATGGGCCGCGTCACGTACCACTCGACACTTTTTCGTGCTGTAGATTGCATTGACAGAACTAACGCACCACGTTTGGTTCCCAACCGCGACCTAAACGAAATAGCCTTCAATCTTGATGACTACTGTAGTGAGTCTGTGTTCAAGAGCGAAAAAAGTAACGCTGTAAGAAAAGCATTCGTCCAGGGATTTATTGATGATCGGCTATCGGAGCGCCGCGACTCACTACAACTTAGGGTAAAACGAGTGAGTGATATTGCTATAAACCAGTCCCAAACACTGGCAGTATCACACACTTTCTTCATGAAACTTTTCCAGGTGTATTGGGACTGTGGTGAATTACTCTTCTCACATCCTGAAGTGTTAAGGTCTTACATTGACCCCAAAAAGCATTTATTTCCTTTTGGTGCAGAACTATATTTTAACGAATCAGCCCCGCTTACGTGAGGCTGATTTTATTTACTCATTAAAAAATTTTCAACCTGAATTTTGGCATACTGAGCAGCATGGACAGAATTTTTTGTGATGCAGTACTCATGACAAAACGCGGCAAAAAAAGTATCTCCAGCACCAATAGTATTATTGGCATTTATTTTCGAAGCAGTAAATACTGTTTCATTTCCTCGCTCAAATAGAGAAAACCCTTCGGCTCCTCTAGTGACTAAACAAATTTTTTGTTTAAATTCACCAACAATTAAATCAGGAATATTATTCAATTCTGACTCAGTCATTTTGACAATATCAAAGATTTCACAAGTAAATTTAATCTCATCATACGGCTTTTCAAAGTATCCTGAGCGCACATAACCTTGAACATCTAATGCACATATACCTTTGGCCGCACCTAGATCGTGTAAATCATACTCCTGAGCTATCGTAGACACCATTATAATATCTGCAGTCTTGCTCTGTTCTGTAAGCGGCATAATAGGGGGTACACTCAAAAAAGAGCCCGTTTCTCCATTATCCGTAACTTTTATTGATACGACAGCAGAAACCTCAGCCGTATGGACATTAAGTGGAATGTTATTTTTATCAAAAAAAGACCTAATCCAAAGTGCTGGACCGCCATCCCGCTCTATTCGAATACCTGTACGAATATCAAGTATCTCATCAACCGCATATGTGGCAATTGCTACATTCATAGACCTCAATCATACATCAAAATAAATGCTTATAAAATACGAACTGAACTATTGAAATTAGTGTATTTGTGGTATAATCTAACAAGACACAGACAGAGGAGATGGGACAATGAAATATGTGTTTGATAACGACGGTACACTTTATAACGACAATGTAGTGCTAGCTGAATTCCGCAGAATATTTTCACACTGGGGCTCCAAAGTTATGCAATGCTCACATGAAGATGTCTGGACTGCTACAGACAAGCTAAAGATAAAGTGGGGTACTGAATTCTCTACTATTGCGTTCATGAAAGAATTTGGTCTTTCATTTGATGAAATCGTAAACGAAACCTACCTGAAAGTACGCCTCTCACCACAAAACGTTGTAAGTGAATACAGTGTGTTGAAGTCAACCCTCATTTCGCTCAGCGGAGAAAAAATTGTCCTAACCAACAATCCTTCACAATTCGCCAGACGAATACTAGACGTACTGGGAGTACGTGAAGAGTTTGTGTCAATCATAGGCATGGCAGAGACTGACTTCAGAGGTAAACCTCACGCGTCAGCCTATGCGGCTGTTGAGGCAATATTTCCTGATACAAAACCTGAAGAATTTGTGTTCTTTGATGACTCAGTAACAAACCTAGACGCAGCAAGGTCACGGGGATGGAAGACAGTGCACATCTGCAAAGACAAACCGGTAGAAGCTCAGGGTCATAAGCAAATTGCAACTATTAACGCCCTGGATACAATTTGTCTATAGTAACAACCGTAAGATAGCGGTTGTTTTTTTGACTTTTTTAACGATTGACACATTTTTCTATGCTGCTATACTGCAAATACATGAAGACCCAGTTCACAAGCAACACAAACACATGGTGGTGGCAGTGGCGTTAACACTGACTGGTTTTTAGATATATTTCTCCTCAGAAATCACCAGTCAGTGCGACTGGTGATTTCTGTTTCGACAACTGCGCATAAGCCTAGTAGTCGGTACGGAAGGTACCGATTGTTCTTTGAAAGAGAAGGGAGCGAAACAAATGAAAGATGTCGTTGTAAAAGAGATTCTGAAACAAAAGCTGTATCAGAATATTCCTCTGTGGTATGACGAAGCTTACGAGCTTGGAGTAATGGCTGTAAAAGCCTGCAGAAAACATGCGCGTTCCAAGAAGCGCTATCAGGCGGTTGCGGTACTGTCTGCAATGCACAACAAAGCGACGTATAACCATGTAGGTGATGGAAAAACGACTCCACTGTCAGCAGCCGAACAGATTGCGGGGCTTTGCGCTGCAATTTTTGAGGAAGACATTGCGAAATCTCCATCCGGCTTCATTCGACCAAACGTGCCACTCACAATGGACAACTGTGGCATGGGCGGCGACCTGGTTGTCACCGCAAACGTTTCAACTCTTGCGGCGCTCATTGCTGCGAGTATGGGTATCCCGATGTGTAAGCACGGATCTCCAGCAAACGCTGACGGCGGTCGCCATGGCAGCTCTGACTTTATTGAGCTGTGTGGTATCAATCCGTATATGACACGCGCACAAATCGAGTATGCCGTCGAGCACTACGGCTTTGCGTACAGCGAAGCACTTGATACCAACTTCAAGCTAATTCACCTGCAAACGCACCGCTACGCAATGGTGCCGCATGTGAACGACCTCGTTGGTCCAATTACAAATCCGACACATCCGTCAATTCTGCGACGTCGTGTTATCGGCGTGAACCATCTCGTACACCCGAAAGTTGTCGCTGATGCCTACCGTATCATGAACAACAAAGGTGTTACCAAGATGGAAAAAGTCTACGTTGTTCGGGGGAAAATTAAACCTTCCTCGAATAGTGGATTCGATGAGCTTTCGACCTGTGTTGGAGGGAACGACATTTATCTCCTTAATGGTGACGATGTCGTCAAATGCGACCTGGATGCCCGTTCGTTTGGACTTCCATTTGCTTCTCCAGCATCAATCAGTCCACCAAACGGGATGAGTAAGGGTGAGTTTTCTACCCGCATCCTCCATGGAGAGGAAACAGGAGCTGCTCGTGACATGGTGCTCGCGAATGCTGCACTGTTGCACATGCTCTCCCTCGACTATTTCTTGTCGCCAGAAACGGCTTACAAGGAAGTTCGTGACATGCTTGATTCTGGTACTGTTCCCAACGTCGTGAACAATGTTCGCGCACTCGCGCCTCGTACATCGTAAAGTGACGTGACGCTATTATTTCCAAGTGGTATGCTGTTTGCATATCACTTTTTATTTATATTTTATGCATATACCCCTTAAAAAAATCTTCAAAAAAGACAAGGACGTCATCATTGGTGCACTTCACTTTCCTCCACTTTTAGGTTTTTCAGATTTTGCAGGCTACAAGCACGCACTCAAGTACGCCCTGGCCGACCTTAAAGCTTTTGAGAGCGGGGGAGTTGACGGTATTTTCATCGAAAATAATTACGGACTTTCTCAAGAGAAAATTGGTACACCAGCCGCCATCGCAATGGGGCACCTGATTGGAGAGATTCGCAAGCACACAAAACTGCCTCTCGGCGCCAGCGTACTCTGGAATGATTACGAGACCGCGTTTGCACTTGCCACTACGTACGACCTTCAATTTATCCGCATACCAGTCTTTGTCGATATTGTAGAGCCATACTGTGGAGTTATTACTGGGAACCCAAAGCACGTAAAAGCAACACAAAAACTACTACAAGCCGACAACGTGGCAATTTTTGCTGATATTCTTGTTAAGCATTCGAAGCACATTTCAACGCACTCACTTGAAGCTGCTGCCAAGAAAGCTATTAAAGCTGGTGCCGATGCAGTAATCGTAACTGGAGACTGGACAGGTCAAAGCCCGACTCTAGAAACGGTTACAAAACTACGTAGTCAGATCGGAAATTTCCCAGTCCTGATTGGTAGTGGAGTTGATACTACAAACGTAGCCGAACTACTTACGCCAGCCAACGGAGCAATTGTGAGCACTTCACTTAAAGCAGGAAAACTAAAAGAAGGGGAGCGAAATGCTAAAGGGTTTGAACAGCGAATTGATGTAAAGAAAGTCAAAGCACTCATAAAAGCACTCAATAAATAGACCTCTAATTACCAAAACGTCAAGACATATTCTTCTATTTCAGTGCTACCATATTTTTGGTAGCACTTTATAGAGGAGAGCAGGATGTCTGGCCAGGAAGAACCTAACAAACGTTTACTCTACAATTTGCTGGTTGTTCGAGCCTTTTTAAGTGCTTGTGGCCCAGTAAGCTACATGGTACTCATCGGTTACGGACTTGAGCCTTTTACTACAGTTGCATATATGCTTCTCGTGGGAGGAGTCTTTACTCTGTTTGTTGGATTCATGTTCAATCTACGGGTAAAATCTGTCGACAGAAATCACCTGCTTCCAGAGTTACAGAAACAAAGCAAGCAAACACTTCTGCTCATTCTTCTACTCGCAGTTACGGCTCCAGCCTTCAACTCAATTTATGTTGCTTCGATGATGGAAGGAACCATCACTGAAACGACAGTTATGGCTAGACTAGGTGTGCTTTTCGCAATCCCTTTTAGCTTAATGTTCCTTGCCAATAGAATTGTATCAATCAGAAACCTTGTGCTTGGATATGTCTGTATCCTTACAGGTGTAACGCTGTTTAAGTGGGCTGACATAAGCACCATCTTTAATGCTGGCGCTACCGTAATAACCCTTGGTTTAATTGTAGCGTTCATCAGTGCCATACAGGACACTACCTACATGTATCTTGGTAAATACGCAAAACTACGGTTCACGACATCTGCAGGTCTAGGCATGATAATCGGAGGCTTTAGCTTCCTGCTTGTCTTATCACTAATTGGCTACAATTGGTATATACCATCGCTATGGGAATTCTTCATGATAAGTGCAATCGGTTTCCTTACCATCGGCATCCCTAACATTATCATTGCAATAGCAGGGCGAGACCTAGGGCAACCGATTCTTGCTTCAGTTGCTGCACTTCTCGGACTCGTATTCACCGCTATTCTGGCGTATTACTTCAAGGGCGAGACTTTGAACACAGTGACTTTCGCCATCATGATCGTATTGATGGGTACTGGTCTCTATCTCGTCAAATCGAGCGAGAAACCAAAAGACTCATCATAAAATACTTACCCTGCCAATAGTTTGGCGGGGTTTTTACATATAAAACTCTAACTTGTGACAGCTTAAATATTTGCTACACTAAACCTATGAAAAAGCGATTATTGACGGGGATTCAGGCGTCAGGGGACTTACACATTGGGAACTATTTTGGGGCACTGAAGCCCTTTGTGGACTTCTTGGCGGAGAACAGCGACTACGAAAGCTTCCTCATGGTAGCTGATTACCACGCCCTTACATCACTCAAGGACGGAGCAGCACTCCGCCAGAACACGTACAACGTGGTTAAGGACTACTTGGCAGCGGGTGTTAACCCAGAGCAGGTGGTGATCTTCCGCCAGTCAGACAACCAAGATCACATGGAACTGGCCTGGGTCCTCAACTGCATGGTGACCGTACCGTTTTTGATGCAAGGCCATGCGTACAAAGACAAAGTAGCGAAGGGCCTCGACGCCAACGCCGGCCTCTTTACGTACCCAATCCTTATGGCAGCCG
>JACCDM011057593.1_pt1 | contig 13192 bp, 24 predicted proteins | sample 7445851 | NCBI WGS metagenome assembly JACCDM01 (sample SAMN15323438, study PRJNA562643) | freshwater metagenome | isolation source: river surface water | place: USA:Blue River Watershed | collected 2017-08-16
GGCGGGTCCGTCCAGATTAGTTGAACAGAACCATCCTCGAGCTGACGCATAAACTCAACTGCGTCACCGTGGTAAATCACTCGCGTCTACCGACTAGTCCTACTACAAATAGACCAGCCACGAACACGACAGGCTGTAGCACCCACCAAAGTAGAACGGAGTCAAATACCAAAGATGCGCCAGTTGCCATCAACTCACCTGATAGCAAGCACACAAAGAACAGACCAAAGGCAGCGCGTCTAGACATTAGGGAGCAACTCTTCCGTTCTTGTTGAATGACTCATAGGTTAGAGGCATTTTCTCAGCGAAGAACTCCTCCATCTGCTCTGCGACCATTTCAATCTCACGCTGAGGGAAACTAGGGAAGTGCGTCCCCTCACGCATGGTACGCAACGACAAGAAGTTCATTAGCGAACGAGCGTTCATGGTCACATACATAGACGAGTAAGTGTTGACAGGAAGCACAACTCGAGCGACTTCTCTAGCAATACCTGCGTCTAGCATCTTCTTGTAAGCCATGTAGGACTCAGTGGTGACTCGCTTGACTGTTGATGGAGTCATAGCCTTCTGCTCATAAGTGCCTTCTTCAAAGACATAAGCACCTGGCTTACCAACTTGCTTTAGCTTGCGGTCCTCACCTGGCACATAGAAGACTGGAGACAGTTCCTTGTAGCGACCGCTTTCCTCGTTGTACGAAGCAATGCGGTGACGCATGAACTCACGGAATACGAAGATAGGAGCTTCAATGTAGAAGGTGAAAGCGTTGTGCTCAAATGGAGAACCGTGACGGTCGCGCATGAGGTAGTTGATTAGGCCAGCTTCTTTACTTGCGTCTACGCTATTGGATGCGCCAGTGCTCACACGAGCAGCCATAGTAACTGCCGAGTCTGACGCCATCGACTGCATTAGCTTTACAGTCATGTCCGAGCGGAATGTGATATCTGTCATACCTACAGTCTATCGAATCTGGTAAACAGTCTCTTTGTGGTGACGGACTTTCACAGTTGAATCTAAGTAAGTCTTGAAGCCATTCCTGCGGGCATTGATACACCACGAGTAGTCTTCTCCAACGTTTAGTTCGAAGTCTAGGTGCTGCCACTTGATACGTTCCATCAGGAACCAAGGGCGGTCACACTTCTCAAACACTCCCGACTTCATAGCAATAAAGCCAAAGCCAAGTCCATAGACCTCGTGCAGGGTTTCGTCCAGCATCATAAAGTCTTGCTCGCGAACAACGGTTGGCTGTCCTGCGCCATCGAAGAAAGCTACAGCCACGCGGCCATCAGGGGCAGTCTGATACATACCGCCGACAACGTCCAAATCACTCTCATAGATTTTCTTAAAAGCTTCTACAGTCCACTCAACGTCCGAGTCAATCCAGAAGATTTTGCCATAGGTATAAGCACCACCGCCGACTTCGCGGGTGTCCCAATTCGGGACATAGGAGTCAAGAGCTGTAGCCTCTCGCGTGCTCGAGATTAGCGACCCCTGCTTGTTTAGGAACTTGTAGGTCTTACCCTCAGACTCCAACCAGCGAATCGTATCGACCAAGCTCGCTGTGTATTCAGCGTGCAACAGCTTTCCAGGTGTTGCAATTAGTACGTCATAGTGCGGCTTCTCGGTCATCTTAGTCCTAACTTCTCGAGTACATCATCTACTTTAACCTTATAGCCATAGCTACCATTTGTCTGGTCATTAGTAATCCCCTGCTTACCAAGAGGATAGCCTTTTTCCTCAATCAGGTCTCTCAAGTCCGAAGTGCGGATAACAAGCATCCCATTAGCATTTGGACCAGCGCATACCCACCACTCAGCCTGAGTTGTTCGAATACCAGAGTCTCGAAGGTCCGACTCATCCGACCAACTAAACTGCTGGCATTCAATGTAGAAGTTGCCATACTTCTGAGCTAGGTAGTCAGTTTTAACCTCAAACTTAGCCCCGTCATTTAGGTCGCCAAGAAATGTTCCTAGAAGGTTCTCTCCAACTTTCCCACGCTCTAGGTCGTGGTCAAAGTGCGGATTCCAACCATCAGTCATCTAGCTCAGGCTCGTCATCAAGGATTTGCTCTAGGTCTACATATCCAGTATCTCTAAGACCAAGACCAGAAAGTAGTAGTTCAAATGTCTCATTTACAAAAGCTTTTGCCCTATCTGTCTTCTCTACAATTCCAGAAGAAAGAGCGTAGGCGAGTGGCAATCCGAGGTCGTTATACTCAATAAAGTCCTTGAACTCTTCATCGTCTCTATAGTTCAGCCAGATATCAGACAGAATCTCGCACTTATTCTTGAATTTCGTTTTCATCAGTGTCCTTTCCGTTGATGAAGTCTAGAAGCATCTGCGAGTCAAAGTGCTCTCTGTAAATGTAAATACCTGCGTCTAGCTCAATGGCCGTTCTGTGTTCTTCAATCCACTTGCTAATGCGTTCACGCTCAGACTCGCGTCCTAGCTCAAGAAGCATCTGGTCTGTCTCAACTGACATTAGTTTCCTTACTTGCGGCGACGGTTTTGAATTCTGCCTTGCGTGCTCTCTTGGCACTCTCATATAGACGCTTCTTCTGCATCTGTCTGTCGTACCGAATCTTCTGCAGAACTACTTCTAGTTCCTTCTCAGCTTCTGTCATAGTCATCTTCCAATCTCTCGATGTCTTCCTCAGCATACACTCCATACATCAATTCCACAAGTCTAATTGGCTTGTCTCCGAGATTGCTGATTCTATGTACCATACCTGCGGCGACGAAAATGGATTCGCCTACGTGCAGCGACAGGGTCTCCCCGTTTACTTCTACAAGCAGCCCAGGGTCGATAGGGAACCACTTCTCCGAGCGGTTAGCGTGCTTTTGTAGCGACAGGCGACAGCCAGGATTGATGGTGACAATCTTTACGCATACTGGCGTCTCTTTGTCTTCCAGAATCTCATAACTGCCCCAAGGGCGTTCATATGTATTCATCGAGCCCCAAGTGGATTCCGAGACCACAACCTTCTGTTTACAAGACAGATGCTCTACCGTTGAGCTATTGGGGCATTGCGACCCTGAAGGGACTTGAACCCTCGACCTCCGCCGTGACAGGGCGGCGCTCTAACCAACTGAGCTACAGGGACTTGTTTGCTTGTTCTGCGTCTCTGCGTTCTTTATAACACTTCGGGCAGTAGCTACCTTTAAATCTTATACGATGCTTGCGACATGGATATCCAACAACAGGCTTCACTGAGTCTTCCTAACTGTCGTATCTCCGCCACAGCCAAGGCAGTGGTAGGTCGTGGAAGTAGCGGTCTCGTAAATCTCAATCATCCTGAAACCACAATCTGGGCAGTAAGGGTCTTTAGCCATTAGAAGCCCTCGTTGTCTAGGGACTTCTTGTAGTCGTCCATAGCCTTTTCTGGGTCGTACTCAAAAGCAAGGAACTCGGCAATCTCTCGGACTGCAACAGCCTTGGTTCCCTTACCAGTTTGCATGTAAAGCTCTTCCAGTGCCTTTAGGCGCGTCTGGACATTCTCCTTAGCAGCCTCGACTCCTGCGTCGTAACTCTCGTCACTGTCGTCATTGGCGTTGTAGCCAGAGTCCCAACCCTCGTCCCAACCGAGGTCATAGGCTTCTTGAATCAGCTTTTTAAGCTTTTTGGTAATCTTCTTCATTTACTGGCCTCCAGCCACTAAGGTATCAACTTCGTACATAACAGAAGGTAAATCCTCCCTATGTAATTTTAAACTTAAGTTTATACGGAATCCGTTTTAGATACCGCTAATTGGCTCTACCCAGTCACGGATAACAGCCGCGAGCTCGCTCACACTCAGCCCCAAAAGGCGTTCGTAGTCTTTCGGCTCTAGGGCGTGCTTGAGGGCCTTGACCACTCCCTCCATCTGCGTCATTGACTCAGAGGACTGTAGTCCTTGTAGGGCCTCGAACACGACAGGGAACGGAAGTCTGGTAAAGCTGGTAGCAACTGCTCGGAAAGCAGGAGTGTCAATCTCCACGAATGGAGCCTCGGTTGATTCAAAACTAGTCATTAGTCAATCCTACCTTTGTAGATTACGGTGTCAATGATTTTGTCTAGGACTTTTGCAACAGTACTGCCAGCAGCCCACTTGCGCCTTTCCTGACGAACGACCAGAAGAATCTTCTCCTCCTGCTCCTTGGTTTCTTTCTTACAGCAGACGCATTCGGGTCCCGCGTAGTAGGGGTCCTTGAACTCTCTCATTTGATTCCTAACTCTTTCTTCACGAACTCCCAAAAGTCATCGGGGTCTAATACTACTCCGTTGAACATGTTCTCAGGAATCTTTCGGTCCTTAGGGCCCTCGATTTCTTTCTGCTCTGCACGACGCTTGCGGAAGTAGTGCTTGGCACATAGGCCGTGACCAAATCGCTTGTCAACAGGGCAGCCAGGCTCTAGGCAAGGTCCTTCTTTTGACATCTTGCTCATTTTGACTTCTTTGCGTTCTTCTCTTCAAAACCGTACTTGCGTAGGTACTGGACAATGTACTTGAGTGCTCTCCAGTCAGAGGGCGTGCTTGCAGAGAAGAAGAAGGCTCCGCCTGGCGAAGTCCACTTGTAGTGATTGTTTTTATTAGCAGAGACTATCCAGCCCTGCTTTTCAGCGTTCTTTATTAGCTCTTGGAGCTCTTTGCGATATGCAGCCACTTGTCATTCCTTACTACGTACTGGCGTGTAAAGACAAGGTAGCACACATTGGTGTTGGATGTCAAATCCATTTTGAAACTTTTTGCTGACCATCCTGGACTCGAACCAGGAACCCTTCGGTTAACAGCCGAATGCTCTGCCAATTGAGCTAATGGTCAAAACGCAAGACTTTTAATTCCCGATAGTTACTAACACCTTCGGTTCAGGAGTCTTGCTCTACCTCGGCTGAGTTAGTTGACGCTACACCGAGATATTGTGGAGATGGCGGGAATCGAACCCGCGTCCTGACATAGTCTGTTTGTTCTTCTACAAGCTTAGGCTTTACCAGCCACGGTACTGCGAAGGCGGGATGTTAGAGGTATCCTGCTGCTACCTTGATGCAATGTTCTATTTATTTAAAACCTGACTGCCCAGCTAGAACTACTGCTTTGTCAGGGGCCTAACGGCGAATCCTAAGATTACGCAGCTAGAGCGAATGATGAACGTGATTCAGCATTTATTTTTTTTTAGCGGTTTTACGAGACTCCGCCATCTCGGCTTGCTTCACCAAACTTCAGATGCCAGTCGAAACCAGGCATCCCCTCACTATTTAGTTGTAATTAAATTGTACCAGACTACTGTTTGGTAACGAGACGACGCTTAATTGCGTCAAAAATCTTTGGACGCTTCTTTGAAGCCTTACCGTTTGGACGGTTATCGTTGGTAGCTGGGCCAGACTTCTGTCCGCCTCCGCCTTTTCCTTTAGCCATTACTGACCTTCCTCTTCTTTGTTTGGCTCCTCGATTGAGTAGCCACGATTAGTTGCACGCCACACCGATGCTGCGTGAGCGTCTTCTACTTCAAGCTTGTGCTCTGCATCTTCGTATAGACGAATGATGTGGATGCACGGGTCGCTTTCTTCAAACTCTTCGGCTTCCTTCTCACTTAGCGGAACACCATCGTGAGTTTCGCAAACTGCTGGACCGCACCAACCCTGGTCAAATCCAAACTTGAGCCATTCCTCAAAATCCATGCGCTGCCTTTCTACAGAAAACTGTTGCCCCTCACCCGCGCTAACAAAGTGAGGGGCTATTCAGTTGTGCGCCTGATAACTAACAAGCCTTGATAGTTGTTATCAGTTTTTGCTGCGGGATTGCAGCACTAAGAGGCTAACACAGATAGCACCCCCAACGCAACAAATCCCCCTGATTTCTCAGAGGGATTTGCTTTGTGTTGTTTAGAGGTCGTTGGCTTTCTTGTTGCGAGCAACTTCAGCTTCAGCCGATGATGCGAACGCAATGTTGATTTCATCTTCATCTAGAACGCCGTCTACAACGTATGCACGCGATAGAGACTCGGCAACTTCCATAATTCCAACAAAAGCAGCAACAAGAGCGGACTGCCAGAGTTCAACTCCAGCAATCGAACCAGCGGCTAGAACACCGCTGACCTTGAGGATGACAAGCGCGATTGCACGCTTGAAAATCTTCTTTGCAATTTCCATGTTATTCTCCCAAGAGATAGGTGGGTTTATTAACCCTCTCTCCCAAGAGTTACTTCTATTTTACCGCACTTTACCTGTGGCGTTTTGGGGGAACTACGAGCCTTAGAGGAATACCTTTACGGGCATTTGCTCTCTGTCTTTCAGTCGTTCCACCCCAAATGCCAAGCTCTTCTGGGTGGTTCATAGCATAAGCAAGACAGGACTGCTGGTAGGGGCAGGAGAAGCAAACTTTTTTAGCTTCACGTTCGTATGTGTAGGTACCACGTCTAACCATAGAGCCATCAGGGGCCTCATCAGAAAAGAAAGCATCTGGGTCAGTTTCCGCACATGGGGGAGTTCCGTGCTCCTCAAAGTCAGGATAATCTTCAGGGAGCTGTGGGAGATTCATATGCTTCTTTCTAAACCCAGGTTTTCTTTGTGCTGAAGTCACCGCCCTTGAAGTTAATCTTCGGTGCGCTGAATACTCTCAATAGTTTACCGTCGCAACCTTCTTCAGCGCAAGTTAGCTGCTTCTGCTCCTCGTCCATTCCGCGAGATTCTGAGAAAGTGTGCTCTGAATTTTCCGAGCATTTGTAGTCATAGATAATTGCCATTTGTCAATTCTACCGCATAAAAGAAAACCCCTCCCGAAGGAGGGGCTTTCAGCAGTTACTAGTCTTGCTCGACCAGAGTATTGAGCTTATCTAGACGGAATCCAGACCAACTATCCTGACCTACCACAACGATAGGTGCAGATGCGTAGCCTTTCTCCTCGATAAGGTCAAACACTTCAGGGCTATCCGCAATCATCTTGGCTTCAAACTCGATGCCCTTGACTGTTAGGAATCGCTTGGTCTGCTCACAAGCAGTGCAGTTTGGGTTGCTGTATACGATTACCATTACTTCTGGTTCTCCACAATCAACTTGACTTCACATGCGTCCGTGGTGCAGTAGGCATCGCCAATAGCCTCGATACCGAGACCCTGATAGATGCCAGCAAGAGAGATAGGGAACAACTTACCAGCTGCTTCTTCGTACTGCTCTTTTGTAATCTGGGTGTATGGCATCTGTGGGTAGACGTGGTTTCCTGAAGGTAGGAACGACACAGTCTTCAGTTGACCGTCATACATGTGAAGTACTGACTCAACGTGCTGAGCCTCAGTCTCTGGGTCAAAGGTTACAGTAACCGACACAGAGTTGTCCGACCAGTAACGCTGAGCAGTAGCAGCCAGAGCCATCTTCTCAAAGATAGTGACGTCGCGCTCTGCACGCTTCGCACCAGACTTGATTGGGAAGAACACAACCGAAGTAGTGTCTGGGCTTTCCGAAGCTGGCTCAACAGTGTAGTTAGCCATCTTGAATAGAGCCAGCATTGGGTCGTTGTTACCAAAGCGAATAGCACGCATGAAGTATTCGCCACCTGGAGTCCAGTGAACACCTGGCGACTCACCAGCAAGAATCGATACAGTTCCCGAAGGCTTGACGGTAGTGGTCTTGATTGACTCACGAATACCTAGCCACTCCGAGTAGACGGTGTCGTACTTCTTAACTACCGCGTAACCCTCGTCCATCCAAGTACGAAGAGTTGGTAGACCGTGAACATCAGCAAAGTTAGCGATACCAGACATTGAGGTTCCGATGCGACGGTTACGCTGCATGATTGCGTTGGTCTCTTCCCAGTGGGTAGGCATGAGAGTTACAGTCTTGGCGTAGAGGTAAGCGAACTTCAAAGTACGCTTGTAGTCTTCCAAGTCCTTGTGGCGGTTGAGGTAGGTCTCGACAAGAGTACACATTTCGTAGCTCTCGAGTGACTGCTCTGCACAAGGGTTGTAACCCATAATGCGGTGGTCCTTGTTGTTGATTGGGTCACCTAGACGGCCGTAAGCCTTAGAGATGTCTTCCCAGATAACGCCAGGCTCACCGTTGCGGATGATTCCATCGATAATCTTCGAGAAGTCAGTTCCAACGTTTACCATGACCGAGTTGTTTGACATCCAACCCCAACCAGGAATCTCTGGGTCGTAGGAGTTGCGCTCAGGGAAACGCTCAGCGTTCTTGAGATTTAGGAAGTCCTCGTCGTCAATACGACCGATAAGTAGCTCAGCTGAACGACGAACGTTGCCCGATACAACACAGCGGCCAATCAGGTTACCGAGGTCAGCAATGTCAACAGTCGTCAACATCTGACCCTTACGGCCACAGAAAATCTGGCTAATCTTGTTGTGAAGCGCAATCAGCGGGTCTGGACCAGACGCAGTTCCACCAAAGGTTGCAATAGGCGAACCGTATGGGCGAATCTGGTCATAGTTAAAGTCCCACTTAGGCTGGTCTGGCTTGAGGAACGAGTTGATAAGTGCAACCGTTGACTCCATCCAACCTTCACGGGTGTCAGGGATGTCGTAGTTCTGAGGAGCACCTGGCTCGTAAATCTCAAAACCTTTGTCAGCACCCTTGTCGTCAAAGCCAACACCCACACCGAGCATCGATGCTTCCATGAGGAATGCGAATGGCTTACCTGGGTTCTGCTTGGTCATCTCCAAAGTAGAAACAAAAGCACAGTTCTGCAGAGCAGCCGAGTTCTTCTGAATGTTTACGATTGGAGTTCCCATAACCCAAAGGCCGCGACCTGGAGGCGACCACTTGAGGTGGAACAGGGAGTCAAAGAACTCTTTAGCCGAGGCAGCAGCCTTAGCGTCTGACCATGGCAAACGGTTAGCGCGTGCGTGGTCCTTCTGAATCGAATAGGTTCCGTTAGTAACGCGCTCACAAACCTCCGCCCAAGTCTCTTTAGTTCCGTCTTCTTTTTTGCGAGAGTACGTGCGAAGGAACGTGATTTCGCCTACAGAGTTGCCAGCAGCATCTTTGTAACCGAAAGGTGATTCCTTGGACTTGTACTCTGCTACGAACTCTTCATTTAGCTTAAATGAGAACATGCAGATGTACCGCTTCCTTAGGGGTGATTGTTTGTCTTACAAGTATACCTCGACCCCAGAAGGGTGAGTATTACTCAGTTGACAAGAATAGTGCCTCAGCAATTTCTTTGCAACTCGGGCAAATCCTTAGTTTTAAAGGGTCTCTGGACGGCACAAAGATTTTTCCACATAGGGCTATTACGGGAGTTCCCATAATATACCCCTCTGTCACTTCGGAGGATTCGGCGTAATGAGCAAAACGCTCGTTGTTTTCCTCGTCTAAATCAAGGTCAGTCAGTTCGAGTAAATCAGAATCAGTGCTCATAAGTCTCCTTAGTTAATTCTAGGTATCGCTACTGGCGTGTAAATTTCATCAATAGGTTCCAAAATACCCATAACCGCATCCGCAGAAATAGTTGCCATACGAGCCGCAGCGTCGTGAACTCCATAAGTGATTACAAGTTCACCATCTTTTTTAACCATGCCAGCGGCGAACTCAATGCCAAGACCGTCAAAAATAAATTCACCAGAAATCTCAATCGGGCTTCCGTAATTGTTGAAGCGCACAAACTGGTGGGTGTACTTCTTTTGGATTGCGTCGGTATAGGCATAGGTGTTTTTGTTAAACTCCGTGTACCTTTTCAAGTATGTAAAGTGAACTAAACCAAGATATGTCCCATCTCCTAGGCTCAGAAGATTGGTTCCACCTCTAAGACCAGCTAAAGACTGTAGATTAGTTGCTTTAGATGTAAAAGTTCCATCTTTGTAGGTAGTCCTAGGCCCAGTGACGAAGTCAAAATTAGGATTTGGAGAGTCAGTAGTTAGCCAGTTCTTTTCTGCCCTGAAAGCATCGTATCCGTCATACTTCTTTACAAAAGTCGCCAAGTTCGTGTTTTGGTTATATCTATACAAAGCTACTCGACTAAACGGCGTGTGCTCACGCTCAAGCATTACTGCCGTGAAATACCAGGAATCATCACGCCAAAACAGCCTTGCATCCTCTAAACCCCTAGAAATCGAGGGACCAGAGCCGTCAAACCTTATCTTTTGTCTAGTAGCAATTCTCAGGGTGTCCTGGTCTAGGTGAGCAAACCAGATTTCGCTCTTTAGCATGCTACCCCCAGCAACCACGTTGAGGGCTCCAGTCTTTTGGTTTACTACATAGTTACTAGAGCGAATAGTCATGGCATAGCCATAGGCTGGTGAGAACGCAATACACGGGTTAAAAGCTGACCATTTATCATTCTCTGGGTCTACAAAGCGGAGAAATTCTTCCGTTTTACCGCCAAAATCTTTAATGCTGGGATACTGAGCCTGAATTGCTCTTGTCATTGCACTCTTTCAATCTGTAAATAGGTCTATACAAGCATACTACCAGGCTTTAAGCCCACATTAGAACGGCCAAAATGATGTAAAATAAGAGTTGAGTAACTTTCCCCGAAATGAGATAAAATGAGCTGCTGTGGACCTACAGGAATTCACAACTTCACATGCAACCAGGGTGCAACTTTTAGTCGCACAATCACCTGGAAGGACTCAGCGAACGCTGCTTACGACCTAACTGGCTACACCGCCCGCATGCATGTTCGTTCAACCGTAGAAAGTGCCAATACCGTCATTACTCTTACAACTGCTAACTCTAGAATTACGCTAGGAAGTAACGCAGCGACTAAGGGACAGATTACTCTAACCATTTCTGCTGCAGACACAGCCAATCTAACGCCAGCAATCTATGTTTACGACTTAGAAGTAGTTTCTGGCGGGGGTGTTGTTGACCGCCTTATCGAGGGAAACTTCGTAGTAAAGGCTGAGGTGACCCGATAGTGGCTATTGAAAGCAACGACAAACCAAACAGAGTCATAGTTGACAAGCGTGACCAGAACAAAATTGTTGTTCAGGAACAAATTACCAAGATTGAGATTTCTCAAGGTGGACCGCAGGGTGCAACAGGACCTCAAGGAGCAACTGGCGCAACTGGTGCAACTGGTGCAACAGGCGCAACAGGCCCAGCTGGACCAGCTGGTGCTCCAGGAGCTGACGGTATCGCAGCAGAAGAAGTTGTTGACTTAGTCTCATATGTTCACAATCAAATAGCAACATCAAACGTATGGACCATAACCCACTCCCTGGGGTTCTTTCCAAATGTAACGGTATATAACAGTGCCGATACAATGGTAGAGGGAGACATTGTACACAATGACTTTAACTCACTAACAATTAATTTTTCAGCAGCCTTCTCTGGAAAAGCACATCTCTCATAAGGAAAAATAAATGTCGCGTTCATTTCTAACTGGGCTCAATCTAAACAAGAATGAGCTGCTAAATGCCCGCATCCAGAACCTGTCTACCGCTCCTAGCAGCCCAGTTACTGGTCAAATCTACTACGACACCGACACCAATCAGCTAACGCTTTGGAACGGCACTGAGTGGGTATCGATGGCCGCTGGTGGCGACACTGCTAGCATGATTGCTAATGCCATCAACGCACTAACTACTTCAGATATTGAAGAGGGTACCAACCTTTACTACTCCGATGAGCGCGCTCAGGACGCAATAGCGAACGCAATTGCTGCTGGAACCCACTCCAACATCACCATTACATATGATGATTCAACCAATAAGTTTACTTTTGCAGCTGAAAACGGTGTTGCTGATTCGACTACCGACAACCTGACTGAAGGTACTACCAACAAGTATTTTACTGACGAGCGTGCTCAAGATGCCGTAGGTAACGCTGTTGGAACTGGCCTTACATATACAGATTCAACAGGTGCCATCTCTGTAACTCCAAACACTTACGATGCATATGGTTCAGCATCAACAGTTGCAGGCAACCTTACAACGCACACATCAGCAACAGAAGCACATGGCGCAACTGGTGCAGTAGTCGGAACAACCAATACTCAGACTCTAACTAACAAGACACTAACCTCGCCAAAGATTAATGAGGATGTCGCTCTTACTGCTACCGCCACCGAGCTAAATGTTCTTGATGGTATTACTTCTTCTACTGCAGAGCTAAACATCCTAGATGGCGTGACCGCAACCGCTGCAGAGCTAAACATCCTAGATGGTGCAACTCTAACTGTCACCGAGCTTAACTACGTCGATGGCGTTACAAGCGCAATCCAGACTCAGTTGGACGCAAAGCTAGCTCTAGCTGGCGGCACCATGACTGGTGCGATTGCAATGGGTACAAACAAGATTACTGGTCTTGGAACCCCTACCGATGCAACAGATGCCGCAACCAAGGCATACGTTGATTCAGCAGCGCAGGGAATTGACTGGAAAGCATCTGTCCGTGTAGCTACCACCACAGCAGGTACTCTGTCATCAGCATATGCCAACGGCTCGACTGTTGACGGTGTAACCCTTGCTACTGGAGACCGCATCCTCATTAAGGACCAATCCACTGGGTCAGAGAACGGTATCTACACAGTTAATGCGTCTGGAGCTCCTACACGAGCCACCGATGCTGACGTTAACGCAGAAGTAACTGCAAACTTTGCAGTGTTCGTTGAAGAGGGTACTACAAACGCAGACAGCGGCTGGGTACTTACCAACAACGGAACAGTCACAGTCGGAAGCACTGCACTAACTTTCACACAGTTTACTGGTCTCGGTCAGATTACTGCTGGTACTGGTCTTACCAAAACTGGTAACACTCTAAACGTAGCAGGTACAGCTGACCGTATTACAGCAAACACTGACAGCATTGACATCGCTTCAACCTACGTTGGTCAGTCAAGCATTACAACCCTTGGAACAATTACCACAGGTGTCTGGAATGGTACCGATATTGCAGTTGCAGACGGTGGTACTGGAGCCTCAACAGCGGCAGGTGCTAAGACCAACCTTGGGTTCACCACTAAGTACGCAGAAAACAACACTCTTCTACAGCCAACCAGCAACGTAGTTACCTGGGCAATCACCCACAGCCTAGGAACCCGTGATGTAACTGTTCAGGTTTATGAGCTAGCTTCTTACACCCAAGTCGAGGTTGACGTTGCTCGTACTAACACCGCAGCAGTAACCCTGTCCTGGGTCGCGACAGCTAACGTTGCCGCTGACACTTATCGCGTCGTAGTGGTAGGCTAGTCCTAGCACACAAACAATAGAGGTTCGCCTTGGCTAGAAAGTTTCTCACACCTGTAGGTCTGCCGTCAGGAGCATCCAAC
>JACCDM010252066.1_pt1 | contig 13191 bp, 14 predicted proteins | sample 7445851 | NCBI WGS metagenome assembly JACCDM01 (sample SAMN15323438, study PRJNA562643) | freshwater metagenome | isolation source: river surface water | place: USA:Blue River Watershed | collected 2017-08-16
CCACGCATCATTCGTAGCGGATCATCCGAAAAGGTGATTCCAGGTTCCAGAGGAGTTTTGATGCGCTTGGCTTTGATGTCCTTGATTCCATCAAAAGGATCTATCAATTCCCCATAATTTTCCGGGTTCAGGGAAATAGCCATTGCATTGATCGTGAAATCTCTTCGTTCCAAATCCTCCAGCAAGGTACCATCTTCTACCAGCGGCTTTCTCGAATCTTGGCGGTAGGATTCTTTCCGTGCACCCACAAACTCAAGTTCCCAGTCGTCCAATTTCAGCATGGCTGTTCCGAAATTCTTAAATACTGAAAGAGGAACATGAAAATCAAAGGTCTTTGCAACTTCCTGAGCCAGGTGAATCCCAGAACCCACACAGGTGAAGTCAATGTCCTTACTGGGCCGACCTAGAATCAAATCCCGTACATAGCCGCCCACTACATAAGTCTCCAAACCTTCTTTCGCAGCCACTTGCGCAACCCGAGCAAAAATTGGATGAGCCGCTAGCTTTTCACTCAGATTCATCCTTTCCTAATTTTTACTTCCCCCTCAGGGCCTAAAAACAACTCCTTGGTACCGGCATGAAATAGCGGAAACAGGAGATTGGTCTGTACGTCAGCCTTCACATCCTTTTCTTCTGTAAACAATACAGGATGTGCGATTTGAAACAAAAGCTTATTCCAGTTGGGCTCTCGAATTAGTGAAAAACGAACCAGTCCATTTACCACAGCGCCTTTGGGTAGCAGCGGATTTGCGGGACTTTGGTAAATGGTAGGTTTGGATGCAAAATCGACGATATCCAAGGAAACTTCTGAAAAGGCAACACAAATCGTGCGGATTTGGAATAAATCAAAAAGCAAGTAAATGCCTTCTTGAACAATTTCCTTCTCGGCAAGCGTCCCCTTTCGCAAGGAAAAAATCTTTCCATTTCCCTCTTGAAGGTACACTTTCCCTTTTTCTTTCAGTGGGCTAAGGATAGCAGCATGATCTGACATGCTGCAAAAATAAACAGATTATCTGGCTAGACTACCAATTTAAAAAATCATTACCCCTAGGAAAATGAAGATAGAAAGCTTTAGAGAAACTTTACCAAGCATTCAAATTCATCAAAAAAACAAAAAAGGATAGCCTCAGCTATCCTTTTTTATATGTTTTGAGCTTGAAATTACCCTCTCAACCAGTTGATGAATGTTTGGTATCCAACTCCGATTTCACGGGCAAAAGCAGCTTTGGTTTTTTTACCTGCTGCCTCAACTTTTTTCCATTCTTCCAAGATTTTACTTTTTTCACCATCAGAAAATGTTCTACGCTTTCCTTCGGATTTGGATGCAGAACCACCATTCAATGACGCAATCAACTCATTCAAGTCAGCTAAGAATTTACTGTCTGTTAGAAAAAGACCCGAAGCTTCTAATTTTTTAATTACTCCATCTTTAGGATTTACTGGAGTCACGGCAATACCTCTGGATGCAGCTTCGTGAAGGTCAATTTTCTTGCCATCAGCAGTTACATACACAAACCCATCAGATTTCTTTAAATCTACGATGGACTCTTTAATCAGTTCTCTCATGTTTTTTGTTTGTTTTATAGTTTAAAAATGGTTCGCAATATAATGTTGAAAATAGTTTACACCAAAAATAAATACAGAATTTTTAACAATAAATAAGATACATGACTTCAAAAACAAGATTGTCGTTTTTCAAACAATTTAAATAGTCGTATTTCATGTCCAAAAATCGTGGTGTTATCACGTATTTACCTAAAAAATCACAAGCAAAATTACTTTTCTAATCCCGTCTGCCTTTAAACAAGTAGCCGATTGGAAAATTCATAAAATCTAATTAGTGACTCAGATTGAATGCCTCTTACTTCAATTAAAAATTAAATTCTAAATAAAGTACAATGAAAAGAATGGCAGCATAATTACAACTTATTTAAGTGATATTATTAAAAATAATTGCTTTGCTAGTTTATTGAAAAATACAAAAAACAAGACATTAAAAACCAATGATTTTTGCCAATTAAACCCTTAAACAACCAAATATTTAGTGAATTGCTTTTTTAGGGAAATAAAATTCAAATACAGTCTATATTTAGTACAAGACATATTTAAAAAAATACAAATTTTTAATTTCTCAACTGCAGGAATTAGAGTACTTCCCATAGCTCTTTTTTTTAATTCGAAAGTTTGATTTGCCCATTCCTGACCTTGAATTTTTTCCTTAAAAATTCCAAAGCCCATTTTAAGGGCAATTCACGAAAATTTTCTACCTTTATACCCCATAAGAATTCTACTTATTTCAACCCCTCCGCTATTTCTTATGGCTTCAAAAACAAAATACATTTTTATCACCGGAGGAGTTACTTCTTCCTTAGGAAAAGGCATCATTGCCGCTTCCCTGGGCAAACTACTTCAATCCAGAGGTTTAAGCGTCACCATACAGAAATTTGACCCTTACTTAAATATTGATCCAGGAACCTTGAATCCTTACGAACATGGAGAGTGTTACGTGACGGAAGATGGCGCAGAAACCGATCTTGATCTTGGTCATTACGAACGATTTTTGAACGTAGAAACCTCCCAAAGTAACAACATTACAACTGGAAGGATTTACAATAACGTAATCACCAAGGAACGCAAAGGCGAATTTCTTGGAAAAACAGTTCAAGTGATCCCCCACATCACGGACGAAATAAAAAGTAATTTTTACAAGTTGGGGCAGGACGGAAAATACGATGTAGTCATCACCGAAATCGGTGGTTGTGTGGGAGATATTGAATCGCTACCATTTATTGAAGCCGTACGGCAAGCCCGTTGGGATTTAGGGCCAGGGAATTTTTTGGTCGTTCATCTGACCTTGATTCCCTACCTTAAGGCAGCCAAGGAACTAAAAACTAAGCCCACCCAACACTCGGTAAAACAGCTCTTAGAGGCAGGGATACAGCCTGATATTTTGGTTTGTAGGACTGAACACCCACTCCCACAAGATGTCAAACGAAAATTGGCACTTTTCTGCAATGTGCAGCTAGATAGTGTCATTGAAGCAATGGATGCCGAATCCATTTACGATGTTCCTCTCCTAATGAAAAAGGAGAAACTCGATGAGCGCGTCCTTTCCAAACTCAACTTAAAGCCCAAATCAAAAATCGATCTCAAAGATTGGAAAGGCTTCTTGGGTAGATTAAAAAACCCAACTTCCGAAGTAACCATCGGCTTGGTTGGTAAATATGTATCACTTCCAGATGCCTATAAATCCATTATTGAATCCTTCACCCATGCAAGCGCAGCAGCGGAATGTAAGGTTAAATTAGTTTTACTTTCATCTGAAGAAATCAATAACGACAATTACAGTTCTAAATTAAAATTTCTGGATGGAATTCTAGTGGCTCCAGGATTTGGAGAGCGTGGATTTGAAGGCAAGGTAGCCACGGTAAAATATGCCCGCGAACACGATATTCCTTTCTTTGGAATTTGCCTGGGTATGCAGGTGTCTGTAATCGAGTTTGCTAGAAACGTACTCGGACTAGCACATGCCAATTCCACAGAAATGGACCCCAATACCCCGCATCCTGTGATTGCCCTTATGGAAGAGCAAAAGAAAATTGATCAAATGGGCGGAACTATGAGACTAGGTTCGTATGCTTGTACTCTTAAAAAAGGAAGTAATGCGGCCTGGGCCTATGGGAAAACTAAAATCCAAGAACGTCATAGGCATCGTTATGAATTCAACAATGCCTACCTCGAGCAGCTAGAAGCAAAAGGGATGATTGCTTCCGGTAAAAATCCAGAAACGGGCTTGGTGGAAATAGTAGAACTAAAAAATCACCCTTGGTTTGTAGGGGTACAATTTCATCCTGAATACAAAAGCACTGTCTTGAAGCCTCAACCTTTGTTTGTGGATTTCATTCAAGCAGCACTCGATAAAAAAAACAACAAATAACTGGATCCTAGCTCCAGCCTTAGCTAACTACCATGGATAAAAATCAAGCAACAGGTTTGATCCTTTTTGCAGCAGTCATTCTCACCTATTCGCTATTTTTTGCGAATAGCCCAGAAACTCCTCCTGCAGAGACTAGCCCTTCTTCCACAGAAGCGAGCTCGGAAGCACCTAAAACTACCCTAAGCACCCCCACATCAGCTACACTTCCAGATAGCGTATTGAATCTAGAGCGCCAAGTAAAACTTGGGGAACTCGCTGCATGGACAATGGGCGAAGAAAAAAAAGTAACTCTTGAAAATAATGTAGTCAAAATAACCCTCTCAAACAAAGGGGGAAGCATCCAAGAGGTGGTCCTGAAAAACTATGTGAGCTGGAAAAAAGAACCCTTATTCCTTCTAGATAGCTCTCAGACAATCCTCAACTATTCTCTGGATACGCGACTAGGTCCTATCAATTTGACAGAACTTTACTTTGCACCTGAGGTAAGTACTGAAATGGTGGAAGGGATTAAGCAACAAACGGTAACCTTTACTGCAAGCGGTTCATCAGGTAAGTTGATACAAAAATACACCCTTAAAGATGGGGAATATGCCTTGCAAAAAAGCTTTGAAATTCAAGGTCTACAAGGCATTGTAACTGCAAATGCACTCAAAATTGACTGGAGGGATGAGATCAAATCCCAGGAAAAAGATCTGGCAGAATCCAGAAGGAAAACACAGGTAAATTATTACTTAGCTGATGGAACCTATGAAAATCTTGGGCTTAGCGACGATCCAGAGGAGGCCAAAGTGGCAGAACCGGTTAAATGGATTAGTTTTTCCCAACGTTTCTTTACTGCAGGAATTATTGCGGATTCAGTTTTTCAGGAGGTGAACTTGAGTCAAAGCACTCCTGCAGATTCTTCTTTGGTTAGGTCGATGAGCGCTACTCTTTCCCTACCTATTTTAAAAGGGCAGGCAAACCTAACCTATTATTTCGGGCCAGATCAATACAAAACCCTGAAAGGGATTACACCTGGTTTTGAAGAAAATGTGGACATGGGGTATTTCTTCGTAAGCTGGGTCAACAAATACATTGTAGTCCATCTTTTCGAATTTCTAGAAAAGTATTTTAATAGCTACGGAATAATTATCATATTAATCGTTTTGCTCATCAAACTTGCCTTGTCTCCTTTGACCTACAAGTCTTACATCGGGATGGCTAAGATGCGCGTAATTAAGCCTGAGATTGATGAATTGAAGGAAAAATATGGAGACGATCCAACCAAGATGCAGCAGGAGCAAATGAAGCTCTTTTCTCAGCTTGGAGTAAGTCCCCTTTCGGGCTGTCTACCCTTGTTGCTGCAGATGCCATTCTTGTTTGCTATGTTCTTCTTCTTCCCAAATGCAATCGAGCTAAGACAAGAATCTTTCTGGTGGGCAGATGACCTTTCTACCTACGATGAATTCATCAAGCTCCCCTTCACCATTCCTTTTTATGGAGCCCACGTGAGTTTGTTCACCTTGCTGATGACCATTTCGCAGGTGCTCTATGCACATTTCAACAACCAGTTAACTACAGCTACAGGGCCTATGAAAAATCTGGGTTACATCATGCCCGTGATGTTTATGTTTGTCTTGAACTCCTACCCTGCAGGACTTAGTTTCTACTATTTTGTATCCAACATCTTCACATTTGGACAGCAAGCTTTAATCAAGCTATTTGTGGATGATGCGAAAATTCGGGAAAAGGTGGAAGAAAATAAGTTGAAAAACGTCGACAAAAAGAAATCAAAATTTCAACAACGTCTCGAAGACGCCATGAAAGTGGCAGAGTCTAAAAAGAAAAAATAAAAAAATGGAGCTGTAACAAGCTCCATTTTTTTATTCATTTGTTCAGAATGGATCAGACCCAACTGGAGGTAGTCTAAAAGATCGGTTATAATTTTTTAACAAAAGTCCATCCCAAAAAAAGAGGATTCCTGCCAAAAATGGACCTGATTTTGCTTAATATTGACTTCTAAAATATTGGTCATACACCATGGGAAAAATTATTGCCGTTGCGAACCAAAAAGGAGGGGTTGGGAAAACTACCACAGCAATGAATTTGGCTGCTAGTCTCGCCGTTTTGGAATTCAAAACACTTGTGATTGATGCTGATCCACAAGCCAATACCACCTCCGGTCTTGGCCATGATCCAAAATCTGTGGAAGCCAGCATTTACGAATGCATGGTGGATGGAATTGATATCCAAACTATCCTTGTCAAAACAAATTTGGAACATTTATTCCTGGTACCTTCCCACATTGACCTGGTAGGTGCAGAGGTAGAAATGATCAATATGGACAATCGGGAAGAGAAAATGAAGGAAGTGATTGCTCCCTTAAAAGATCAATATGACTTCATAATTATCGATTGTTCACCTTCCCTTGGATTGATAACAATAAATGCCCTTACTGCTGCCAACTCAGTGATTATCCCAGTACAATGTGAATATTTTGCGTTGGAAGGTTTAGGTAAACTATTAAATACCATCAAAATCATTCAAACACGTCTAAATCCAGATTTAGGGATTGAAGGAATATTATTGACCATGTATGATGTTCGGCTTCGCCTTTCCAACCAAGTGGTCGAGGAAGTTCGTATTCACTTTAAAAGCATGGTATTCGATACTATCATTCCTCGGAATGTCCGACTATCCGAGTCACCTAGCTTTGGGCTTCCTGTGATTTCATTTGATGCGGATGGAAAAGGAGCTATTGCCTACTTGAATTTGGCTGGAGAGATAGTACAACGAAATGGAGTTCAAAAAGCAACGAATTGATCATGTCTGATTCAAAATCACCCCGAAAAAATGCTTTAGGAAGAGGCTTAGGCGCCCTTTTGGAGGATAGTCCTGCAAAAGGCAAGTCACAAGAAATTTTACCAGAAGTTCAAAAAGCAGGAATTTTCGAAATCTCACTTACAGAAATTCAAGTGAATCCCTTTCAACCTAGGGTACATTTTGATAAAGAAGCACTTAAAGACCTGTCGGACTCGATCAAGGTGCAAGGCATTATTCAACCGATTACCGTGCGAAAGTTGGCCCCGAATGAGTACCAACTAATCTCTGGGGAAAGGAGATTTCAAGCCTCCAAACTAGCAGGACTTGCCCGAATTCCTGCTTATGTTCGGACTGCCAATGACCAACAAATGTTGGAAATGGCATTGATTGAGAACATCCAACGGGAAAATCTCAACGCACTTGAAATTGCTCAATCGTACCAAAGGCTTCTTCTAGAATGCAACCTCAAACAAGAAGAATTGGGCGATCGTGTTGGAAAAAATAGGACCACAGTCAACAATTACCTACGCTTACTTAAGCTCCCGCCTAGCATTCAGGCTGCTATCAGAGACCAGCAGGTATCCATGGGACATGCACGAGCCTTGATTAATATTGAGGATGTAGCTAAGCAACTTGCCCTCTTTAAAAAAATTGTAGTTGAAGAATTGAGTGTTCGCCAAGTTGAAGCCTTGGTAAAAGCACTAAACGAAGGAAAGCCAGAAAAGCAAACCACCAGTTCAGGCTTAAACCCAGTTCAAAAATACGAATTGACAAAAATTCAACAGCGACTTGCGAGCCATTTTGGAACCAAAGTCGCCTTGAAGGCAGACCAAAAAAACAAAGGAGAAATTAAAATACCTTTCTCCTCTGCCTCTGATCTCAACCGCATTCTTGAAATCTTAGAAATCATTTAATTGTGATTGCTTTTTCCTTCCTTACTTATTCAACCAAAGCTCTACTACTGAGTATGTTGCTGGTAGTTTGCTGGTTAGGAGTAGCAACGAGTACTGTACAAGGACAAACAGATACTTTAGGGAGACCTCCGAAAGAGTTAGTAAAGAAGGAGGGAGAAGAACACTCTCTTCTACCCAAAAATCCTAAAAAGGCTACTTTACTTTCAGCACTATTACCTGGTGCCGGCCAAGTATACAATGATAAAAGCTGGAAGGTACCCATCCTCTATGCAGGGATCCTTACCGATCTTTACTTTGTCAATTACAATCACCGGAGATACGAAACCTTTCGTGATGCACTTTTCGCTTTGGACAAGGGTGAGCCTAATCAATTTCCTTCCCTAAACAGGGCTTCATTAGTTAGAAATGTGGACTATTGGCGGCAGAATCGAGATTTAACCATCCTCCTTTTACTCGGAATCTATGCACTCAACTTAGTAGACGCCAATGTAGATGCTCACCTGTCAGGCTTTGATGTTTCTGAGGATTTGACCTTACAGGTAGCCCCACAGCTTGGCACAGTTTATGCATCTAACTCCATGGGGGTTTCTCTTACACTTCGATTTAAGTAATGAAAATTGCACTACTTGGCTACGGCAAAATGGGAAAGCTAATTGGGGAATTAGCAACCGAAAGAGGCCATGAGATTGTGGCCAAGATTGACCTTGCAAACCAAGATTTGCGCAATGCACTAGATCCGAATACAATTGATGTGGCAATCGAATTTAGCCAACCCGAAGCTGCGTTAGATAATATTCGGTGGTCGATTACCCAAGGAATTCCAGTTCTTTCAGGTACTACCGGTTGGCTTGCACATATGCCAGAAATAGAAGCTTTGACCCATCAGCATCAAGGCACCTTCTTTTATGCCTCCAATTTCAGTATTGGAGTCAACGTATTCTTTAAAGTTAATGAGCTGCTTGCCCAATTGATGAACGAAACAAATGGCTACCAAGTAGCAGTTGAAGAAATTCACCACACTGCAAAAAAAGATGCTCCTTCTGGTACAGCAATTACCTTAGCAGAAGGAATTCTGAAGCATTATTCTAAACTTAAATCCTGGAATTTGGTCGGAAAAACCGGAAACAGCCCAGATTCTTTACCAATAACTTCCAAACGAATTGATCCTGCACCTGGTACCCATCACATTCGCTATACCTCTAGGATAGATGACCTGGAAATCATTCACACTGCGCACAGTAGACATGGATTTGCCCTTGGGGCTATTCATGTGGCCGAATGGATATTGGAAAAAAAAGGAGTACTTTCGATGGACGATTACCTTTCTTTTTAAGAAAAAAGCTGCCAAATGAGCAAGACTAAACCAAAAAAATCAGCCTTTCGTGAATGGATCGATGCACTACTATTTGCAGTTGTAGCAGCATCTCTAATCCGATGGCTCCTACTTGAGCCCTTTACTATCCCTACAGCATCTATGGAAAAAACTTTGCTTGTAGGGGACTTTCTGTTTGTAAGTAAAATGCATTACGGAACGAGAATTCCAAAAACACCTTTGCAGGTCCCGCTTACTCATCAAAAAATTTGGGGTACTGAAATTTCCTCTTACTCTGACTTGATTCAACTTCCCTACTATCGATTGCCAGGATTTACCTCCGTACAGCGCAATGACGTGGTGGTATTCAACTATCCAGTGGAATTCAATTTCCCCAACGACCTAAAAACTAATTACATCAAACGGGCTGTAGCTGTTCCTGGAGATCAAATTGAAGTTCGAGAGGGCGAGCTATTTGTGAACCAACAAGCGTCCCCAAAACCTGAGGAAATGCAGTATTCCTATGAAATAACGACCAATAGAAGTTTAACGGTAGATTTTTTGAAGGATTTCGGAATCAATCAAGAGAGTTTCTATGCTGCTCCAGACGGTAGTCGCTACCTGATTTGGACTACTGATGCGAACATTGAGAAACTTAAATCCTCACCAGTAATTACTTCGGTCACCAAATCTTTGCAGCCTAAAGGACAAGCAGAATCTGGAATATTTCCAGCTGGTTCCAACTTGAATTGGAATCGAGATAACTATGGCCCTCTACTGGTTCCGGGTAAAGGTAAAACCTTAGACATGACCCCTGAAAATGTGATGAAGTATGCCTTTACCATTGAAAAATACGAGGGCCATGAAAAGGTGGAAGTGAAAGATGGGGCCTTATTCATTGATGGAAAAAAGGTCGATCGCTACACTTTCAAACAGGATTACTACTTTATGATGGGAGACAACCGACATGATTCTTTGGACTCGCGCTACTGGGGCTTTGTTCCTGAAGACCACGTAGTCGGCAAAGCTTGGTTCTTGTGGCTCTCCCTAGACAAGTTTGAATCCATGTTCTCCAAAATTCGCTGGGATAGATTCTTCAAAGGAATCTCCTAAATTTAATGCCTAGCAAATGATGTGCCCCCAAAAAGTTAGATACTTATTGGGGGCATTTTTTTACCATAGAATGGGTGTTTGCCCAGTTGATACCAAGTAGTCATTGGCCTTAGAAAAATGCTTGCATCCCCAAAATCCCCGATGAGCAGCGAGGGGACTTGGATGTGGAGCCTTCAGGATACAATGCTTCTTGGAATCAATCAGCTCTTCCTTTTTCTGAGCATAAGCGCCCCACAAGAGAAATACCACATCTTCCCGCTCACGGCTAATGGTTTGAATGACCGCATCCGTCACATTTTCCCAACCCTGATTTTGGTGAGACCCAGCTGAATTTGCACGTACCGTAAGCGTGGCATTCAACAAAAATACCCCTTGAGCTGCCCATCGGCTGAGATCCCCATTAGGAGGCATAGGAACCCCTAAATCCGACTTAAGTTCTTTAAAAATATTCAACAAACTCGGGGGAAAAGGCAGGCCTGCTGCAACGGAAAAAGCAAGTCCATTAGCCTGTCCCACCCCATGGTAGGGGTCCTGTCCTAAGATAACCACCTTGACCGCAGGCAAGGGGCAATGCCAAAATGCGGAGAAAATCTTCTTTCCAGGAGGAAAGACCTGATACTGCAGGTACTCCTGCTTGACAAATTCAGCAAGTTTAAGAAAAGAATCACTTTGAAAAACTGGGGTTAGGGCAGCTTTCCAACTGGGCTCGAGAGCAACATCCATCGCGTAAGAGTTGATTTGAGAAGTAGAAATTCTAACTTAGTGGTTCAATCGACAATACCATGGTCTCTGCGATTACCAAAGGAATTCAAGTGAGTGTTGAAACTACCTATCAGCCGGATTTTTCGAATCCGCAGCAGCACCATTATGTATTTACCTACAAGGTACACATAGAAAATAAAAGCAACCATACCGTGCAATTGTTGCGTAGACGCTGGGAAATTTTTGATGCTGCCGAAAACCGAAAAATTGTAGAGGGTGATGGAGTGGTCGGTCAACAACCCGTCTTAGAACCTGGAGACACACACACCTATGTTTCTGGGTGTAATTTGAAATCCGGAATGGGTAAAATGAGGGGATCCTTTACCCTTGAGAAACTACGTGATGGCCAACTGTGGGAGGTGGTTATTCCCGAGTTTCAGCTTATCGCTACGCTCTTTCAAAATTAATGGAGCGAAATGCAGCAGGACACATTGCTTTTGCTTATTTAAAGCATTGGCTTCTCAAGGAGGATCGCTACAGCCAACAGTCACCCTTTATTTTTTCGATGTACCAAGGGGCACTCGATTTGCTGAAAAAAGAAAAGCCTCCTAGGAAATGGGAAAAATTAGCCCTGCTTACTACCTTTTTTTACCGACAAACTGCAGCCAATCAAGCATTAGAATTGGGCATAGGAAATGAAATCATCACGAAGAGCCTAGATCAAGTTACTCAAGGAAAATTATTCAAAATTCCAGTATCACAATCTTTAGCACCAGAAACGGTAACTTCTTTACGGCAAATTCTGGAACAGCAGTCCTTCGATTTTGTCCTCCTTCATCCTCAATGCTCAGAAGACTATTTGCAGGAGGTTCTCAACCTATTGGTACCGAAGATGCATGCTCAAGGAATCCTGATGCTTGAGGGGATCCACCATAACAAAGGGATGAATGCCTGTTGGAAAAAAATACAAGCAGATACTCGAATCCTCCTAACTCTTGATTTTTTTGATTTTGGAGTTGCTTTTTTACGGTACTCTGGACCAAAAACAAACTTGAGTCTGTCCTATTAATCTAATTTAAGAAAGTGCCTCTTTTGGATTTTAGTTGAAAGATTTGTATTCAGAGAGCCTAAATTGGTAAACTTTATCAGCACTATTCAACAATTGGCAAAGATATTGATATGGTTTGGATGGAAGACGGTACTAAATGAAAGTGAAGAAACTAGAAACTGAATTGGTGCTGATTCCTAAAAATAAAGTTAACCTATGGACCAACAGCTCAAAAATCAAGTTCCCCAAAAATCCGAACAAGGGAAGAATTTAATCCTTCTGGTATTGATACTATTGGTTCTGATTAGCGGTGCCAAATTGTATTTGGACTACCTCGAAAAAAATAAGCAAACAGAAGAAATTATTGGATTGACAGCCGAAAATGAAGTGCTTAGCACGAGGCTAGATTCAGCGGAAACCCAACTTGAAATCCGTATCCAGGAATTGGAAAAATTGGGTGCCAACGTAACCGAACTGCGCTTTCTTCAAGACCAGTTGATTCAAGAGAAAAAATCTAATGCGCAGCGAAGTGCCCAAGAAATCGCAGCATTAAATCAGCGAATCAATGATCTTTCAACACTTTTAGTTCAAAAAGATAAGGAAATTACTGAGCTACAAGCCCGTTACCAAGCCCTTTCCTCTGAAAATGAAACTTTAAAAAGCACCCAATCCAATATGGAAAAAGAGGTTGCCACAATCAATCTTCAGAAGAAGGAATTGACTAACAAGGTGGCCGAAGCATCCAAACTTAAACTAGCAGCTATCCGAATCTCCGGAATCAATGCTCGAGGAAAAGAACTAGCCTCCGGAAAAGCATTTAAAGTGAAACAACTTAAAGGAGTTCAAGTATTGGCCAAACTTGCGGAGAATACCGTGGCAGAAAAAGGGAGTCGAACTGCCTACCTTCAGGTAATTGGCCCTAACAAATTGCCACTATTTGACCTAGCAAAGGGTTCTGGCAAATTCAATTGGTCTGGAGTTGAAGAGTTTTATACCGCCAAACAAGAGTTTTGGTTTGATACCAATGAACAAACCCTCGTATTTTTCTACGAAAAAGGAAGCCCCTATCCTGAAGGGGTCTACGAAATCAAGTTGTATATAAACAACCAATACCTTGGAAGTAGCTCCTTTGTAGTAGACTAAAGAAAGGCACTAGCCGTTATTTTTTGATTTATTAGGGTAGATTTTACCTAATTGTTTGGAAGGAAGGGGGTTTTCCACTACTTTTGCGGTCTATTTATTTAAATTCCAACAAACACATTAAAAAATGTTCCAAAGAAGTTACGAGACGGTATTCATTTTAACTCCCGTTTTGTCTGATGTTCAGATGAAGGATACTGTCGACAAGTTTGTGAACTTGTTA
>JACCDM011031895.1_pt1 | contig 13187 bp, 4 predicted proteins | sample 7445851 | NCBI WGS metagenome assembly JACCDM01 (sample SAMN15323438, study PRJNA562643) | freshwater metagenome | isolation source: river surface water | place: USA:Blue River Watershed | collected 2017-08-16
AACAGGATCACCTAATATAACAGTAGGAACTATTACATCAACATCAATATCAACTAATAATAATAATATTAATGCAGGTACAGGAACTGTAACAGCAGCAACTTTTAGTGGTTCATTATCAAATAATGCTAATTTAAGTATTCTAACTTCTACTGCAAATGATATTATTTTTTACACAAATACTTCAAATGAACGATTAAGAATTACTAGTAATGGAGATATTAATCATAATATTAATATTAATACTACAGATTATTCTATAATTGATATTCAACCTAATGCATGGTATAAATTTGATAGTTCTGATAATATTGGTTTAGATTCTATTAGCAGTTATAATTTTGCAAATGTCGGAACATCTAGTGTTACATATAATTCTTCCATATTTCAAAAAGGCACTGGAAGTGCATATTTTGATGGAAATTGTCATTTATCTGGTACAGGCATAAATTTAGACAGTAAAAGTTTCTCAATTTCATTTTGGATATATGCAACTAGTCATACAATGGTAAATTTTTCACCAGTTAAAAATATTTATTGTACTGGAGGAAATCTTGTAAATTTAAATACTAAAACATATTTACAACTTGCTTTAGATTTAAATAATAATAAATTTAGATTTGGCTTTACAGGATTTAGTGTTCAATTATTATCAACTTCACTTATTACAAATGATTTAAATAAATGGGTTTTTTATACTTGTGTATATGATAATAGTAGTTCAGTATTGCAAATTTATAAAAATGGTGTATTTGATAATTCTACATCTGTGACTGCTGGAAATTATATTAGTTCAAGTACTACATATACAATTGGTATGGGTAATGTTGATACAAATAGTAGATTTATAGGTTATTTAGATGATTTTAGAATTTTTGCAGATTCTGCTTTAACTTCTTCTCAAGTTTTTAACTTATTTAATACAACTATACCTTCTTTTAATTTAAATACTAATTATACATCAAATAACTTTACTTCTAATTATCAATTAAATTTATTACCTTATAATATTACAAACAATAAATCTGATTATAAATTTAAAATTACTAATAATAAAACTTTAATTAGCAGAGATGTTCTTAATTTAACTGATAGTGGTAATATTGGTATAAATATTGATACACCACAGTCACTATTACATCTTCATAATACTGCTGCATCAGGTGAAGTCAGATTAAGTTTAACAGATGGTAATTCTGGAACAACAACAACAGATGGTTTTGCTATTATCAAAGATATAAATGAAAATTGTAGTATATGGAATTATGAAAATACATCATTATCATTTGCAACTTCAAATATTGAAAGATTCATAATAACTAGTAATGGTAATATTAATTATAATATTAATATTAATCCTCCCAATTCCACTGATTATAATATTATTGATATTGAACCTACTGTATGGTATAAATTTGATAATTCTGCAAATATTGGTGAAGATTCAAAAAATAATGCTAATTTTACAAGTGTTGGTTCAGTTACATATAATACATCTATTGTTATGAAAGGATCAGGAAGTGCATTTTTTAATGGAAGTTCTTATTTAACCGGAACAGGTGTTAATTTAGATAGTAAAAGTTTTTCAATATCATTTTGGATTTATAATACAAATTATTCAAATCATACTCCTATTTATACTAGTAAAAGAATTTCACCTTATGTTGCTAGTAAAAAATGCATTCTTATATATATCAATTATTCTCAGTTAAAATTACAAGTATCTTTTAATGATGGTGCTGTTGCTGAATCAACAACAGTTGCAAATGATTTAAATAGTTGGATTCATTATTGTATAGTTTATAATAATGCGAATTATAATATTCAAATTTACAAAAATGGTGTTATTAATTCTACAACTATAACTACTTCTACTAATTTTATCAGTCCAAGTACTGATTATTTTATTGGAACTGAAATATCTAATCAAACAAATCTAGGTTATTTAAATAATGCTTATTTAGATGATCTTAGAATTTATAGTGGAACTGCATTATCTTCTACACAAGTATTTAATTTATATAATTTAAATACCTTAATAATAATACCATCATTTAATTTAAATACTAATTATACATCCAATAACTTTACTTCTAATTATCAATTAAACTTATTACCTTATAATATTACAAACAATAAATCTGATTATAAATTTAAAATTACTAATAATAAAACTTTAATTAGCAGAGATGTTCTCAATTTAACTGATAGTGGTAATGTTGGAATAAATATTGATACACCACAATCATTATTACATCTTCATAATAGTAATGCATTAGGTGAAGTTCGAATAAGTTTAACAGATAGTAATTCAGGTACCACAACAACAGATGGATTTGCAATAATCAAAAATTCAGATGAATCATGTAGAATATGGAATTATGAAAATACATCATTATCATTAGCAACAAATAATATTGAAAGATTAAGAATAAATAACGATGGCACAATAATAGCAAGTAATACTATTGTAGCAACAACATTTTCAGGCAATGCTACAACAGCAATTAATGCATCAGGACTAATAGGTACTCCTAATATAACTGTTGGATCTGTTACATCAACTAGTATTATTAATTCTGGTAATGCTTCAATTGGTTTTAGTTTATCAACTGAAAGACTTAATGTAAATGGTAATATTTTACTGGGAATTAATACAAGTTGGACAACAAATTCATTATATAATATTCAATGTATTAATACTGATAAAAGAATTGAATTTCATTTTGATAGAGGAACAGGAATTTATGATAATAATAGAATATCTTTTTATACAGGAGCTTCAAGTGAAAGAATTCGTATCCTTAGTAATGGTAATGTTGGAATTAATAAAACTAATCCAAATTCTACATTAGATATATCAGGAACTTTAAATGTATCAAGTACACTAACAGCAGCAGGCATAACATGTTCTAGTATTAGTAATACTGGTAATTGGACATGGGCACCAGCAGCAAATTATTTATTAAATGCAACTGCTAATTATCAAGAATGGTCTTTTGATTTAATGAATCAAAATACTTTTAATACTGGATGTTTTTGGCAAGTATGGAGTGATAGAACTGGAATTGGTCCAATTTTAGCATGTAGAGGTGATACTGGTAATGTTGGTATTAGAAATACTAATCCAAGTTCAACATTAGACGTTACTGGTACTTTTAATGTTTCAGGTAATTTTACAGGAAGTGGTAATGTAGGTATTGGTATTTCTCCTTCATATAGATTAGATGTTGCTGATGGTTCATCGTCAGCAAGTTTTTCAGGTTCACTTTACTTTGGTGTTGTACCTGGGGTAGGTAATACAGGTACTGCATTAGTTAATGCTGTAGGTTCAACCAGTTATAATAATGTATCTTGTTACATAAGAGGAAGTTTATTAGTAGGTAGATGGACTGCTGCTGTAAGTGATGAAAGAATTAAAAAAGATATTCAAGATATTAATGATGATGTAGCATTACAGAAATTGCTTTTAATTCAACCTAAGACTTATAAATATATTGATAATATAGGAAGAGGTGATACAACTATTTATGGATTTATTGCACAGCAAATTAGACAGGTTATACCAGAAGCAGTAAAAATTATAAATGATTATATTCCAAATATTTATAAACTTTATGATGTTTCTGGTGATATTATCACTACTGATGATGATTTAACAAATAAATTAAAAGTTAATGATAAAATTGAATATTTACTTCAAAGTTCAGGTGATAAATATCATTGTAAAATTTTGGAAATTTCTCCTACTGAAATAAAGATTGATAAGGTTATTGGAGAAAATGATAATAAGATTTTCATCTTTGGTAAAGAGGTAGATGATTTTCACTCCTTATCTAAAGAATATATTTTTACACTTAATGTTTGTGCTACACAGGAATTGCATCGTCTTTTATTAGCACAAAAGCAAATTATAGAATTACAACAACAAAAAATAAATGAATTAGAAACAAATTTAATAAATGTTAATAGCAATCTTGCCAGAATTATTCAACATTTAGGTTTATAAACATAAACATAAATAACTGAAATGGTTTTTTTATTTTTTTCATTTTTATCTAATAATGATAGAAATAATTAGTTATTGGTTTTTTCTTTGGTTTTTATTATTTATTTTTGGACTTATAAAGGCAAATCCTTTTTGGATATTGGTTATTTCTTATATAATTACTGTAGGTGAATTTTTTTATTTGAAATCAAAAGAAACTAATAACTATAATTTACGCAAATTTATGATTATCAATGTCATTCTTAAAATTTTTCCAATTTTAATTATAATTAGTTTATTTAAATTTAGTAAAATCATAAAATTTAAATTTTACGATTTTAAATTTATGTTTATTATTATTATTTTATACATATTTATAATGTTTATTTTTAATAAAAATCCTATTGACAGTTATGAGCGTATGCTCAATACTTATATAAATAATGATAATAAATATAAAACTATTATTAGTAAATTATACGATGATATATATAATTTCTGGAATTCTTGCAGCAATTGCATATAGTTCTGATAGTATTTTTGGTAAAATTGCATTAGAAGGTATACCATTACCAATCTATTTTATTATAGTTGCGTTTATTTATACAATAGTAGGAATAATTTTATTTATAATTCACAGAAAAAAAGTAATTGAATTTTTAAGTGAATCAAATAACAACTATTATTATTTAAAATATGCAATAATTGCTGTAATTATTGGAACAATTATGGGTGATTATCTTATGTTTTATACTATTCATAAATCATCAGAAATAAATTTACCAATTGCAATAAGTTTAATTCATCTTGCACCAATCTTTTCATTATTTTTAGTATATTTTTATTTCAAAAAACAATTAAATTATAAATCAATTTTCGGTATATGTTTAGTTTTTATAGGAACTCTTATAGCAATCTATTATTCTTAATAGTAATTATAATTTATATATTAATAAATAGAATAAAATAATGAAAAATTGTAAAAAACCAACGTGCGTATATTCTGAAACTAAAGATAAATGTATTAAACCTAATCCTTATACACAATATATTTCTTATTGTAAAAAATTAGGAAAAACTTTCAGTAAATGTAAAGATGAATATGACAAAAAAAATAGTTATATTAAAGAAAATGCATGTGATTATTATATTGAAAATAATAAAATTACTCAAAAAGTCAATAAAATAATAAAAGAAACAACACCTCAAAAAAAAGGAAAAAAGGTTGTTTATACATCTCCTCCATCACCGCCTGTAAAAATAAATATCCAATCTTGTCCTAAACCAAGAAGACCAATTGATGGAATTTGTCCAGATTCATCACCTATTTTAAAATTAAATAAACATAATGTTGAATGTTGCTATAAAGATTTAAATAAAAATAAAAATAAAAAACCTGCACCACCTCCACCTAAAAAACCAGTAAAAAAACCGACACCACCTCCACCTAAAAAACCAGTAAAAAAACCTTCAAAACAAGAAGAATATTTAAAGAAATTAGAAAAACAAATAGAACGAGAAAAAAGAAGAATAAAACGAGAAAGAAAATATTTAAGATTGTCAGAAGATTCTGAGGAAAGTCCAGAATCAGATGCCAGAATAAGAAGACGTCCTGATGATTCTAGATATTCAAGTGCAGATTCTGATGTTAAAATAAGAAGACGTCCAGAAAATTCTAGATATTCAAGTGCAGATTCTGATGCCAGAATAAGAAGACGTCCAGAAAATTCTAGATATTCAAGTGCAGATTCTGATGTTAAAATAAGAAGACGTCCAGAGGATTCTAGATATTCAAGTGCAGATTCTGATGCCAGAATAAGAAGACGTCCAGAGGATTCTAGATATTCAAGTGTAGATTCTGATGTTAAAATAAGAAGACGTCCAGAGGATTCTAGATATTCAAGCGCAGATTCTGATGTTAAAATAAGAAGACGTCCTGATAATTCTAGATATTCAAGTGCAGATTCTGATGTTAAAATAAGAAGACGTCCAGAAAATTCTAGATATTCAAGTGCAGATTCTGATGCCAGAATAAGAAGACGTCCAGAGGATTCCAGATATTCAACTGCAGATTCTGATGTTAAAATAAGAAGACGTCCAGAGGATTCTAGATATTCAAGTGCAGATTCTGATGCCAGAATAAGAAGACGTCCAGAGGATTCTAGATATTCAACTGCAGAATCTGATGTTAAAATAAGAAGACGTCCAGAGGATTCTAGATATTCAACTGCAGAATCTAATGTAAGAGATGTTAGAAGAAATGATTATATAAGAATTTTAACTCCACGATCAAGTGTTAAATCAAATGGTTCTGATAAATTTAAAACTCCACGATCAAGTGTAAAAAGTCATGATGAAAATGTTGTTTCATTATTGAGAGAAAGATTAAGAGATTTAAAAGAAAAACATAGAGAAATTTCACAAGATTCATTTCATTCAGCAGAAGAACCAAGAGAACAAAGAATAAAAGAAAAAGAGGAAGCAAAATATTTAAATAAAAAAACAAAAAAACTTTATAAAATCATTACTAAGAAATATAATAAAAGCAAAAATCCAAAAAAAATATACAAATAAAATAAGAGATGTTCAGAACGTCATCAAAAAGAGATGAATCTAAAAATGTTACATCTATGAATATAGGAAATTATAATGAAAGATTTAATTATTATAAAAAAGCAAAAAAAAATTTAAATAAAATTAATAAATATCAATGTTTAGTTCCATTTCATTCACAAGATGGAATTACAAAATATTCAATAGATAACAATAATATAACTTTAATTAAACCAATTGGAAGCAAAAGTAAATATGGATTAATTTATTTATCAGTTGATAATAATAATTTATTTAAATTTGCAATAAAATTAAGTCCCTATAATGTAAGTAATATAGATGAAATTAAATTATCAGATTTTTTGTCTAATTTTACATTAAAACAAAAAACACCGCATTTTTTATTGACTTATACTTATTATGTATGTGATAATAAAAATAAGGAATTATATACTTCATTACCTCGTTTATTAAAATCTACACCATATTTCATATCTGTTAATGAATTGGTTAGTGGAAATTTTAAAGATGTCATTTTAAGTTCAACAGGAACACCTGAAATATTATTAAATGCTTATCAACAAATTTTATTATCAATATTATCATTTCATTATTTTACAAATGGTATTTATCATAATGATTGTCATTATAAAAATTTTCTATTTCATAGAATAAATCCTGGTGGTTATTTTCATTATAATATTTATGGTAGAGATGTATATGTTGAAAATCTAGGATTTATATGGATGATATGGGATTTTGGTTTAATAGAAACTACCCCTTATTATAAAAGTGAAAGATTAGATGATTATATGAGAATAACACAAATTTTTTATGAAGAAATAAATAAATATGAATATAGATTTATTAGAGATATTGTCAAAGATATAGTTAAATATAAAAATAATTATAAAATTGTTTTTGGCAGTTCTGATAATCTTTTTTTTGAAGAATTATTTAAAATAAATGGTTTATTTCAAACTAATATACCCAAAGATAGTAAAATTATAAATAATAAACCATATGTAATTAAATAATGAAATAATCAAATAATTTTTATTTTATTTAATAGTAAATATTAAATATTATTATGAGTGCTGATAGTTTTAATAGGATTATTCCCTCAGGAAATACAAATATCCTTACTTATGATGATATTAAAACTAGAGCATTTGATTCAATACGTATTGGAACTTTTTGTGCTAAAAATTTAAAATTTTTCAATAACGTATTTATTGGTAAAGAAGCAGGATATAGTGCTTTTGAAGTTGAAAATTCTATTCTTCTTGGGTCTAAAGCAGGATCTAATTTAATCAATGGTAATAAAAATATAATTATTGGTTACAATTATTGCGGTGATACAACAAGCAATTTAATTAATATAGGCGATAATTATACATCATCTTCTTCGACTTCTATTGGTTATTTCAATGAAAATATTGGTTTGAGTAATACAATTATTGGTTATTACAGCAGTAATTTAGGCACTAATTTATATACCATTGGTAATAATTTGATTGTAAAATCAGCATCTGTTTTTTATCATAATGGTTTTAATGATCCTACTTTAAAAACTTTAACATATAATATTGATAGTTATTCAAATATTTATAGAAATGTTTATAATTCAGTTAATAATGATACAAGTTTAATATATACATCAAATATTCAAATTGAAAAAAAAAATTTAGTCAGTGATTTTATTATTCCATTTTTACGGAAAGTAAATTCATATATATTTCAAGGAACATCTTTTCTGTTTCTAAATGATTTCAATAATAATTTTAATTTAGATACATATAAATTTAATTATTCTTCAAATGTAACTACTAATGAATCTTATAATTTAATTAATAATGGTACTAATTCATTAATAACAATTCCCAATACAGTTATTAGAAGAATTGCACCTCCAAAATTAGACACAATAAATAAAATTATATCATTTGATTCATTTGATGGTATAATATTAAATCAAAGTCAATATTTAATTAAATATTTAGTTACAACACCGCCAAAATATGGTGTTTTTAAAAATAATTTAGTGATTAATTTAAATCTTGATATTAATAATCTTATTTATATCGCTGATAGTTCTTTAGATTTTATTACTGATACTTGCGGTATTACACCATTATTGATTTTAAATAATGAAACAATTGCAGGTAATGAAGTTGAATATTTATTCAATAGAAATTTTGATAATTTGGATACAAAACCAAATATTCCTACAATAATAAATTATTCAAAAGAAATTACATTTAAATCATCAACTATAGATTTTGATGTATTTTCTTTTGATTTTATTTATTTGAAAACAAAAATAATAAACAATCTCAATTTAACTTCATCGTTAGATATAACAAAAATTTTGATAAATTTTGTTGAAAAACCTACTTATGGTTTTATAAGTGATATCAATAGAAATCCTGTTGCATCTGTAAATATTCAAAATTTAGATAATGTTATTTATCAGAATTATAATAATACTAGTTCTTATGATACAATTAAAATTAATTATTCATATGGTTATTATTTTGCTAATAAAAATTCAATAACAATTAATATTAATATTATTTCTCAAAATCAAATTATATTAAAAGATCAATATATTTATGGTGATTTAGCGGTTAAAAATAATATCATAAGTGTTAATTATCCTACATATGTAATTAATTATTCAAGTAGTTCAAATATAACACCTATTAATGATTATTTTAATTTTCATAAATCACAATTAAATGGGTTGAATTTTAAAAATTTGAATTTACGTTTGGCAATGATGAATACTCCCAAATTATTATTTGATAATCCTAATTTTTATAATTATTTTGGTAACATTTCTTTTAATATTAATTATAATAAAATTATTAGTTCAAATCAAATATTTAATTATTCAAATGATTATCAGTATTTACGATATGATATTAATAAAGGTTCCATAAGTGAAAACACCAAAATTAGTTTTTTTGTTGCTCCATTTGTTCAATTTCCATTTACTTTTGTTAATAATAAATATCAATTTAATTTGGGTTTTTACAGTAATAATATTAATATTTCAAATTTTAATTATCCCAATTTAGATTTTAATGTCTACAGTAAAATTACAAATATTATTGGCAATAATAATCTTATTGATGCTAATAACATTCGTTTAGAATATTATATTTCTTCAAACATAAATTCAATAGATACAATTAAAAATAATATTTGTGAAATTTATTTTAGAGATTTTGTCATAAGTAAAAATAATTATGATATAAATAATTTTAATATTACTCAAGGTAAAAATATAGATGTAGAAGGTGTTAATAATATTTCAATTGGTTCTAATTTTTCAATAATAGGTAATAATTCAATTGTTATTGGTTCTGATAACAGTAAAAATCCAATTTATGAATCAATTGTTATTGGTAAAAATAATTTTAAAAACACTAATATCAAAAGTTCTATTATTATTGGTAATAATAACACAAGTGAAATTATTAATAGTAATCAAATTATAATTGGAAATGATATTAATAATAAATTTTTATTAAATATTGGAAATGTTCTTTGCAGAGATGACAATAAAATTTATTTGGGTTTGTCTGCTCAACCTGTTATAATTGGTTATGATACAAATGATATTATTGATTTATCTGATAATAATTCTCTTTATATTAAAGGTGGTATTTCAACTAGTAATATTTCAATTAAAAACAGTAGTAATAAAAGTATAACATTTAAAGCACCTGAAAGTTTAAAAGAGAATATTAATTATGTTTTTCCTGAAATTCCTAAAGTTGTGTCACGATTAATGATGACATCTGATAAATATGGGGTTTTAAAATGGACAGAAACTGATGTTTTTACAACTGATAGTAATATCACAGTAAATGACATTAGAACTAGTAATTTAGTTGTTAAAGGTTTTATTTATGGTGATGGTAGTCGAATTAGTAATATTAATATTAGTGACAGAACAACTGATGATCTTCGAGAAGGTGTTAAAAATTTATATTTTACAAATCAAAGAGCATCCAATGTAATCAGAAATTATATAAATATCATAAATAGTGATTCAATTATTGAAGGATTGACTAATTTGTATTATACTCGTGAAAGAGATAAAGATGCATTTTTTCAAAATTTTTCAGTATTAACAACTGATGATCTTAAAGAAGGGTCTAGTAATCTTTATTATAATTCTGAATATCTATCAAATGCTATTTTATTAAATTTTAATAAATTTACAACAGATAATCTTAAAGAAGGAGCAAGTAATTTATATTTAAATAGTGCAAATTTAGAAAAATTTTTAACTTTTAAAACAACTGACTCATTTAAAGAAGGAAACTCAAATTTATTTTTTACAGTTAATCGTGCAAATAATATAATTACTAACTTTTTTTCAAATATAACAACTGATAATATAATTGAAGGTAGTAATAATTTTTTTTATAATAATACCAGACTTAACAGTAATATAAATATTTTATTTTCAAATAGAACTACAGATGATATTAAAGAAGGAGTAAATAATCTTTATTTTAATTCTAATAATGCTAAACCAATTGTTTTAGATATAATTAATAATTTTGTGACAAGTGATAATATTATTGAAGGTGAAAAAAATTTATATTTAACACCAACAAGATTCAATAATTATCTTCGTGCAAAAACTACAGATGATATTAAAGAAGGAAATAATAATCTTTATTTAACAAATAATCGTGTTTTATCGGTATTGAGTAATATTAATACTGATTTCATTCCTCAAGGTCGAATAAATTTTTATTATAGTGAAACTCTCGCCCATGACTATTTAATGAAAACAATTGATATACTAAATGCAGATATAATCAAAGAAGGAACAAGTAATAAATATATAGTAAATAATGTTTATAATTCAAATTTACATGTTAATGGTGTAGTTACTGCTTCAAATGTAATAATTAATAACAGAAATGTTGTTGATATTTATAATGAAAGTGTTCAAAATCTTCAATCAAATTATGCAAAAGTTTTTACAAAATATTCAAGAGCAAATGATGTAAATATCATAAATAATTCGAATGAAACATTTCAATTAAATTTATATTTAAATTCAAATCAAGGTGTTGGTTTAGAACATGGCGCTTGTCCTTTTATTATTGTTGGTTGTAATGTTGGTATTAATAATTTAAACCCTGCTTATCATCTTCATGTGAATGGTATTGCATATGCCAATCAATTTTACGGTGATGCTTTTTATTTGAATAATGTAAATTTAAATAATATTACAGGTTTATCAACAGATACTATTCCTATTGGAACATCAAACAAATATATAGTAAATAATATTTATAATAATAATTTAACTGTAAATGGAAATCTTATTTATAATAATTCAATTGTAAGAGGTAATATAATACCAGCAGATGATAATAAATATACAATTGGTGATCAAAATGCATATTTTAAAGATATTTCTACTAGACAATTATCAATTGGATCATCAGTTTTAAATGAAAATAAGCAACTTAAGTTTAGATTTGGTAATGAAAAATTATCATTTTTAATTAATGATAATTCTAATGTTTCAAATTTGATTGATTTTAAATATATTTATAATGTTCCCAATTTTAATGTAAATAATCAAGTTATTTCAAGTTCAAATTTAACAATAAATATACAAAATTTCAATCCTTTTGTGATTAATAGTAATAATTCAAATGTTTTTATAATTACTAAAAATGCAGATGTTGGTTTAGGGATTGCTAATCCTAAAACTAAGTTAGATGTTAAAGGAGACATAAATTGTTGTAATATTTATTTTAGTAATACTAGTTTAACTGAAACACTTAATAATAATTCTAATTTTTTGAAAAATTTTATTAATATTACAAATAATAATATTTTGGCAACAGTTCAAGTTAATTCTAATTTGAATTATAGCACTTCAACTATTTTAAAAAATTTTATAAATTACACAAATTCTAATTTTTCAAATGTTGTTGATATTACTTATAATTTAATTAATATTAATTTAAATAAATATTCAAGTAATTTGACTTTTTCTTTTTCATCAAATGTCAATGTTTTAGATAATAAAATTCAAAATAATTTTAATTTTTTTAACAGTAATTTAAATATAACTTCTAATATTCTTTATTCAAATATTAGTAATATTAATACTGATACCATTCCTATTGGAATTAAAAATCGTTTTATTGTAAATGATATATATGAACGCGATGTTTTATTTTCAGGTATTCTTACAGCATCAAATTTAAAAGTTATTGGTGATTTTAGTATTTTTAAAACCAATGTTTATCAATCTGATAAAATTGAAATTATTAATGATGGCACTTCAACCTCATTAATAACAAAACAAACAGGTTATTATAAAAATGTTGCAGAATTTTATAATAATAATGATCCAACATTTATAATTACATCAAATTCTAATATAGGTATTGGAATTTTAAATCCTAATTCTAATTATAAATTAGATGTAAATGGTAGTATTAATTGTACTGATATTTATATCAATAATTTAAATGTAAATCAAAAAATCAATGATAATTTTAGTAACCAGAGTTTATATTTGAATACCAGTAATAGTAATTTAACTTATACCTTCAATACTAATCTTAATAACAGCAATACTAATCTCATAAAA
>JACCDM011030485.1_pt1 | contig 13185 bp, 8 predicted proteins | sample 7445851 | NCBI WGS metagenome assembly JACCDM01 (sample SAMN15323438, study PRJNA562643) | freshwater metagenome | isolation source: river surface water | place: USA:Blue River Watershed | collected 2017-08-16
ATCACCGGATTGGGCTCTGGTGGAGTTAAGGAATATACCTATACAGTTACTGGAACAGATTATACTGGCACAGCAGTTTCTCTTACATCAGGTCCTACCAACCTCAACCTATTTTCCTTCTCTACCCTAAAGGCAGGTACCTACGTCCTCACCTTGACAGACTTAAACGGTTGCCAGAAGAGCGTTACAGCCATCACCCTAACCCAACCACTTGCACCTTTACAAACCACAAATGAAGTTTTATCCAACTACAATGGATTCAACATCGCTTGTTTTGGGGATACAAATGGTTCCATTACGCATCAAGTAAGCGGTGGCACAGCACCTTACCGCTATTCCTGGACTGGACCCAATGGCTTCTCTTCCACCAGTCTGAATCTGAGCAACTTGGCAGCTGGAACCTACAGGCTGACCATTACCGACGCGGTCAACTGTACGTTAGTGAAAACTTACGAAATGCGTGAGCCAGATCCGATCGAAGTCGATGCAGTCAAGCAAAATGTACTTTGTGGTGGAGAATTAACCGGGAATATCTTTATCCGAAATGTAACTGGGGGCACCGGTACCTATGAATTTCTGTGGTTAAAAGATGGGGTGGGTGAAATTAAACGTTCCCGAACCCCTGAAGACTTAAGAGGGATTGGCCCAGGAAGATATATCCTCCTAGTCACCGATCAAAACTTCTGCGAATACATTGAAGTCTTTGATGTAACAGAGCCTATAGCCTTGGTTACTTCTTTGACAAAAAAGGAAAACAATTTGTGTTTTGGGGATGCTAAAGGAAGCATTCAAATCAATGTAACCGGAGGCACTGCCCCTTATCGCTATGCTTGGTCAGGACAAGGAGGTTATACTTTCACCAACAAAGATCTGACTGGACTTCTTTCTGGCACTTATAACGTACTCGTAACCGACGCATTATTGTGTACAAGTAGCCTCACAGTAACCATCACCCAGCCAACCGAAATACTGGTTACTCCAGCGCTCACCATGGTTAGCTGCCCAGATGGTAAGGATGGAGCGATTTCCATGACGGTAAGTGGGGGAATCCCTCCTTATACCTATTCATGGGTAGGTCCCAACGGATTCAGATCTACTACAAGAGATCTTACTGCCTTATCAGCCGGAAATTACGATCTAGTAATTACGGATGGTATTGGATGTAAAATCACCCGAACCTTTGAAATCACAGATCCAGAACCAATCGTCCTCACCCCAACCATCTCTAATTTCAATGGGTTTGAAATCAGCTGTAAAAATGGAAGCGATGGGGCGATTGACCTCAACATCACGGGCGGAAATGGGGGCTACAAAATCTTCTGGGAAGGTCCAAAAGGGTTCCGTTCCAATCTTGCCAAACTGGTTGGCTTGGTTGCTGGTACCTACGAGGTGACGGTAATCGATAGTAAAAATTGTATTTCCAAAGCTACCTATACCCTCGATGAGCCAGATGAACTCTTAATTACAAGAGATGACGTCCAAATTACCGAAGTTTCTTGCTTTGATGGAAAAGATGGTACCCTCACCGTAACCATCAAAAAAGCTTCCGTAGGCCCTTACCGCTACGAATTGAGTGGCAGTAGCGTGACGGGATTCCCCGTTTTAGAATCGATACTTTCCAATAACTTGAGCTACCAATTTACTGGCTTGAGAGCAGGCAACTATACCCTTCGGGTATCCGATGCAAATGGCTGTGCTTTGAGTGAACTCAGTGGACTCCTGGTAAACCAACCTACTGCTGCTTTAAGTTTTTCAATTCAGAAAACAGATGTGGCTTGTTACCGAGCAAACAATGGCACGATTCGAGTAACTCCAGCAGGCGGGACCGCACCCTATACCATTCGTTGGAACAACCTGTCTACCTCCTTTACCCTCCAAAACTTGTCTCCGGGGACCTACACGGCCACAGTGACGGATGCGAAAGGGTGTACAGTAGGAATCAATACCACAGTAGCCGAGGCACCAGTCTATGACTTGGAAGAAGTAGTCAAAAATATCTCCTGCTTTGGCAAAAAGGATGGCTCGATCCAACTCAATATTATTGGCGGAAAAGCTCCGATAAAAGTTCAGTGGGCACATGGCCCACAAGAGCCTACTCTCAATAATTTGGAAAAAGGGGTGTATAGCGTCGTTATTACCGATGCTGGGGGATGTAAAATCGAAAGACAATTCGTAATCAACGAACCCCAAGCCCTAGATCTTTCGTCCACGGTAACAGATGCTTTGGATTGTGATGACCCGAATACAGGTTCCATATCCGTTACTCCATTTGGAGGCACTCCTCCATATACCTATACCTGGAGCAATGGAGCACGCAGTCAAAACCTTGCTGGTATATCTCCTGGCTCCTATAGCTTGGAATTGGTAGACGCAATGGGCTGTAGAATCCTTCGCCAATTCACTGTAATCCGACCTAAAGCACTCGAGGTAGCAGTAACCCGTACCACTGAACGGATTTGTAACCCAAGGGGACTAAAGTCCAACTTTAAAGTTGCAGTCACAGGTGGTGTAGCACCTTACACCGTCACTTGGAATAGAGGAACACAGACCAATGCTGGCTTGACCATGGATACCCAAGAATTAGGAGTATTTATTGTGACAGTGACCGATTCGCGTGGATGTATCCAAACTAAGCGAATGGAAGTTATTGAAACTGATCCATTGATTCCAGAATTTGATTATCAATCTGAATCCTTCGATTTCTCCTATGAAAACTTGGTCAATTTCGATGTACAGTTTAACAATTTAAGCATTGGAAAATACAAGGAAGTATCCTGGGATTTTGGGGATGGAGGAAGTAGTTTGGAGTGGGAACCCAAACACAAGTATGCAAAGGCAGGGACCTACCTAGTAGAATTAAAATTAAGAGACTTAGATGGCTGTGTAGTGAGCACTACCAAAGAAATTACGATCACGGATTATTATTTGGAGTTTCCAAACGTGTTCTCGCCGAATGACGACAGTGTGAATGACCATTTCTATCCCAAATACATCTACATCAAAGACATTCATGTACTGATTATGAATAAATGGGGTGAATTACTCTTTGAATCGAAAGATCTAGAATCCAAAGGATGGGATGGCAAATACAAAGGTGAAAAAGCTCCAATTGGAAATTACGTATGCAAAGTTCGTTACACCACCCTAGACGGCCGCGTAATTGACCAATCTTCGGTATTTTATTTAGGTAGATAATATGAAAAAGATAGGTATTCTACTGCTGAGTTTACTACTTATACTGGAGTTAAAGGGACAAGATTTTCACTTTTCCCAGTTTTATTCTGGACCGCTCAACCTGAATCCTGCATTAACAGGATCAAGCGAATTGACTCGAGTGGGGGTGAACTACCGCAAACAATGGCCAGGACTTGATTTTGACTTCAATGGTTATTCTGCTTTTATTGATCACTACAGCTTTGATCTTCAAAGTGGGATTGGCCTAGTTGCCAATTCCTACAATGAAGAAAATATGAGCTTGAATACCACTGAACTTGGTCTTTTATATGCTTACAGCTTAAAAGTATCCGATTTCGCCAGGCTACGAATGGGAACCCAAATCACCTATGCTAGACGAAGCGGAAACCTAGAAAACCTCATCTATGGTGATCAAATCGATGTTTTTAACCGAACTGTAAATCCCAATTCCATTGATATGCTAGAGCAGTTGGATCCGTTTGGCTATTTAGACCTTGGGCTGGGATTCATGTATGCCAATCCAGATTTTTGGATTGGGATAAGTGGACACCATTTGAATAACCCAAAAATGCTGAATTCAACCTACAGTGAATTTGAATTTTTACCCATCAAATATGGGATACAAGCAGGTTGGGAAAAAGAGTTGGGCTCTGCAGGCTATTGGAGTAATGATCGAGACCGGTATTTTTCATTAATGGCAAACTTCAAAAAGCAAGGTGTCTTTTCTCAATTAGATTTGAGTGCACAAACCAAATACGACTCCTTTATTTTCGGCCTTGGGTTTCGTGGTCTAGTTACCCAAAATGAATTAAAAAACTACGAATCGCTCATCGGAATCTTTGGAGTTTCACTTCAAAATGGTGTGATTTTAGGCTATTCCTATGATTGGATGATTTCACAAGTTGGTGCCAATACCAAAGGATCTCATGAATTTTCTCTTCGTTACCAATTCCTTGCTGGTAATCAAAAAAGAAGAGGGCAACGAGATCGAATTTTGAAGTGCTTCGACTACAAATTCTAAGGGCTTAAGAAGACGGATGTACTAAGTACAAAGTACCAAGTACTAAGATACTTCCTGAGTAGAATTCTGGTCTTACAGCGAATCCCCACTTCTTCCTTCTTCAATCGGAGTTCAGCATTCGACATTGTAAAAAGTATCAAGACGTATCAAGATTCAAGAGCCGAGAGGTAAGAAGCGAGACTAGGATGAATGTTTACACTAGAAACTAGTTTTCCCCACTTCTTCCTTCTTCAATCGGAGTTCAGTATTCGACATTAACTTCAATCTCGTACTTCGCCTGCCTGCCGCAGGCAGGTATTTCGTATTTCTACTTTGTACTTAGTATTTCCTACTATTCCTTACCTCCTCCTAACTTCCAATCCACCCAGGCATCTAGCTGTTTCACAGATTGCGGACGTAGCAAAAGCTTCCCTTCTTCATCAATTAAGTAAAAAGAAGGAGAACTCGGTACAAAGTAGTCTCCTACGGATTGTGTTTCCCATTTTTTATAATCCGAAAAGGCAATAAATGGCATACCTTCTGAGTAGGCTTGAAACGCAGTGGATTCTGTATCTAAAGACACAAAAATAGCTTCTAGCCCGAGTTTATTCCATTTTTCATACAGGGGAATTAACTCCCCCATCGCTTCTGAACAAGCAGGACACCAACTAGCACCAAAAATCACCAATCGATAGGGTGCGGTCACTTCAGACAAGCGAGTTGGATAGGTAATGGGCTTGCCTTGAAGCAAAATATCCCCTGTAAACTGGATTTCAGGCACCTTGACACCCACCTTCATCGTACGATAACCTTCCAATTGTCTAGCCAATCGAAGCTGGAGGGCTACCTTATCTTGCTCGAGCACACGGAGGGCCAAGTATTCTGCCGCTTGCGTCAAACTACGTCGCTCCAAAAGCCCCAGTACATAGCCTACCACCTCATTGTACCGCAGCTCGTCTTTTTCCAAACTCTTCAAAATGGCATCTAGGGATACTTCCATTTTTTGATAGTTCTCTTCAAGAGTACCTCCGGAGTTTTCCAATAACCAAAACTGACTTTCAAATACATCCCGAAAAAGTCCACTTTTAGCCAAACGGGGATCTAAATAGTCAATCCCCCGAAAGGCAGCAAGGGTTTGAGGAAGTTCCGCCGTTCGGTACTGAGCAATGGCCCCCACCGAGCTGACCAGCTTACGAATAGGTAAAAACCAACGGACAAAGCTATCCGTGGGAAGCGAATTAGTAAATACTTCATCTTCACGTTGAATCCGTAGCAGCTCTGCTTGAATCGCCTGATTCGGGACCTGTTGCTTTGCAAAAAATGGATCACTTTGATACAGATTTTGAAGGTAGCCCCAAGCACTCAAGGCCTGCTCCCGCTTCCCTTGTTCTTGAGTATATTGCTCAAACCAGCGGTTTTCTTTCCCTTCCAGAATTCGGATAGATGTTGCCTCACTCAAGGCTTGTCCCTCCAACTTTACCCCTTCTTTCTCCAAAATCACCACAAATGGCTGCTTATCTTCTCCAGCTAGAAAAGCAACTCCATAATCTTCAATAGCATAGGATAGCGTAAATTGCCCTTTTTCATCTGCTTTGGTGCTCCCTATCGAATAGGTATCCAAGCCCTTTGCCCCATCTAGGGTAATGATTTGGTTGGCAAGGGAAGGAAAGGTGCCCGATAAGGTTTGGGCCATGGCGGAAACACCTGCAAAAAACAGAGAACACAAGAGGAAAAGGCTTCTTTTCATTTGGAGATTACAAATAGAATAACACCTTCAAATGTATCCAAAATCGAAACTATTTGACTAATCCAAATTGAAAAATCCTGTCTCTAAATTAATTTTTAATGCAACGAATAGAATACCCTCGAGACCTTGGATAAGGATTGACAAAAGCATTCCCTGACCAATAGGCAAAAAATTGGGCTTCATTTTGATTATTTACAACGCTACTTGTCCAAAGCATTCCGTAGGGGTCTCCGGAAACAGTGAGGGAAATAATACCATCGGTTCGCTCCCGATATCCGGATAGTGGTAATTTTAATACAGAATTAAATGCTCCTATCGAATTATTTCCTCCAGTCCAGGACTGTCGTTCACTAGTAAACTCAGCCGCAGTTGGAACTCGAAATCCACTTGGACAAGGATTATTAATACCTAAAACCCCTTGCCATAAGGCATCATTTTGAGGATTTCTCCAATCATCTGTATTACTATTGGTTGAAACTAAAATAAAATCCCCATGGCCAGGTTGATCTGTAGAGCTGAGGGTGGTTCTTGTTCCAGAATTCCGACACTGATGCCCGTCAGCACCTCTACCCCATTGATACAGGTCTCCAAATGCTAAAGCATCCGTGGCAGAAGTTGCAACCCGCTCAGCACCTAGATTGCGATCCATCCATATTTTCCCTGTTGTAGGGTTGGTGACTTCCACTACCGCAGTACGATTTTGAGGATTACAATGGACCGTCCCCGTAGAATAGGTAAAGCTTGACGACTTGAGCTGCCCACCCAAAAGTTGAGCCTGTATCTGTCCAATACAATAAATGTTTACAAGCAAAACAAGGGATAAAATCTTTTTCATACGCGCTTAATTTTCGGTAGCCATACTAACATACACCACAGTCCCTACCGCTATGAAAGAATATATATGGGCTTTTCCTGTTGTCAATGCCGTGGTGCCCATGTATTTAAAAGTAAATCCAGTCGCCGTAAAGGTAGGAACTGCTGAATTGGTTGTACTCGTAAGGACTAGGGTGTATGCCCCTCCATTCTTCAGGTTGGACAGGGTATAGCTTGGTGCCGTACCTCCAGCGCTGGTATAAGCCAAGTTGCTCTGTCCAAAATCAATGGTCAAGCTAGTTCCTGCATTAAAAGCAGTGGTATTGGTTGCTGCTTTTTGAAATTGCTTGATTCCACCAATGCTCTGATCGGTGCTTAAATCCACAAAGTTTTGAGTAGTGGATCCCGTCCCTCCCGCAGTAATGGGCAAAGTACCCGTAGTTAAAGCACTAGTACTTGTAGCATACAAAGCTCCACCACTCGTAAAGCTAGTTAACCCAGTACCGCCTCTAACAGTAGCAATCGTAGTTCCGCTCCAGGTACCCGAAGTCACCGTCCCAAGAGTAGTGATATCCGTGCCAACCAACTTATTTGCCACAATACTGCCTGCCAGCATCTCATTGGTGACTTTTCCAGCCCCTATGCTGGTAACCAAACCTGCTCCAGAAGTGGTAACATCTCCTGTAAGGGCGCCTGCCGGATTCTGAAGTATACCCCCACTAACGGTGACTATGCCTGTGCCAGAAGGCGCTGGACCAGCGGGTCCAGTAGCTCCTGTAGAACCCTGTGCGCCAGTGGCACCTGTAGCTCCAGCAGGACCAACTAAGGAAACACCAGAAGGCCATGCACCACCCGACTTTGGACCGAAGAGGGTATTGGTAGTGGTATTAATGTAAAAATCACCATCCACACCAGTACCCGCTCCTGGGTTGGTGGATCCATAGGCGACTGTTTTTCCATTGGCTCCGGTTGCACCTGTGGCACCGGCAGGACCTTGAGGACCTGTGGCACCTGCTGGTCCAGCAGGTCCCGTAGCACCTGTGGCTCCGTCTATACCATTGGTTCCTGCGGTACCTTGTGGACCTGTCAAACCAGTAGCGCCCGTTGCTCCGGTTGGTCCAATTGGCCCTTGAGGACCAGTAGCCCCAGTCAATCCAGTTGCTCCAGTAGGACCTGTTGCACCCGTAGCACCGGTCAGGCCGGCAGGACCCTGTGGTCCCGTAAGTGAAGTTATAAACGCTGCCTCAGTACCCGAATTTCCTAAATTGAGCCATACCTGATAGGCTGAAAGTCCATTGGCTCCATTCGTTCCACTAGGACCTTGAGGACCTGTGGCTCCAGCAGGCCCCAAAGGACCTGTTGCGCCTGTTGCACCAGTGGGGCCTTGAGCGCCAGTAGCGCCAGTAGCGCCCTGAGGCCCGGTAAGTGAAGCAATAAATACCGACTCCGAACCCGTATTTCCTAAGTTCAACCATGCCTGATAGGCAGAGAGGCCATTGGCTCCATTCGTTCCACTAGGCCCCTGAGGCCCGGTCAATCCGATGGGGCCTTGTGGGCCTGTTGCTCCCGCACTGCCTTGAAGACCTTGAGGACCCTGAGCTCCCGCAGGACCTTGGGCTCCCGTTGAACCGGTCGCTCCGGTAGGACCTTGGGCTCCCGCAGGACCTTGAGCTCCAGTTGCACCAGTCGCTCCGGTAGGACCTTGGGCTCCCGCAGGACCTGTACTGCCAGTAGGCCCTTGAGGTCCAGGAGCCCCTTGAGAAGCGAGAAGCGCCCAGTTGGCAGGATCATTATTTGGGGTGGAACTTGAATTACTTACCGCGTTGATACAAAACCAAGAGGCCCCATTGTACCCAACAGCATCATCAACTACATAAGTCCCCGTGGCAGACCAAGCTCCCCTCCAAGTCAGTCCCGCCGGACCTACAGGGCCTGGTACACCTTGGGGACCGTTACTTCCCGTGGGACCAGCTGTCCCTTGCGGGCCTACAAGTGAAGCAATAAAGTTGGCTTCAGTTCCCGTATTTCCCAAGTTCAACCATGCCTGGTAAGCCGATGGGCCGTTTTGTCCATTGAGTCCATTTGCCCCTGCTGGGCCTTGGGGACCCTGAGCTCCTGTAGCTCCTGCAATTCCCGCAGGACCTTGGGGACCTGCTGCCCCGTCGGCACCTCGAGCACCTTGTGGACCTGTGGCTCCAGCTGTTCCCTGTGCACCGCGTAAGGCAGCTATAAAATCTGCTTCGGTACCTGTATTTCCTAAGTTCAACCAGTTTTGATAGGCAATTAGCCCATTGATTCCATTGGTTCCGTTAGTTCCATTGAGGCCAGCAGGTCCTTGAATCCCCTGGGGTCCAGGCGCACCAGCCAGTCCACGTAAGGATGCGAGCCATTGTGCCTCTGTGCCTACAAATCCGGCTGCTACTGCTACTTGATAGGCACTTGAGCCTGTAGTTCCCGCTGGACCAATAGGGCCTGCTGCTCCAGTAAGACCCGTAGGGCCTTGAGGACCAGTGGCTCCTGCTGGTCCAGAAAGACCGATGGGTCCTTGAACTCCGGTAGCGCCAACAGGTCCCTGAGGGCCTGCTGGACCTGCAGGGCCAGGAGTACCCGAATTAGCAGCATAAAGTGCAAAGGGAACCGCCGTAAATTGCTGGCTACTGATCAAAATGAAAGTGGAACAGCTTTCTGATTTGTCAAAAGAGACCTCTAAAAATTTAGCCTGCGAATTCCATACGATTTGAGAAAAGGAATTAGCAGTCCCTCCGATTCGACTTCCAGTACCAATGATCACATTGACCATTCCGTAAGAATCTGTGCGCGTGGTGATCACCTCTTCGTATTCACTAATTCCCGAAACCGACTTGAAGACAAACTTCAAACAAACGGCACGATCACCTAGTGGAGCAGCGCGATTGTCCTCCCCAGGCAATACCTGGCTGTCTAAAATCACTGCCTGATAGGTAATCCCAGGAACCTGAGCCAATGCGGGCACTACCAGTACCCACATCCAAAAAATAAATACTGCCTTTTTCATCTCAATTCAATTGAACATATAAACCAAATAAAAACCCGTGGGAGAGGAAGCGAACTTGCTCCTCCTGAGGTCCTCCCAACCGAGCGCTTTTTGAATAGCTGTAGGTAAGGTTCAAAAAAGCACGTTGAAATACGGGATAGGAAGCAGAAGCCCCTACACCAGTTTTTGCAAAAACCCCATTAAAATCAGCTGTGCCTTTCAAAGGAAATCGAGAACTATTGATCACCTGGGTGCCTGAAAGCATACCAGAAAGGCCTAAATGGCCTCTGATTCCAAGCTCTACCTCTCCGATATAGGCCAAAAATGAAAGTGTGTTGGTGAGCCCTCCATAGGTCGTTTCCCAACTGTAATTGTTGTTTTGATCCCCACCAAAGGAGTTGAAGGAATCAAGGTTGAGTGACACCTCATTTTTAAACCAGTTGGGAGAATAGGAGCGCTCTTGCTCTTCATCTCCTTCTTTTTTTGATTTTGGAATAAAGGGAAAACCCATTCCTATTTCTATGGAGTTTCCCATTCCAGACGTGAAGTCGAGGAGCTTGGTCCCATCGGCAGATCGAAAATCATAGGTAGTGGAATTAATTCCAGTTTTAATAAAAATCTCTTGGGCTACAGTAGGTAGGATTAGCGCGAAGAGAAGATAGCAGGTTAAAAAAAAGTTTTTCATGGTTTTTTGATAATACGAATTTGAACAAACTTATTTCCTGACCTCAGACTTGCCACATAGACGCCAGTTGCTAGATTGGGTAGGTTCAGTTGGATTTCCTTGTTTTTAGGAAGTTGGACTGTTTCGTAGACACGCTTGCCCTGGGCATCATAGATCAGCACTTCTGTTGCTTCTTGATGCTCAGTAGTAAATCGAAAGGTGATGCGGTCTGAAAAAGAATTGGGAAAGGCGATCACTTCAAAGGGAGGTTTAATCTCAGTTGATAGGGCTCGTACCCCCCGCAAAAACCCTTGGCTTATGTAAACTGATGAAGTGACAAACACCCCTGTCACACTACTTTGTCCGATGGATTGTTGTATCAGAAGTCCTTGACCTTGAATTTTATGTGCAGCATTGCCCATAGACACCCAGCTTTCATTGCGCAGCGATTGTCCGTAAGCTGTTAGAGAAAGGCTTACAAAAAAAAAGATCGAAAAAATGATACTGGTTCTTGTGACTTCGAGATTCATGACCAGATTGTTTAACTTCATTGGCAAGCAAATACACTAAATTTTCCAACTTAATTACACAATGAAATGATCAAAATCTTGTTTTTTAAATATTTACTTATTTTTATTAAATTAAAAATTTTAAATTATTTTTTTATTTATATTTTTTATTTATAAAATATAATTTTAATTTTATTGACAGGGTTTTAAAAGTATATTTTTTCCTGATATTTAGAAAGTAATTGGGTTCTAGAGCAAGCCAACAAGGAATTAAAACAGGTAGAAAAAGAAAAAGTAGTCTTCCTCGTTCAAGGTAAGACTACTCTAGCTATTAAAAGAATTCCTTGATTTATTTTAAGGAAACAGATTTACGGAAATACATTCGAGAAATAAAGATGCCGCTATCGTCATCCTTACCTCCAAAGCTTTCTACCGCACTAGTCACATAGACTAAAGAATACCCTTCAGATTCCAATTCCATAATTCGCGCCGCAATCATCGCATCATTGGAGGCTATATTCTGAAAATTGATCCCTGTGGCACTGAAGAAGTTAAGCAACTTGGCTTCGTCAAACTTATCTACCTTCAGTTCTTTCCGACTCACAGTTCGCTGAGAGGAAGTCTTGCCATCCACACGACTGGTTCTAAAATCCTCGGTGTTTACATCCGTCATATTTTCTACCATTCGAGATCTACCCAATCCCATGGGCACAATGGATTCCACAACCGTTACAATACGCCACTCATTAAAATTCTGAGTGGTCACTTCTTGGGCTTGAACAGACATGCTGCCCACTAGTAACAATGAAACTAAGGCAATAAACTTTTTCATAAGTGTAATTTGAGTTTAAGGTAAATGATTAGGTAAGTTATACTTAAAGCTACTGCTAATTAAACTAAAATCAAGACCCAAGTAATTTAAAAATAGGCCTTAAATCTAGTGCCTAAATCATGAACTTAGAAGGGTTTTTGTTCGAAAAGTTGGACCCAAGTTGCCTCATCTAGATACACTCTACAAGTATCGTTCACCAAGGCTGCTTCAATTTTAAAGTTTTCTTTCGTTCCCAAAATAATGCGTTGGTAAGTCAGCGACCAATGCTTCGTAGGCTGTTCTTTGATCCCCACACGCTTAAGGTCATAGCCAAAATCTACATTTGCCAAGGAATTTGCTAATTGCCTTTCCGTAAATTTCTCCTTCAACGGCCCATAAAAAAATTTTGTCACCTGTTCATATTCCTGCTTTTGATGCAGTACCTGCATGTACCGCAACACATCCATATTGTAAAAGCACAAGGGATTTTTGAACAAGCAAAAGCTAGTCGCAGGATGCGCTGCTTGGATTGCTTGTCCCGCTCCAATAGGAGAAAGGAGGAGAATAATTCCTAACAGAAAACAGAAACCTTTAGTAGAACTTTTGAACTGCATGTGCGGTGAATGAACTATAAAAGTAGCGCTTAAGCTCCATAACCCAAACTGAATTGTACCTCAAAAAATAAAAATCCAATTCCCTGCTATACAATAGCAGATAGGCGGAAGAATTCTCAGACAAAATAGATTACGAGCAGGATTTTTTTAAAGGAATACTCCTAAATAGCAGTGTTAGTAGATGCCTAAAGTGATTTTTAATGGTATGATTATCCGCTTTTTCAGTACTAACCAGAGAAAAAAGGGTTGAGATTCAATTAAGTACGCTGTGCACCTTTGACAGAGCTATAAACGATTATCGGCAGTTTTAAATAGGAGAGCTGAGCTGCTCGCATAATTGCAGATAATCATCTATATTTATTCATTCGATTTAAACTAGTTGTAATGGCATACCTAAATACAAAAGCTCAAAAAGACAACACCTACGATGCTATCGTCATAGGATCAGGGATTAGCGGGGGATGGGCCGCAAAGGAACTTTGTGAAAAAGGACTAAAAACCTTGGTGTTGGAACGGGGAAGAATTGTGGAACATGTGAAAGATTACCCCACCATGCACCTAGATCCCTGGGATATGGAACTGAGAGGTGGGCTTACCCCTGAGCAAAAAAAGAAACATTACAAAAACGGACGTTCGGGATGGGTTGGTTTGGATACTGAACATTTCTGGGCAGACGATGAAGCAAATCCTTACACAGAGGTAAAACCTTTTCTTTGGCTTAGAGGGCATCAAATGGGAGGTAAATCTTTGCTATGGGGAAAACAAACCTACAGATGGAGCGATTTGGACTTTGAAGCCAATGCCAAAGACGGTCATGGG
>JACCDM010018869.1_pt1 | contig 13179 bp, 11 predicted proteins | sample 7445851 | NCBI WGS metagenome assembly JACCDM01 (sample SAMN15323438, study PRJNA562643) | freshwater metagenome | isolation source: river surface water | place: USA:Blue River Watershed | collected 2017-08-16
CGCACCCCGGGCCGGATGCCCGGCTGCGGCCCGGGCTCCATCCAGCCACGACCACCCATCCCCATCCCGGGGCGCGGACCCATCCCACCGCGCATTCCCATCCCGGGACGAGGCCCCATCATCGGACCGCGCATTCCACCGCGCATTCCGCCGCGTGCCCGCATCCCCGCACCGCGCGCTGCACTCGCACGGCCCCGCGCGAAGGCCCGCGCCTCACGCAGCTGCGCCCGCTGCGGCTCGGTGAGGATCCGCTCCGCCGCGGCCGTCGCGGCGGAATCAGTGCGACGGAGTTGCTCGAGCGGCGGACGGAGCGCCGCCAATCGGGCACGCACCGAGTCCGGCATCGGTCGCACGGCGCCGACACGCGGTACCGCCCCCGGCCCTCCTGGACCACCGGACCGACGCGCCTCAGCGCGCAGCTGCTCCATCAGCGCGGTCCGCTGCGCCGCTACCCCGCGCTCGATCGAGTCGAGCTGCATCAACTGCCGTGGGGTGAGCTCGAGCCGACGCCGAAGGTTGATGATCGCCGTGACGCCGAGGGGACGCTCGGCGAGCCGTTGCCGGAGCATCGGCGCACCCGGCCCAGCTTCGGGACGCCCCAGCGGTGCGCCCGGCTCGACCGGCGGGCCGCCCCGCTGACCCCCGCGCGGCCCGACGGGCTGCGCGGTGAGCGCGGATGTGGCGCCGACGAGCAGCGTCGCGCCGAGGAAGAGGCGAGCGGAGAGGGATCGGGCGGGTGTGGGCATCAGTAGCTCCTGGGTGGATGACGGCGTCGGCGCCGTCCTGCGAAGGGAGACGCCGCCCGACCGGCGATGTTAATCTTCCCCTCCCATGACTGACTTCCACACGCCCGCGCGCTTCCCGCGCGGCTTCCGCTGCGCGAGCCGCAACGTCGGGCTCAAGCCCACGGCGAAAGACCTCACCCTCTTCGTCAGCGATGTCGACGCCGCCGCCGCCGCGGTCTTCACACGCAACCATTTCCCTGGCGCGCCGATCGTTCTCGGCCGCGAGACGATTCGCGGCGGCACGCTGCGGGCGATCATCGCGAACAGCAAGGTGAGCAACGTCGCGACCGGCACCGCCGGCGTGGCGAACGCGCGCCGGATGGCGGCAGCCGCAGCGGCGGAACTCGGGACCCGCGCCGAGCACGTGCTCGTGAGCTCCACCGGCGTCATCGGCGTCCCGCTCCCGATCGAGAAGATCGAGGCCGGTGTCGTCGGGATGGCCGCCGAGTTGCAGCTCGATCCCCTCGTCGGCGCCGAAGGGATCATGACGACCGACACGCACCCCAAGGCGCTCTCGGCGAGCGTGGGTGACGCGACGATCACCTGGGTGGCGAAGGGCTCGGGGATGATCGAGCCGAACATGGCGACGATGCTCGCCTACATCTTCACCGACGCGGCGATCGCGCCGGCGACACTCGACGCGATGCTCCGCACGGCCATCGGCCGGTCGTTCAACATGCTCAGCGTCGACACCGACACGAGTACGTCGGACACCTGCGCGATCCTCGCCAACGGGCTCGCAGGCCCCGTGGACGAGGCCGCGTTCCTCGCGACGCTGACCGCCGGCTGCGTGCGGATGACCGAGATCCTCGGTCGCGACGGCGAGGGGGCGGAGCATCTGCTCCGGGTGCACGTGCGCGGCGCGCGCGACGACCGCGAGGCGCGGTTCATCGCGAAGGCGGTGCTCAACTCGCCGCTGGTCAAGACGATGGTCCACGGCGCGGACCCCAACGTCGGCCGGCTGCTGATGGCGGTCGGAAAGTGCTTCGACTGCGCCGTACATCCGGCGACGACCGACGCCTGGATCAACGGCCATCAGGTGGTGCGCGGTGGAGAGCGCCTCGCCTTCGAGGACGCGGTGGTGCGACAGGCGCTCACCGCGGAGGTCGTGGACCTCGAGATCGCCCTCGGCGTGGGCCCCGCGGAGGCGACGGCCTACGGGTGCGACCTCACGAAGGGTTACATCGAGGAGAACGCGAGCTACTACTCGAGCTGAGTGCCCGTGGCGGCGCGCCACCGCCACCACGCGTAGGCCGGCACGCCCGCGGCGAGCATCAGCGTCCCGCGCAGCGCGTTGGCAGGGTTCGAGAGCACGGCCCCCGCGACGACGTACCCGGCCGCAAGGATGAAGGCCCCCGTCGACCACGGGTGGAGCGGGGCGAGGGCCGTCGCCGTCGCGGCGCGGCGGCGGAACACAAAGAGCGTGGCGGCCGTCGCGCCGAAGAAGATCCAGTCGGCGAACGTCACCCAGTCCAGCAGGTCGCCGTACCCGCCGGAGAGCACGAGCGCCCCTGACCACACCGCCTGCAGCGCGATCGCAGCCACGGGTGCGCGCGTCCGCGGATGCAGCCGCGCGAGGGCACGGAAGAAGACGCCGTCCCGAGCCATCGCCTGATAGACGCGCGGCGTGACGAGGATCACGACATTCAGGAAACCGGCGGTCGAGATCGCGATCCCGACCGCGATGAGGCCCCGACCGAGGTCACCGACCGCGCGCCCCATCGCCTCCGCCGCCGGCGCACGACTCGCGGCCAGCCCGTCGACGCCGAGCGCGCGCAGATAGGCGAGGTTGGCCGAGAGGTAGGCGACCGCCACGATCGACACACCGAGGACGAGGGCGCGCGGCAGATCGCGACGGGGGTCGACCATCTCCTCGGCGACGAAGTTCGTCTGCTGCCAGCCGCCGTAGGCGAAGAGGACGGGGACGAGCGCGGTCGCGAGGGCGCGCAGCGTGGCGATGGGGCCGTCGGGGGCGACGGTCGTGGGCACCGCGAGCGTCGTGCCCTCCCACGCGGCCGCCCCGAGCCCCACGACCACCAGCATCGCGATGGCGGCGAGCTTTCCCACCGTGAAGAGGTTCTGCAGCAGGACCCCGGGGGCGATTCCCATCGCGTTCACGACGCTCACTCCCGCGATGAGGAGGAGCGCGAGCGGTTTCACGAGGGTGACCTTCAGACCGACGAGCAGCGCGAGGTAGCTCGCGCAGGTGACGGCGACGGCGGCGATCGCCCCGCTCGCGATGGCGAGGAGGAGTGCCCACCCGTAGAGGAAGGCGGGAAGCGGCCCGAACGCCTCACGCAGATAGGCATAGCCCCCGCCGACCGCGGGGAGCCGGGCCCCGAGCTCGGCGAAGATGAAGGCCCCGAGAATCGCGATCCCCGCCCCGAGCCCCCACGCGAGAAGGGTGAGTGGCGCAGTCCCCACGCGCTGCGCGACGACGGCGGGATTGAGGAAGACGCCGGAGCCGATGATTCCGCCCACCACCAGGAGGGTCGCAGACGGGAGCCCAAGACGACGGTGGTATCCCACGGGATCGGTCGACATCCCGGGGAAGATGCGCCCTCGCGGTCCGACGCGCATCTTCCCAACGAGTGGACGTCACCGGGCATCGCGATTGACGCGACCGCCGGATCAGGGAGGGAGGCACGGATGCGGATCGGGATGGAGGTGGCGGTCGTCGGCGGCGGCATCGCGGGGCTCTCGGCCGCGTGGCGGCTGAGCGCGCGGCATCGCGTCACGCTGCTCGAGCGCCACGCCGTCGCGGGGATGGACGCCCACTCTCTCGACCTCCCGCACGACGGTCGGACCCATCGCATCGACGTCCCACTCCGCGTGATCTACGAGGGGTACTACCCGACGCTGATCCGCCTGTACGAAGCGCTCGGTGTCCAGCTCGAGCGCACGAACTACGCCGGCTCGTTCAGCGTGCTCGGCGGCGACACGTACTATCGGTACCGCAACTGGATCGTCGCGGGGCGCTCCGTCCCGCTCCCCGCCCCACCGCTCGGCGCGCGCGCCTGGCGCATCAACGCCGACCTGCTGCGCTTCTATCGCAAGGCACCGGCCGCGCTCGCCGAGCTCCAGGATACGGACGAACCCCTCGGTGCCTGGCTCGACCGCTCCCGGATCGGCGCCGACTTCGCCGACGGCTTCCTCATCCCGACCTTCGCGGCGGTCTGCACCTGCAGCACGGCCGCGGTGCGCGCCTATCCCGCGCGCATCATCCTTGAGTATCTCACGCGTGGGCTCACCTTCGGCGGGGTGCGGCGCGTCGTGCTCGGCACGAAGGAGGTCGTGCGGCGCCTGACGGAGCCGTTGGCCGAGGTGCGGTGCGGCGTGGCGGTGCGGACCATCGAGCCGGCGCCCGACGGCGTCCGCGTCCGCTGGGAGGGAGGCGCGCAGGTCTTCGACCACGTGGTCGTGGCGACGCAGGCGAATCAGGCGGTCGGGATGCTCGACGCGTCGTACCGCCGTGAACGGGAGGCGCTCGAGCGGTTCGGCTACGAGTCGAGCGAGGTCGTGGTGCACACCGATGAGCGACTCGCGCCGCGGGACCGTCGCCACTGGGCCCCGGTAAACCTCATCTCCTCGCCGGAGCACGACAAACCGATGGCGACGATCTGGATGAACCGCGTGCAGCCCGCGCTCTCATTGGGGCCGGCCGTCTTCCAGACCTGGAATCCGATCGTCACGCCGACGGCGGAGCGGATCCACGCACGGGCTCGGTTCGATCGCCCCGTGGTGAACAGTGCAGCGCTCGTCGGGGCGCGGGAGATGGACCTGCTGCACGCGCAGCACGGACGCCGCCTCTGGTTCTGCGGGTCGTATCGTGGCCCCGGGATCCCGCTGCTCGAGAGCGCGGCCGCGACGGCCGCGCGCGTGGCCGAGGCGATCGACCACCCGCACGGCGCCCCCTGAGCGGCGGACTCGCCGCGCCACCCGCGTGGCCGGTCCGGCGGATCCGACCGGCGGACGGTCGTCATCGAGACGGTAGCTCCTCGAAGCGGGCGGCCGCCCTTCCCCCCATCGACCGCGCGGCGCAGGATTCCTGCGATGCTTCACCCTCCACCCACCCGTCGCATGCCCTCGACCCGTCGCGCGATTCTCATCGCCACCCTCGCCCTCCCCGGTCTCGCCGGCGCGCAGGGCTCTCGCCTCTACGCCGAACTCGACCGTCGCGTGGAGGCGGTGAACGCGCAGGTGGTCGCGTGGCGCCGTGACATCCACGCGAACCCGGAGCTCGGGATGCAGGAGGTCCGGACCGCAGCGCTCGTCGCAGAGCACCTGCGGAAGCTCGGGATCGAGGTGCGCACGGGGGTGGGCGGCACCGGCGTGGTGGGCATCCTCCGTGGGGGGCGCCCCGGGAAGGTCGTCGCGCTCCGCGCGGATATGGACGGACTCCCCGTCACCGAGATGGTCGACCTCCCGTTCAAGTCGAAGGTCCGCACGCAGTACAACGGGCAGGAGGTGGGCGTGATGCACGCCTGCGGGCACGACAACCACGTCGCGATCCTCATGGGGGCGGCGGAGGTGCTCGCGGGGATGAAGGCACAGCTCCCCGGTACGGTCGTCTTCCTCTTCCAGCCGGCGGAGGAGGGACCGGGCGGCGCCGAACCGATGATCGCCGCGGGCGCGATGGATGACCCGAAGGTGGATGCCGTCTTCGGTCTGCACGTCTGGCCTGGCCCCGCGGGGACCATCCAGGTCCGCGAGGGGGCGACGATGGCCGCGGCGAACTCGTTCAAGATCAAGGTGCGCGGTCGGCAGACCCACGGGGCGGTCCCGTGGGGCGGCGTCGACCCGATCGTCACGGGCGCACAGATCGTGACGGCGCTACAGACGGTGGTGAGCCGTCAGGTCAACATCACCGAGGTCCCGGCAATCGTCACCGTGGCGATGTTCCACGGCGGCGTGCGGAACAACATCATCCCCGACACCGCGATGCTCGAGGGCACGATCCGGACCTTCGGCGAGGCGCAGAAGCGGCTCGTCTTCGCTGCGGTGCAGCGCACGGCGGAGCAGATCGCCCTGAGCGCCGGCGCGACGGCGGAGGTGGTCATCGACTCCGGCTACCCGGTGACGGCGAACGACGAGGCGCTGACGCAGCGGATGCTCCCCACGCTCGAGCGGGCGGTCGGCGCCTCGAACGTCTCCCGCTCCCCGATGAACACGGGGGCGGAGGACTTCTCCTACTTCCAGCGGAAGGCGCCCGGGGTGTTCCTCTTCCTCGGCGTCAGCCCGCGCGGGGCGGACCCGCGCACGATCGCCGCGAACCACTCACCCTATTTCTTCGCCGACGAGTCCGCGCTGCCGAACGGGGTGCGCGTGATGAGTTCGCTCGCGGTGGACTACCTGACGGGAGCGACGACGCCCCGGATGTGAGTCAGGCGGCGAGCGCGGCGCCGCAGCCGGTGCAGAACCGGGCCTGCGGCGCCTCGACCGCCGCGCCGCAGCGCAGGCAGCTCGCCAGCAGGGTGCAGCCGCAGTCGGAACAGAAGAGGGCGTCCGACTCCGGGCGCGGCCCGCAGGTCGCGCAGCTCGAGGCCCGAGCGCGCGCCCGAGCGATCATCGCCTCCACCGGGTCGGCCGAGGCCGCGACGAGGGACGGCGTGCCAGCGACCAGTGCACTACCGGCGCCTTCGCGCGCCCGCAGCTCGGCGAGCGCGAGCGGTGCGTAGCGTGCCCGCAGTGCAGCATAGTCCTCGTCCGAGAGCTTGCCGGTCGCCCGGTCGAACTCGATCTCCCGCAACGCCTCGATCCCGCCGGCGACGGGCTCCGCTCCGGAGGGTTCCAGAACGAACGACGCATCCGTCGCGCCGGCGCCGCGCACCAGCGGCAGGAGCACATAGAGGAGGGCGGCGACCGCGAGCCCACTCCCGACGAGGAGCGCGGTCATCGTCAGCCCTCCTCGCGCAGAGCGCGGTCGAGGCGGGAGAGGTCATCGGCGCTCACGCCGGGGAGCGCGTCGCCGGCACCGCTCGCCGTCCGAGCGGCGGCGGTGGCCCGCGCCTCACGCGCCCACTTGCTGAGCAGGAGGGTCAGCGCGACGGCACCGGTGGCCATCGCGACGCCTGGCGCGAGATACCCCGCCCAGTTGAACCCCTCCTTCTTCGGCGCCGTCAGCGCGACCTCCCCATAGGTGGAGACGAAGGCGTCGAGGATCTCGTCCGCGTCGTACCCCCCGGCGATGAGGCGCATCACGTCCCGATGCATCGCCGGCGAGACCTGGCAGGTGAAGTCGGTCGTGCGGCAGGTGTAGATGTCGAGGATGCAGCCGCACTGGCACTTGATGCGATGCTCGAGCGCGTCGCGTGCGGCGTCGGTGAGCTGCGGCGTCGCGCCGGGCTTGGGATCGCGGAGGGTCGGGCGGTACGCCCCCTGCTCCATCGGGGCGAAGTTCGCGGCCGGGGTCTCCTGCGCGCCGAGCGCACGCCGCGCCGCGGCGGTGATGCCGACCGCACCGGCGGCGGTGCCGAGCGTGCGGAGCAGCGCCCGGCGTGGGATCGCGCGATGCGAATCTCCGACGTCCGGGCCGGGCGGCGTGTCGACCGAGCGTCTCGCGTCCACGGACCCGAGGCTCACGACGCGGCCCCGACCGCCTGCGGTTCGAGCTCGGCGACGTACCCCACCTGTCGGCGGCGCCGATCGGCCGCGGGCCACATCACGATGAGCCCACCGATGGCCATCAGGAGACCGCCGTTCCACACCCACACCACGAGCGGATTGAAGTTGATCCGCACCTCAGCGTCCTCGCCGATCGCGCCCGCGAGGACGACGTAGACGTCCTGACGCTGCTGCGAGAGGATCCCGACCTCCGTCGACGGCTGGAAGGTCGGCGCGCCACGCGAGTCGCGGTGCTGACGCTTCTCGCTGGTGATCAGCGGGAGCCGGACGCCATCGACCTCGGGCCGGAGCGCGAGGGTGAGGACGTCACGGTTGAGCGCCTTGAACTCCGAGAGTCCCTCGCTCGTGAAGGTCCAGCGCGTGCCGTACGGATCGACGACGGTCGCCGACTCGCCGGCCTTGAGCGTGAGGTCGTACTCCTTCTTGAACGCCATCCCCGCGAACGCGGCGAACAGAATGACGATCCCGGCGTGCACGATGTAGCCGCCGTAGCGCCGGCGATTGCGCGCCACGAGCCGCGCGAAGGCCCGCGGGATCGACTCGTCGTACATCCGTCGCCGCGCGCCGACGCCCTTCCAGAACTCCTGGATGATCGTTCCCGCGACAAAGCCCGCGAGGGTCCACGCGACGATGGGGGAGAGCTTGCGGATGCCGAGCACGAGGAGCGCCGCGCCCACCAGGAGCCCGAAGGCCGCCGGCCCGGCGAACTGGCGACGGATGTTCTCGACCGAGGCCTTCCGCCACGCGATGAGCGGGCCGATGCCGGTGAGCGCCAGCAGCAGGAGCCCGAGCGGGACGTTCACCGCGTTGAAGAACGACTCGCCCACCGTGATCTTCGTGCCCCGGACCGCCTCGCTGAGGATCGGGAAGAGCGTCCCCCAGAGGACGCTGAAGGCGATGCCGACGAGGACGAGGTTGTTGTAGAGGAACGCGGCCTCGCGGCTGATCATCGCCTCGAGCTGGGCCTGCGCCTCGAGGTCACGGAGCCGCGTGGAGACGAGCGCGATGGTCGCGAGGAGGGCGAGCACGAAGAAGGTCGCGAACCAGGCGCCGATCGCGCTCTGCGCGAAGGAGTGCACCGACTGGATGACGCCGGAGCGCGTGATGAAGGTGCCGAGGATGCTGAGGAGGAACGTCCCGACCACGAGGGTGACGTTCCACTTCCGGAGCATCCCGCGCTTCTCCTGGATCATGATCGAGTGGAGGAACGCCGTCCCGGTCAGCCAGGGGAGGAGCGAGGCGTTCTCCACCGGATCCCACATCCAGTAGCCGCCCCAGCCGAGCTCCACATACGCCCACCACATCCCCATCACGATCCCGAGCGTCAGGAAGACCCAACTCACCAGGGACCACCGCCGCACCGCGCCGAGCCACTCGGCGTCGAGCCGACGCGTGACGAGCGCGGCGATGGCGAAGGCGAAGGGGATCGCGGTCGCGACGTAGCCGAGGTAGAGCAGCGGCGGGTGGATCGCCATCGCCGGGTTCTGCAGCTGCGGATTGAGGCCGCGCCCATCCGCCGGCACCCAGTCGAGCCGCTCGAACGGATTCGACGCGAGCGCGGTGGCCATCACGAAGAAGAGGAGGACCGCGGCGTTGGTGCCGGTGACCCAGGGCATCAACTCGCGGTTGCGCCCCCGATTGCTCCAGGTGGCGAGCGCGGCGTAGCCGCCGAGGACGAGGCACCAGAAGAGGAGCGAGCCCGCCTGGCCGCCCCAGAAGGCGGAGATCTTGTAGATCGTCGGGAGGTTCGCGCTCGTGAAGGACGCCACGTAGCGGAGCGAGAAATCGCTCGTCAGCAAGGCGGTCCAGAGTCCGGCCGAGGCGAGGATGACGAACCCGACCCCCGCATAGAGCCCCCGTTCACCGGAAGCGACCAGCTCCGGACGCCGTGTGACGCCGCCGGCGAAGCTGAGGGTGACGGACCAGGCGCACATCAGGAGCGCGATCCACAGCGACAGCTCCCCGACGAGAATCATCGCGACGCGGTGTCGGTCGGCGCGGTGCCCGTGGCGCGGTACTGCTCGTGGACCTTCGCGGTGTCGTAGCCCTCGGGGGCGGCCTCGTAGCGGGAGGCACACTTCGCCAGCAGCGTCGTCGCGCGGAAGACGCCGTCGGTGCCGAGGCGACCCTCGACGACGACGTCGACGGAGTCGCTGAAGGTGTCGGGGATGAGCCCGATGTACTCGACGCGGTAGGTGGCCTTCCCGTCGGTCATATCGAACGTGACACGCTTGCCGCTCGAGTCACGCGCCACCGTGCCCGCGACGACGCGGGCGCCGACCTTCACGCCGGTCTCCCGGAGGCCCGGGTCCTCGAGGACCTTGGCCTGCAGCTCCTCCGGGGTGAGGAAGTAGACGGCCGTGGCCTTGATGCTCCCGGCCATGAGCCAGCCGGCGGTGCCGAGCACGATGAGGCCGCCGATGAGGAACTTCGTCCGCGGATGCATGGCGAGAATATACCCGACGGACCGGGCTCAGGGGCGCGTCTGCCGGACCACCACGGCGCCGGTCGCCCCGCCGGCGACGTCGGCGGCGAGGTCACGCCACGACGGGTGCCCCCCGTGGTCCCGGTCCCAGAGCTCCTTCCCCGCCCCGACGACGAACGTGAGGGCACCGGCCCCGCGCGAGGCGGCGCGATAGCCGAGCCCGCCGGAGCGGAGGGCGGCGTGGGCGCCTACCTGGATCACCGCGGAGGCGGCGAAGTGCTTGGCTTTGTCCGGACCGAACCAGGGGTCGGGGGGGCGATCCGGCGGCGCCCCGAAGGCGAGGCTCAGCCAGAGGATGGGGACGACGGGCTCCATCAGTCGTCGCGATCCCGGGCCCAGGCGACGGTGGCCCGGACGGCACGTCGCCACCCGCCGAGCCCGCGCCGCGCGGCGTTGCCGGCCGGCGCGGGGGTGAAGCGCGCGTACTCGCGGGCGGAGAGGAAGGCGCCTGCGTTCGCCCAGACCCCGGCGGTGATCCCCGCGAGGCCGGCGGCGCCGAGCGCCGTGGTCTCGATCTCGGAGGGCCGCTCGACCGGGACGCCGAGGACGTCGGCCTGGAACTGCATCAGCCAATCATTGCCCGTGGCGCCGCCGTCGACGCGCAGCACGTCGAGTGGGGCGCCGCTCACCCCACGCATCGTATCGAGGACGTCGGCGGTGCCGAAGGCCATCGCCTCGAGCGCGGCGCGCACGAGGTGCTCGCGCCGCGTACCGCGGGTGAGGCCCACGATGGTGCCGCGCGCCTCCGGCTCCCACGCCGGCGCCCCGAGCCCGGTGAGGGCGGGGACGAAGTAGACGCCGTCGGTGGAGTCGACGCCGCGCGCCATCCCCTCGCTCTCCGCCGCGACCGCGAGCAGCCCGAGCCCATCACGCAGCCACTGGACCGCCGCGCCTGCGACGAAGATCGCGGACTCGAGCGCGTAGGCGGGCTGGCCCGCGGCGTCGCAGCCGAGGGTGGTGAGGATCCCCCGCCCGCCGACCGGCCGCTGCGCCCCCGTGTTCAGCAGGAGGAAGGCGCCGGTGCCGTACGTGTTCTTCCCCTCCCCCGCCCGCCAGCACCCCTGCCCGAAGAGCGCCGCCTGCTGGTCGCCGGCGACCCCGAGGATCGGGAGCGCGGCCCCGAGATGCTCCACCGCGGCGACCCCGAAGTCACCAGCGGAGGGACGGACCTCCGGGAGCATCGTGCGCGGGACGCCGAAGAGCTCGAGGAGCGGCGGGCTCCAGTCGCGCGCGTCGATGTCGAAGAGCATCGTGCGCGACGCGTTCGTCGGGTCGGTCGCGTGGACCGCGCCGCCGGTGAGACGCCAGATCAGCCAGCTGTCGATGGTGCCGGCGCGGAGCCGCGTGACGTCGAGGCCGCGTGGCGCGACGACCTCCCGGAGGAGCCATTCGAGCTTCGTCGCCGAGAAGTACGGGTCGGGGACGAGGCCGGTGAGCTGCTCGATGCGCGGGGCCCACCCCTCGGCGCGGAGCGCGGCGCACCGCGCGGCGGTGCGACGGTCCTGCCAGACGATGGCGGGGGCGACGGGGTGGCCCGTCTCGGCGTCCCAGACCACGAGGGTCTCGCGCTGGTTCGTGATCCCGATGGCTTCCGGGGTGACGCCGGCCATCGCGATCGCCGCACGGGCCGCCGCGAGGGTGGTCGTCCAGATCTCCATCGGGTCGTGCTCCACCCACCCGGGCGACGGGAAGTGCTGGCCGAACTCCTGCTGTCCGCGTCCGAGGATGCGGCCATCGGCCGCGACGACGAGGGCGCGGGAGCTCGTCGTGCCCTGATCGAGGGCGAGGATGGTGCGGGGTCGGGTCATAGGGAGAACGTATAGATTGCACCGTTCACCGCCAGCCGCCCGGAGTCGGTCATGCCCGCGCCCTTCGCCTTCCTCCTCCTCGACGTCGCGGACCGCGTCGCGACGGTGACGATCAACCGGCCCGACAAACTCAACGCGCTCAACGCGCAGGTGATCGATGAGCTCGACCGGATGTTCGGCGAGCTGGCGACGCATGCGGACGTGGGGGCAATCGTGCTGACGGGGTCGGGACGCGCGTTCGTGGCCGGTGCCGACATCGCCGAGATCGCCGCGGCGGCGGCCACCCCCGCCGGCCTCGCCGCGGTCTCGGCGCACGGCACGGCGGTGTTCACACGGATCGAGCGGTTCGCGAAGCCCGTCATCGCGGCGGTGAACGGCTTCGCCCTGGGCGGCGGCTGCGAGCTCGCGCTCGCCTGCCACCTCCGCGTCGCGAGCACGCATGCGAAGTTCGGGCTCCCCGAGGTGAAGCTCGGATTGATCCCCGGCTACGGCGGGACGCAGCGGCTCCCGCGGCTCATCGGGCAGGGGCGCGCGCTGCAGCTGATCCTGACCGGCGAGGCGATCGACGCGGAGACCGCGCACCGGATCGGGCTCGCGAACGACGTGGTCGCGGGCGACATGCTCCTCGAGGCGGCGCGGTCGCTCGCCAAGATGATGGTCGCGCAGGGGCCGCTCGCGCTCGCGCATGCGATCACCGCCGTCACCGCCGGCGCCGACCTCCCGCTCGACGCCGCCCTCGCGCTCGAAGCGACGCATTTTGACGCGGTGGGCCGGACGGAGGATATGCGCGAGGGGACCGCGGCCTTCCTCGCGAAGCGCGCCCCGGCGTTCCGCGGCGCGTGATGGCGACACCGGCGCCCACCGAGGAGCGCAGGGACGCCGGTACCTCCCGCGGCACCCCCGGCCCGACCGCGGATGACGCGCCGACCGCGGCGCGCCTGGCGACGCTCGCCGTGCGCGACTTCCGCAACCTCGTGGCGGTGGACGCATCGTTCCCCGACGACGGCGTCGTGGTGGTGGGGGAGAACGGCCACGGGAAGTCGAACCTCCTGGAGGCCATCGCGTATCTCCGGCTCCTGCGCTCCGTGCGCGGGGCGCGCGACCGTGACCTGATCCGGCACGGGGCGCCCGCGTTCCACGTCGCCGCGTCCTGCGCGGGGACGGCGGTGCGGCGCGTGAGCGTCGGGGTCGACCGGCAGGGGCGGAAGCGGGTGACCCTCGACGGCGCGGAGACGACGCGGCTCACGGAGGCGCTCGACGCCCTGCCGTCGGTGACCTTCTCGCCGCGGGATGTGGACCTCGTGGCGGGGGGGCCGGGCGAGCGACGCCGATACCTCGATATCACGCTCGCGCTGAGCGCGCCGACCTACCTCGAGGCGCTGCGGCAATATCGGGGCGCGCTCGCGCGACGGAACGCCGCGTTGCGGGAGGCGGTGCGCCGTGGGGCCGCGGCGGCCGGGGTCGCCGCGTGGGAGCC
>JACCDM010054999.1_pt1 | contig 13179 bp, 8 predicted proteins | sample 7445851 | NCBI WGS metagenome assembly JACCDM01 (sample SAMN15323438, study PRJNA562643) | freshwater metagenome | isolation source: river surface water | place: USA:Blue River Watershed | collected 2017-08-16
AGGGTTACCTTGACTGCATCAGCGAGTACGTTCATTCCGCGCTCTAGACCGCGGCGGGCTTCTTCATTAAAGGCAATCATCTTTGCCATAGTTGTTAGCTCCTATGTATCTATTGAAACTGGGCCGATGGGGTGGTTATCACTCTCGACCTGTGAGTGCTAACGCCAAATCTACGGCCTTCTATTCCCACTCGCAAAACGGGGTTACTTGCCCAAGCCAGCACGCTCAGGTGTTGGCCCGCTAGGGGTCATCCCTGGTCTCAGGACGTGACTTCTACGTACCCTAGGCCCATGAGAAAGAATTCAATACTGGCGAAACTGGTTGTAGCTTCATTGGCTTTCTCGCTCTGGCAGTTGCCAGTGGCCTCAGGCGCACTGACCGGTCTAACTTTGGTGGTCACGCCAACATCGACACAAAATGCTTATGGATCCAATCCCTCCGGCGTCGTAGTTGAAGTGAATTTTATTTCGACGGAAGCAGCGGGTGAACATCTGAAATTATCTGCAAATATCGTGTCTGCCCCTGCCGGCCAGAATGTTCAGGCGACCATTGCGCAAGTAGCCAGCACAAATGCAACTTTAGAAATGTTCGACTCAACTTCGCACATTAAAGCCGTAAATGCTGGTGTAGTGAATGCAAAATTCACCGTCTCGATTCGAAGCGCTACAAGTACTCCGTTATCGGCTGGCACATATTCATTACTGGTATTCGCGGGTTCAACTTCCGGCAGTCAACAACAATCAGTTTCTTTCGTAATCTCCCCACCACCGGCGCCAACGTTATCCCTAGGTCTATCAAAAATTTGGATGGCTCCTGGTTCCACTACAGCTAATGAATCAAACAACGCCTCTTCAGTTAGCGGCTCAGCTAGTGTGGACATGAAAAACCAAACTGCGAATTTAACCGTCGATCTCCGTGACACCAATAACTCTCAAATAACCAATCTACCAATTACAGTTGCTGTGACTGGACCAGGAGCAATCGGAATAGGATCAAACGCATCCACGAATAACTTGATGGGACGCGCGGTTATTGGCCAGCCTGGACAATATTCTATTTCTGTTTACGCCGACGGTACTTTTGGAACATCAACAATTTCGATTTATCAAAATGGTCAATTAATTGGCTCACGTTCGGTCATCTTTACACAACCAGTTGCAGGACCTGCCTCAGTTTCATTCTCTAATATCTCAATCAGTACGTTATCGGCTAAGGCTGGAGAATCTGTAAGAGTTCAATTCAGTACTAGGACAACTTCTCTCGCCACAGGTCAAGAGGCTTATGTCAGCATCAATTCTTACGAAGATTGCGAAAGTGAAGATTGCGCAGTCGGAGGCACGGCCAAGCTAACTTCAGGCGACTCTTCAAACGGTACGTGGTTATCGGCCCTGAATATTCCAGCAAATGCCATCAGTGGCGAATACACAATTACGATCTATTTTCCAAAGCTCAAAGGAGTCAAGGATTTCTACTATAGACACCCGGCTCGAATAGTTGTGAAGGGGGTTGAACCAGCGCCGCCTACGCCGCCCGCATCTGCCTCTATGTCCATCTTGAGTTCCAATAACAAAACACCTTTGACGGTTGGTGAGACTTTTATCGTCAAAGTCGCAGTGAAAACTTCAAACTTCCCGCAAGGTGTGCCGATACAAGCCACGATATTCACAGCTAACGATTGCGAAGATGAAAGCTGTAGTGCCTGGGGCGTTGGAAAATTAATTTCAGGAAACCTCGAAAATGGAGTGTGGGAAATTCCAATTCCTATCCACAACCAATTGTTATCTGGGAAATACTCTCTTAACTATGGATTTTTCAAGCTCAAGGGGACGCCTGGCGTGATTGGAACTGCTCCAGATTTTCTTAATGTTCAAGGAGTCACGGCGCCACCTGCGCCGATTCCCGCAATAATCAAAATTTCAAATATTCGACCAAATAGCACCGCCACAAAAGTTGGGAATGTATTAGAAGTTCAATTTGATATGGCATCTACGAACCTCACCGATAATGAAATGGTCCAGGTCTATCTCACAGATGATGCAAGCGGAAATTGTGATGAGGGATGCGGGATTGGTGTAGCCAAACTGATCCAAGGATCAATTGCGAATGGCGCTTGGGTTGCTCAGTTCTCAATTCCAAGTACCGTTCCTACCGGCAACTATGGTCTTGTTGTAGCTCTTCCAAAACGTAAGGGCTCAACTGGAGCCTATGCAGTTTACAGTCAGCAGATTTATGTGACTGGTGCACCCAGATTTACTCCAATCTATAGTTTTTCTTCTGTAAAGACTTCCATGAACTCAGTACGTGTCGGTCAAACCATAACCGGCTATTTCTATTTGAAGACCAATGACGACAAGGTGAGTACACCTGCCTGCATTATTGATGGTGTAGTTGGATGGACTGCAGCCAAATTGATTGAGGGCTCAGCGATGTCTGGATCGTGGTCCTGCAGTATTTCGATTCCCTCGAATGCAGTTTCTGGAAATTACAAATTACAAGTCGCCGTTGTTGGATACGCAAACGGAGATAAGAATGAACAATGGGCAGACTTAGGACTAGTTGAAGTATCAGGAACGACTCTTGTCCAAAGTGCTACTACTCAGCAGTGTCTTAACTATTTCAATGTTTTCCCGGCAAATTGGTCCGCAATTTTGGCTAGCTATAATGAAATGAAAAACAGTTTGGTGGATCCCAAGTTTTCGCAAGTTTATTTCACGGGAAAATACAGATCTTGGTCAGAGTTGTATTCAGATAAAATGAACTCCATAAATAGACTCGCGATGGAAGCGGAAAAATATTTCAATTTAGCGAATTCGAACGAAGTTCTTTCTTGCGACGCATATGATTTTTCTAAAGGATTGGGTTCAAAGTACACAAGTATCTTTGCTCAACTTTCCACCGCAGTTAAGGGTCTTAATCCTGAGATCAACTCTTGGTTTCAGAGAATGCAGGCAGCGATTCCTGATCCTGTTAAGCACTTCAATCCCCAGATTGAAAATGGGGTAATTGACGTTCAAAAGGTATCCGAGCCCACTTTAGGAAAAGTAAGTATTAGCTTCGCATACCAATCATCAGCAGGCGTGGCGAAGATTACTTGTTCTTCGAGTTATGGCCTTTGTAATGTTTTACAAAATGGATTAAATGCATCTGGGAATTCATATTCTGGAGTGGCAGAGATTTCCAATATACCCCCGGGAACTTTACTTAACTTTTCATTAAGTCAGCTCGGTTCAAATGGAAATCAAATTGCGAGTGTAAGGCAAACCTACACATCAATTCGTGCCGGTCTCCAGCCTTCTATTGGCCCAGTTACGAGTATCGCCGGGGGTTGCTCATTCAAGATTCTTAATTACGATCCGGCATTTACTTGGTTTGCAAAATCTGAAATGAAGATAGCCAGGGACGGGACCGCCACGATAATTTCCGGCAGCCCCCAAGGAACCGATGAATACTTGAGCACTTCTCGAGTTGGCTACCAAACTGTTAACGCACTTAATACTTTATTTAAATGCATTCCAATCAGTAGTTCGTCGGGATCGATCGGCACAAATACGACCACGGGTAATCCAACAACTGAGGCTCCCGTCATCACAGTTGAAGATGACGGATTGGAAGAGTCTCCTACTGGCAATTTGAAGGTTAAAAGAGAGTCAAGTGGAAAATTCTTGCTCACTATTTCTTCGAATCTATCTGAAGAAAAGCTAAACCTGACAGCCTCGAGAAAAGGTAAGACTTCAATACGCTTTTCTGCGACTACAAATGAGGATGGGGCTGTTCAGATTCGGACAAGTAGAAATCTGTCTGGATACAGCATCAAACTGGTTTATGGTGGCGAGGTCCTAAGAACAGTAAAGGTGGCCTAAGCGAGGCTAGCGGGCTGAACGGGCCTGCATGCGGGCTTCACGCAGGCGGCGAAGGCGCTTAACCAGCATCGGAGAGGCCTCGAGGGCATCATCGCGATCGATGAGGTCGTTGAGCAGTTGGTAGTAACGAGGGGCTGTGAGGTCGAAGAGCTCTTTAATTGCAGTCTCTTTCGCACCGGCAAAACGCCACCAGTTACGTTCGAAATCGAGGATACGAGTTTCGAGGTCAGTCAAAGTCGAACCTGTAGTTCCTGGGTTCTCGAGCGCTGACATGTGGGCAATCTTAGATTGGAGTTTCTAAAAAGTGTGGGATTTAGCGCGCACTTATGATTTTCGGGCGGCCTTCACAATATTGCGAAGCATCGTCGGAAAGATGAAGAAGTGAAATGGCGAGACCACATACCAATAAATCTGGCCACCTAATCCGCGAGGTTCAAAGAGAGCATCTTGAGTAACAACAGTCTGGCCATCTTTTTCGGTGAGATTAAATTCGAGCCACGCTTTTCCAGGCAGAATCATTTCGGCATAGAGACGTAGATGTTTTCCATGTTCCAAACCTTCAACGCGCCAGAAATCTAAACTGTCACCGATACGTAAATGTTGCGGATCGCGTCGACCGCGACGAAGACCAACTCCACCAACAATGCGATCGAGTAATCCGCGCAAATACCACAACCAACCAGAACCGAACCATCCGCGTTCTCCGCCGATTCCTTCAATCTGTTCCCAGACTTTTGCAATCGATGCTTCAGTTGTAATTTCGCGATGGTCTTTCAAAGTGAGTTCGCCCGCCCAATCAGGATCGCTCTGCGCTTTCTGCCAAGGAGCTGTTGGGAAAGCTGCATCAGACCAACGTGTATCTACTGAGTTTTCGGCAGTACGAGTAAGAGCTAATTGAATCGCTTGCGAAACAGTGAGCAGTCCTTCAGATGGAAGTGGAATCAAATCAGTAATTGCTTTGCGGGAATCAACAACAACTTCGCTAATCAGTGATTCAACCAGCGGACGCGCAAGTGAAGTTGGCACTGGGGTTACAAAGCCAATCCACAAACTAGAAAGCTTGGGAGTAAGCACTGGCACTTGAATAATCTTGCGCTTACGAAGCCCTGAAATCTCAGCAAACTTCTGCATCATGGCAGCGTAGGTAACGACCTCGGGTCCCCCGATATCGCAGATGCGGCTTACAGGTTTTTCGAGGTTAGCCACATTGCGCAGGTAGTACAGAACATCGCGAATAGCGATTGGCTGCGTGCGATTTGAAACCCACTTTGGAGTAGTCATAATCGGCAAGCGGTGCGTTAAGTGGCGCAACATTTCAAAGGATGCAGAACCCGATCCAATAATGATTCCGGCGCGAAGTTCAAGAACAGGAACAGATGTTGATGCCAACTGTGTTCCGGTATTCATGCGAGAAGTTAAATGGCGGCTGCGATTTTCATCATTTGCAATTCCGCCAAGATAAATAATCTGTGCAACGTTTTGACGTTGTGCAGACTCTGCAAAACCTTTTGCCATCGCAGCTTCGATATCGCCGAAATCTGTTGCAACGTTAATTGAGTGCAGTAAGTAATAAGCAGTGTGCACACCAGCGAGCGCGCGATCGAGGTCTTGCGAATTACTTGCATTGCCCTCGATAATTTCAACTGCATTGGCCCAACTTTGGCCTTGAATCTTCTTTGCATCGCGCACGAGCACGCGCACTTTCTTGCCATCGCCCAATAAATCGCGCACCAGACGTCCGCCTACATAACCGGATGCACCAGTAACGAGAAAGAGTCGGTTCTGCGTATCCATGTAAGTCAGCCTAGACTTACCCCATGCCTTCTTCTACTCGACCGCGCGTTGTCATTCTCGGAGCCGGCTTCGGTGGGCTTGGAGCTGCAAAGGCGCTAGCTAAAGAGGCCGACGTCACCGTCGTTGACCGCCATAACTTCCAAACTTTCTTACCTCTTTTGTATCAGGTATCAACTGCTGGCCTTGCTGCCGATCACGTAGTTCACCCAGTACGCGGAGCCCTTCGCAAGACCGGAATCAAATTCCGTATGGGTTCACCTATCTCAGTTGATCACAAGAACAAGACCGTCAAACTTGATTCATCTGAAACTCTCGAATTCGATCACTTGATCGTTGCACTCGGTTCAGCAACTGCTGATTTCGGAGTACCAGGCGTTGTCGAACATGGCCTTGGTATGAAGAGTGTGAACGAGGCAATCACAATTCGCGCAGAAGTAATGCGCCGCTTTGAAGATCTAGCTCGCTTTGAAGATGACACCCGCCTATCAATTGCAGTCGTCGGCGGCGGACCCACAGGTGTTGAAATGGCTGGCGCTCTTGCCGAGCTAAAGCGCGGACCACTGAAGAACGATCTCGCGCACGCTGCCAACCACATCGATATCTACTTGATTGAAGCTGGCCCACGCATCTTGCCGATGTTTAGCGAGAAGTTATCTGCTCGCGCAGAATCAGATCTTCATAAGTTGGGCGTCTTCGTTAAGACCAACACGGCAGTGCGCGAAATTCAATCTCGCAAAATCATTCTTAAAGAAGGCGAACCAATTCCAGCGGAAGTAACAATTTGGGCAGCTGGTGTTAAGGGTGAACCCACTGCAGGACTTTTGAATCTTCCAATCGTTGGTTCACGTATTGATACCGATGAAAACTTAGAAGTAAATCACTACCCAAATATCTGGGCGATTGGCGATATCAACGGTTCAAAGAACGCTGATGGACGCTTTTATCCAATGGTTGCACCTGTTGCGATGCAGCAAGGTAAGTGGGTTGCAAAGCAGATCTTGCGCAAGCATGCTGGCGTTGCTCTAAAGCCATTTAAATACATTGATAAGGGCTCAATGGCCACCGTCGGTCGCCACAAAGCAGTTGTTGAAGTCGGTAAATTTAGAATGTCAGGTCCACTCGCTTGGTATGCGTGGCTTTGGCTGCACTTGTTCTATCTCTTAGGTGGACGTAACAAGATCGGCACTATCGCTGACTGGACTTGGAACTACCTCACCTTCGATCGCGGCAACCGCCACATCATGGATACGCTCTAACAATGCCGCAATACCTAAACGTTGATGGCCATCAGGTCTATTCATACGAATGGGATAACAATGGCGAAGCAGTCTTATTGCTCCACGGTGGTTTAAGTCAGACATCGCATTGGGATCAGAACATGCTTCCCGCCATCGAAGATCAATTCCATGTATTTGGTTACGACCGCACCGCACATGGTTTTACTGGCGATCGCGAAGGTAGTTTGCACTTTGATTACCAAGTAAAAGAAGCAATCGCTTATTTGGAAACAGTTGTAACTAAACCAGCGCATCTCATTGGATATAGCGATGGCGGAATCATCGCGCTCCTTGTTGCAATTAAACGTCCAGACCTAGTTCGTTCTGTTGTGACACTGGGAGCAAACTTTCACCACAGTGGCACCTTGCCGCTACCTGACTTTGATGGTGTTGTTTCAGCTGAAGATCAAGAGGAATACAACCAAACCTCGCCAGATGCACCAGAGACGCTGGCCGAAAAGATCGTGCGCATGATGGCAATTTGGCGTAGCGAACCGAATTTAACAAGCAAGGATCTACACAATATCGAGTGCCCTGTACTGGTTATGGCAGGTGATGACGATGTCATCGCCCATGCCCACACCATTGAACTCTTTGAAAATATTCCACTCGGCCAGCTAGCGATTCTTCCTGGAACTTCACATGGCCTTGTGAAGGAAAAACCAGCGTTAGTCCAGTTGCTGATTAGAGAGTTCTTGGAAGATTTAAGTTATCCAATTACCAAGATGCCAATTCGCAGAACTAACCCTGCAAATTAATTAACCTTCAAAAGGTTCGATTGTCCCTGTCTTCACATCATAAATAGCGCCAGCTACAACAACACCTTCGCGCAACAATGGATACGAACGAATACGGTTTAAGTCAGTAGCAAGTGCTCCGCGCTGATCGCGCGATGTGCGAAATTCGAGACTTGATGTGTTGACGCCATATTGCTCATCGATCAACTTATGGAAATCGGCCTCATCATTTTCAGCCATCTTGCAATCTGTATGTGGCATCACCAAGATGCGATTGACATTAAGAAGATAAGTAGCAAGAACCAAGGTACGAATCACGTCTTCAGTGACTCGAGCACCCGCGTTACGAAGAATCTTGGCGTCCCCTGATCGCATTCCAACAACAGACAATGGATTAATGCGTGAATCCATACAGGTGACGATTGCCAAGCCTTTTGCAGCTGAACCTGTAAGTTCGGAGTATTTAAATGTCTTTGTGTATTCGGCATTAGCTGCCAAGAGATCATCGAATGATTCGTGAGGAAATGAGTTATCTGCCATCGGTAACTCCTTTCACAATATCGGAGTAATACTGGAGCCCCCCATCCGGATTGAACGGATGACCTGCTCATTACAAGTGAGCTGCTCTACCACTGAGCTAGGGAGGCGTACTGCGGGCGTAATTATGGCAGTTATTGGCAGATTGTAAAAATCGTAGATTTTCACCCTAAAAAGCAACCTTTTCGTGACCTTTTTTTACATTCATTTAAGCGCAGTGGGGTGAGAGGATTGCCGACATGTTGCCTAACTACTGGATGAGCCCCGAGACAAATTCAATCAACCGACTTGGAATGCTTCATATCGAGCACTTCGAAACTCTTTCACTAGATGGCACTTGGCGCTTCCAGCTTCTGCACTCACCAACTGAGAGCGTACGCAAGCGTTGGAGCAGGATTCCAGTTCCTGGTTTGTGGACGATGCAACCAACGAGCGATGTATTTTTCGATAAGCCGATCTACACAAACGTGCAGATGCCCTGGGATCACATTGCACCAGAAGTTCCACAAGAGAACCCAACAGGAATTTACGAACGCGACTTCGACTTGCCGCTGTCTTGGGATAACAAGCGCGTTGTCTTGCACTTAGGCGGATTTGAATCCGTTGCAGTCATTACAGTCAATGGTGTTGAAGTTGGTATGACTAAGGATTCTCGTCTTGCCGCAGAATTCGATATTACTTCTGTTGTAAAGCGCGATCGCAATGTGATGCGTATTGCTGTTACCAAGTGGTCTGATGCCACATATATTGAAGATCAAGATCAGTGGTGGCACGGTGGCATCACTCGTTCAGTAAAGCTCTATGCAACAGAACACGTCTTCATTGAAAAGTTTGCAACAACTGCAGGGCTTAAGGCAGATGGCACAACCGGTACTTTGAAAGTTGAAGCAATCATCGGTTCTATCAACGGCAAGGCAACAGATGGCTACACACTTCGCACATCTATTGAAGAGTTGCCTAAGGTAAAGAGCGCTCACCTTTCACAGACGCTCAAGAAGCATGTCGCTCCTATCTGGACCGAGATGACAGCAGAGATGATCAACGCCAACCGCAAGCACTTTGCTGGCGAATTCTGGGATGGCAATATGCCGGAAAGCGATCGTTTGGCACTTGAAGCAATTAAGCAGCCATGGCCTGGCCGAATCGTGCTTGAAACTACGATCCCAAAGGTTGCCGCTTGGTCCGCTGAAACCCCTAATTTATACACACTTCGCATTGAGCTAGTAAGCCCAACAGGAACGGTCGTTGAAGTTTCACAACAGCGCATCGGTTTCCGCTCAGTTGTAATCAAGGGTCGCGAACTCTTGGTCAACGGCAAACTCATTTACATCTACGGCGTTAACCGCCACGACTTCAACCGCCACACAGGCCGCGTTCTAAGCCGTGAAGATATGCGTCAAGATTTGCTCGAGATGAAGCGTTGGAACTTCAACGCAGTGCGCACATCGCACTATCCAAATGATCCGGCTTTCTACGATCTCTGCGACGAGCTCGGTTTCTATGTAATCGATGAAGCAAATATCGAATCACACGCTTTCTACGATTCAATCTCAAATGATCCACGTTATGCATCAGCTTTCGTTGAGCGCGTTGGCCGTATGGTCCAGCGCGATATGCACCACCCATGCGTCATCTTCTGGTCACTTGGAAATGAATCAGGTCGCGGCAAGAACCATGAAGCAGCTGCAGCATTTGCGCGCGCACTCGATCCTTCACGTCCACTTCATTACGAAGGTGGCATCAACGGAGATTGGCGCGGAGGTCACTCAATGACTGATGTTGTCAGCCCGATGTACCCATCTATCAAAGCAATTCTTTCCTACGCAAAATCAGGTCGCCAAGATCGTCCATTGATTATGTGCGAGTACTCGCATGCAATGGGTAACTCGAATGGAAATCTCAAGGAATATTGGGATGCAATCCATTCAACTCCTGGCTTGCAAGGTGGATTTATCTGGGAATTCTGGGATCACGGAATCGAACAGACAATGGCAGATGGCTCAAAGCGTTCTGCATACGGCGGAGACTTTGGCGAAACTCGCCACGATGGAAACTTTGTCTGCGATGGAATGGTCTTCCCGGATCGCACACCAAAGCCTGCAATGCACGAGATGAAAGCGATTGCATCTCCCGTTGTTATCTCAACAACCAAAGCATCAACTGGATCTTTCACTGTCACCAACCGCCAATACTTCAAGGATTTAGCTGATTTTGAAGCCTTCTGGAGCATCAACCGCAACGGTGAAGTCATCGATAGCGGCAAAGTTGTTCTGCCAAAGATTGCACCACAGAAGAGCGCCAAGATTTCAATCAAATCAAAGGCACTTCTTAAGCCAGATGGAACCGGCGAAAGATTCATTAACTTCACTATCGTGCAGAAGAGCCGCACCGATTGGGCACCAGCTGGACATGAAGTCGGCTGGAACCAATTCGCACTTCCTTCACGTAAAGAATCAATCGGGACCGCAAAGACATCAGAGCTCTTTGAGAACGCTGTTGATGATGCAGGTGAGATTCAAATCCCTTACGGAGTATTCGCCCCAGAACTTTCACTGTGGCGTGCTCCAACAGATAACGATCGCATCGCCCAAATTGCATCAAAGTGGGAGCGCTACGGAGTTCGCGAACTCGAGCGCACAGATTGCACCATTACTGAAAGCGCTAAGTCATACAAGGTAACGAGCGAATGGAAGACAAGCACCGGCTTTAAGGTCAAGCAGATACAACTTGTTACTCCTGTTGCTGGTGGTTACTCGGTCAAGGAAACAATCACCGTTCCAAAGCAATTCGAAGACTTGGCACGTGTTGGTATCAACTTCGAAATCGATGGCGCATTGAGCAACTACACCTACTTCGGTACCGGTTCTAATGAAACCTACCCAGATCGCAAGATCGGTCGCGTTCATCAGTGGGTCTCAACTGTTGCAGATCAGTACGTTCCATATGTTCGCCCACAAGAAAATGGCGGCCATGCCGGCGTTCGTTGGTTTGCACTCACCAATAACGAAGGCCATGGCGTTCGTATTGATCTAGATAAGCCACGTCAGGTATCGGCAACACCATTTAGAGCTGCTCAGCTTGCTGATGCAACCCACGATGTTGAGCTAGTTCCAACAGGAAATACCATTGTTCATATCGATGCTGCACACCGCGGTGTTGGAACAGCTTCCTGTGGTCCAGATACCCTGCCTGCATACCTAGTATCTGGCGGTACTTATAGCTTTACCTGGACCGTTCGAGCTATTTAGTTAAGGGGCCACTTCACTGGCGTTGGGTATTTAGCACTACGCCCATCGCCAGATGATTTGCCTTGAATGCGTCGCAAGATCCACGGCAAAGCAAAGACAAAGAACCATGCAACGGTGACGCCCTTTTCAATAATCCACGGTGTCTTCTTCTCTGGTGGCAACGGTGTGCGCCAACCTGGGTCAAATGGAAGATCAAGTCTTTCGAGCACAGCGTCAGCACATCGCTTATGGCCTTCAGCATTTAAGTGCAGGCGATCAAATGCTAAGAAGCGGCGATCACTAAAGAATTTTTCTTGATTGGCATCAACAACAATTGCGCCAACTTCAGCGCCCACTGCACGAACGCCCTTATTAAATTCAGAGAATCGCTTCTCCCAAATTTCAGAACCTTTGCCTTTATTGCCGGTATTTTCCAGAACAGTAAAGAGCATCAAAGTTGCACCAGATTTAGCAATGAGGCGCACAGCTTCCTGATACAGCGGAATAGCAATCGATGCTTGATAGCCAGGGCGGAGCGCATCGTTGGCACCGGCATGGAATGAGACCAAAGTGTCTGAACCTGTGACAAAGGCAAGCGCAGTTGGAACCTGATCTTCAACAACTTGGCCAATTAGTTTTCCGCGCACAGCCAGATTCATATAGGTGAAATCAGCATGAGCTTCTGCCATGACATCAGCCACGCGATCTGCCCATCCGCGGTATTTGCCATCAACGACTTCATCGGTCATTCCTTCAGAGTATGAATCTCCGCAGACGATGAAACGTTGAAATGCCATTGTTATCTACCTACGCCTTAGCCCTTACGGCGAGCCTCATCTACTGCGTACAAAGCAATTGATGTTGCAACAGATGCGTTTAGAGATTCAGTTGATGTGCTGATTGGAATAGAGACAATCAAGTCGCACTTTTCGCGAGTAAGGCGAGCAAGGCCCTTGCCTTCAGAACCCACGATAATCATGAGTTTTTCCGTAGCAACCTTCATATCTGCAATAGCCACATCTGATTCGCCATCAAGACCGACGATAAAACAACCAAGCTTCTTTGCTTCATCGATAGTGCGAGCAAGGTTTGTTACCTGAGCGATTGGCAGACGAGCAGCAGCTCCAGCAGAAGATTTCCATGCAGATGCTGTCATTCCAGCAGCGCGACGTTCTGTCATCAAGACACCTGATGCTCCGAATGCTGCAGCAGAACGAACAATCGCTCCCAAGTTACGAGGATCTGTTACGCCATCGAGTGCAACCAACAACATTGGATTCTTTGCGCGCTGAACAATCTCTTCAAATGATGAGTATTGGTAAGGCTTAATCGCAAGGATGATTCCTTGGCTATTAGGAGAAATTCCTTCAACTTCAGCACGATGTGCTTCGCGGATAGAAAGTCCGTGGTTCAGAGCAATCTGCAAGCTTTCAGCAACGCGATCATCGACATCGATGCTGCGTGCAACCAAGAGTTCAGTTGCTGGAACAGATTCACGAAGCGCTTCTAGAACTGCGTTACGACCTGCAACGATTTCACCACGTGGTGCATCACCCTTTGAAAACTTACGAGTTGTTGCTGGCTTCTTTGCAGCCGACTTTTCAGCAGCCTTCTTACGCTTTGCAGCTGCGTGATAAGGACGGTCTTCAGCCTTAGGTGTTGGTCCCTTACCTTCAAGACGGCGCTTATTGTTTCCGCCAGTTCCCTGTGATGGGCCCTTCTTAGATTTACGAACTGCACCGCGAGG
>JACCDM011742862.1_pt1 | contig 13164 bp, 14 predicted proteins | sample 7445851 | NCBI WGS metagenome assembly JACCDM01 (sample SAMN15323438, study PRJNA562643) | freshwater metagenome | isolation source: river surface water | place: USA:Blue River Watershed | collected 2017-08-16
CGCCATAAATATCGATGTACTTATCCCAGTAATCCCATGGAGATGGCGAGAACATTGAATGCATACGGCGATATCGATGAACTAACTCGCCAGATGGATCAATAATGAAGCAAGCTTGGAAATAGATGCCTGGGAAATTTGGATCTAGCTCGTAGGTGTTTCCGGAAAGATAAACCTTATTCTTCTGCGCTGTTGCACAAAGCGCTTCATACTCGGGACCATCATGTGCGATCGCACCTTTTTCGGCCCATGCTGCGATGGTGTCACCGATTGGATATCCGGATAAGAAATATTCGGGCAGAACCACAATATTTAAGTCGCCGCCCAACCAGCCACCTGCCGCTTGGATTGTTGCATCGACTCGTTCTACAGAAGCCATAATTGAAGCGCGCGCAGATGCCACATCCATCTTGGCAACGCCTTTGCCTTTAATTTGCAACGCCAAAGCGCGACCAGCTTTTACTTTTGCAACTGGGGCGCTCTTGGTAGTTCCAATTAGAATCGACATGCTTATTTCCAATCTCCAGTGCCGTAAGGATTTTCTAGCGGCGCAGATACGTGCTCGTGCATGATGCGCCATTGTCCATCAGCGCCTAGTCGAAATACCCAAGTGCCACGAAACTTTAGAATCTTTTCTTGGGCCGGAGATTTGGTATGCAAGTTAATGATTCCTTGCAGCGAAGAGATATTTCCTTCGGTAATTTCAGCAGGTCCTTCGACCCATTCATGGTGGTAAATCTCAAGATCTGCGCCATACCAAGCTGTCCAGCCAGCGCTTACATTGGCATATGTGCGAGATGACCAGCGAGGCCCCTCGAGGAAAACGTAGAGGTCTTCGCTCTCTTCATAGGTATTGAGAATGCCTGGTAAATCGCGAGTTCTAATCGCAGTCAGCATATTTTCAATAATCTGATGGCCTGGCGTAAGTTGCTGTGACATGCGAAGAAATGTAGCGCAGATCGCATCTTGCTCCAAGCAAAATTCCAGCCTAAGGAATGGAACAGGTAGTAGAAAGTTAGCCCGAATGCTTGTTTGATAGCCACATGACAATTACTGGTGAATCTGCCCAAGCACTCTGGTGTACCGCAATCGGCGAGAGCGAGATACGTCCAACCCCAGTCAGCGCTAACCCAGGTGAAGAGTTAGTTGATGTAATCATCTGCGATGTTTCACCGCTAGATCGCCAAGTTGCCGAAGGTCGTTTCCCACCTGGCCCACCGATGCCAGTTATTCCAGGAACAACTGGCGTAGTACGAGATGCAGCCGGAAAACTCTATTTTGCATTCGTTGAAATGCGCGGCGGTGGATTGTTCTCACCTGGCATTCATCGCACTGTTGCATCAGTACCTCGCGATGTTTTATTTGAAATTCCTAACGGCGTAAATCATAAAGATGTCGCAGCAGGATTTACCGGAATCGTTACCGCACTTGCAATTCTGGATCATTCCATCAAAATTCAAAGCGGCCAAAGTGTTTTGATTCTGGGCGCTAATCGTGGTGTTGGTGCAGCGGCAGTTGAAGTTGCTCTTGCTCGTGGCGCACACGTTATCGCTGCAGCTCGTGAGCCAATTAATATTCCTGGCGTTGATTATGTTTCATACGATGAAATGCCAGGAAAAGTTATGGAACTTACCGGTGGCAAAGGGGTAAGTGGAATTATCGATGGCCTCGGCGGCGAAATTACTAATAAAGCGCTGATGTGCGGTGGCGCAGATTGCAAACATGTATTGCTTGGGTTTAGCGCTGGAGTCCAGTTGCCATTAATCGCCCCGAGATTCCTAGGTAATGAACATCAATTAATTGGATACAACTTATTGCGCCGCCCATGGTCACTAATTGCCCAATTAATGGGTGAGGCGATGGAATTCTTAAAGGCCGGGAAATGTATTCCGCTAATTGCACAAGAGCTGCCATTTAGTAGCGCACCTGACGCCTACAAAACAGCAGCTAGCAAGCAGGGCCGCACTTTGATCGTCATGCAAGAAATTTAGAAAGGACTCAACATGTCAGCTGCCGAATTTGACTTAATCATTGTTGGTGCCGGTACTGCTGGTATTCCTTGTGCTGTAGCAGCTGCCAATAATGGCGCCAAGGTTTTATTGCTTGATAAAAGTGATGATATTGGGGGATCACTTCACACTTCAGGCGGACATATGTCTGCAGCTGGCACACGTCGTCAGCGAGAAAAAGGAATCGTCGACAGCGTTGAAGCCCATCGTGCCGACATTGATCGCATCTCAAATGGCGGGGCTCGAAAAGATCTAGTTAATCTAGCCACCGACTTAGCTGCTCCTGGCCTGGATTGGCTAGAAGATAATGGCTTTGAATTTGCCCCCGAAGCGCCACGCATCGTTTATGGTCACGAACCTTATTCAGTTGCGCGTACTTACTATGGCCCAGAAGCTGGTCGAAGTATTTTAAAAGTTTTACGTAGCCTCTTAGAAAAGGCAATTGCGGGCGGAAATGTTGAGCTGAGATTAAACACTGCAGTTAAGTCTTTGGTAACTGAAAATGGCGCGGTTGTTGGCGTTGAACTTGCCGATGGCAGCAAAGTCACCGGCACCAACACCGTACTGACATCAGGTGGCTTCGGTGCAAATGCACAGCTATTTGAAGAGCTAGAGAAAGCTACTTTAGTAAGCGCGGCCTGGCCAACTTCGACCGGAGATGGAATTTTGATGGCGCGTGAAATTGGCGCTGCAATTGCAGGTGCCGGTACTTATCTGCCAACTTTTGGTGGCCTACCTTCACCAGATGGAACAGGTCGAGTTCGTTGGACAGATAGACCGTTACTTGTAGCAGCAGAACGCCCCCCTTATGAAATTTACGTTGATAAATCAGGCAATCGCTGGGTTGCCGAAGATGAAGAGAGCATTGATGTTAAAGAACATGCCTTAACCGGCATCGAATCGATGACCTTCTGGACCATCTTTGATTCAGTCGGTATGGAAAATAGCCAACCGATGGTGATTGATTGGTCCATAGATAAATTTAAAGAGCAAGCAAATAATTTACCTGGCGTATTTGCTGGCGAAACTCTAGAAGAGTTGGCAGAGAGAGCTGGAATAAGCGCAGAAGGCCTAAAGGCAACGGTCGCAAAATACAACGCAGATTTAGCAGCCGGAAAACCTGATCAATTTGGCCGCAAGTTCCGGCCAGCTCCGATTGAAAAGGGCCCTTTTTACTCACTACAAAATCACGCAGTCACTCTAATTACCTTCTCGGGAATTGATGTTGATGGCGATCTACGAGTACGCAAGAGCAATGGCGAGATTATTCCTAACCTCTTTGCTGCCGGTGAAGTTCTCGGATCCGCAGCAACGATGGGGCAATCATTTGTTGGCGGCATGTTAGTTATGCCATCTATTACTTTTGGAAAGCTATTAGGAGAGCGCCTAAGTAAGAGTTAATTGCGCATTAACATTTTGGCAGTTGTAGTTGCCAAAATTTCGCCAGCTTGATTACTGATTTTCCAATCAAAGTTAGCAACGGCTTTATCGCCCTTTGAAGTTGGCGTGCGATCTAATTCGGTTAATTCCAGGGTAATGAAATCTCCGGCAAAGGCAGGCTTAAAGAAGGAAGTTTCGCTTAAGCCAACCAAGGCGATTGCATCATCAATTGCGCCACTATTCTCGGCAGCGCCGCCAGCAAGTAGTAATAAAGCTTGGCCAGGAAGTGGGAGGGCGGGCATGCCAGATGCCTGCGCAACTGCTAAATCACTAAAGAGCGGATGCGTGTAATTACCAACTTGCACCAGAGTCGAACGAAGTTCTTCAGTGATTTCAATAGCTTGGGTTCTTATAGCCAATTTGGTTTACGCCCCTCTTTATATGAGTTAAAACCTTCGGCTGACATTGGATCATTTAGTAAGAAGTCGCGGAATAAACCGATCTCAACTTCCCAACTTTGAGCATTTGTAAGCCCTTGAGTTTGGGTGAAGCCCGCCTTTGTTTTGGCTAATGCGTTACGTGGCGATTTATTGAAAGTAGCAATTAATTTATTTACCGCTTCATAAAGTTCGACGCGGGGGACAGAAGTAAGTGCCAAGCCAGCTGCGACGGCTTCAGGACCAGTTAATGTGCCAGCGCTAAATAGCAGTGATTTAGCGCGTTGCTCGCCGAGCTTATTGCGGCTGCGGAAAGTTGCGCCGGCACCTGGTGGTAAGCCACTGGCAACATGTAAGTCACCGATGCGAGCCTCATCTGCAATCACAACTAGGTCTGCGGCAACTAAGATTTCAAAGCCGCCGGCACGAGCGAAACCATTTACCGCTGCAATTACCGGCACATCTAGCGCTTCTAGGCGAAGCAATAATTTGTGAACTGATGTCACAAAGGGAATAAAGACGCCATCAATATCAGCAAAGCATTTACCAAGAAAATTAATATCCATGCCAACTGAGAAATTTTCCGACGTTCCACTTGGTGAACCGGTAATGACTAATGCTCTAATGCTCTGATCGCTATCAACTTCGTCGCATGCAGCATTTAAGCCCGCAATAACTTCAGGAGTTAAGGCATTTAAATCATCAGGTCGATTGATTGTGATCCACAGAGCGGAACGATCTCGAGTTATTAGCGTCGAATCATTACTCAAAAGGTTGCCCTACCTTCACGTATGAGAGAGAATTACATTATTGGAACAGCGTCTCAATAGGTGGAAAAGACTATCTGGCTTCGAAACCGCTGCCAAGTGAGGAGTAATAAATCATGGGCTTGAAAATAACTTATGCGCCATGGGGTGAAACCCTTGCTGAATTAGTTGATGCAGCACAACGTGCCGAGAAAGCTGGTGCCGAAGTTGTTTGGGTTCCCGAACTTCATCGCAGCGCAACAATTGCAGCAGCTGCTATGGCAGCCGGAACATCAACAATTGGTGTCGGTACTGCAATCGCACTTGCATTCACTCGCAGTCCGCTGATTACTGCACTTGAAGCGCTAGATCTAGATGAGATGAGCAATGGTCGTTTCATTCTTGGTTTAGGTAGCGGCGTAGAGCGCTTAAATCAAGATTGGCACAATGCGCGTTGGGGCAAGCCTGTTGCACATATTCGCGAAACGGTTGCGATCGTCCGCCAAATTATGGCGCAGTCACATTTAGGCGAACGCATGACTTTCGAAGGCGAATTCGAGCGTATTGATATTCGTGGCTTTACTCGCCCTTTTACACCAGCGCGAACAAATATTCCGATCTACTTAGGCGGTATGGGACCTGTTATGACCAAACTTGCTGGCGAGATTGGCGATGGCTGGATTTCACATGAGCTCTGTTCACCAAAGTATTTAGGCGAGATGCTCGGCCCATGGCTAACTGAAGGTCGCGAAAAGTCGGGCCGCGATAGCGACAAGTTGGATATCGTCGTATCGGCTGCGTGTGCAATTGATAAAGATGCAAAACAAGCAAAACGTTGGGCAGCTGGCCTAATCGGCTTCTACGCAACCGTTAAGACTTATGCCGACTTCTTTGAATTCCACGGAATGCTCGATCAACAAAATGCTGTTATTGAGAAATTCCGCACTGGCGTTTCTAGTGATGACTTAGGTGATGTAGTTCCAGATGAGATGGTTGATGCTCTGACTCTGGCTGGCGATACCGATGAAGTCATTGAAAAGATTGCTCGATATGAGGGCCTAGCAAATACCGTTAAGTTAAGCCCTCCTACACATGGCCTAGATAATGCAACTGTTCGACAAGCCCAGAATCAAATTATTGAAATGATTCCAAGTTTGGTTCGAGGATAATTCATGTTGCCTCTAGCAGATGTAAGAATCCTTTCAGTTGAACAGTACGGAGCTGGCCCTTTTGCCACCTTGCATTTAGCTGACTTAGGCGCCGAAGTTATTAAAGTTGAAGATCCATCTGTAGGTGGCGATGTTGGCCGTTATGTTCCGCCATATGCTGAAGGTGAAGATTCCTTATTCTTTGAATCGTTTAACCGAAATAAGAAATCAATCTCAATTAATTTAAACACTCCAGCAGGGCGAGCAGTCTTTGAAGATTTAGTAAAAGTCTCTGATGTGGTTTATAGCAATCTTCGTGGTGATGTGCCAAAGAAGATGCGCATTACTTATGATGACTTAAAGCATCTAAATCCCCAGATTGTCTGCTGCTCATTAACTGGTTTCGGAATGACTGGTCCGCGCTCTCAAGAGCCTGGTTATGACTACATCCTGCAGGGCTTAGCAGGTTGGATGGATCTAACTGGCGAGCCTGATGGCCCACCAACGAAATCTGGTTTATCGATGGTGGATTATTCAGGTGGTTTGATCTCAACTATCTCTTTACTTGTTGCGCTACATGCGGCTCGTCGCGATGGTGTTGGAATGGATTGTGATGTCAGCTTGTACGACACTGCAATTGGAATGCTTACCTATCCAGCAACATGGCATATGAATGCTGGTTTTGAACCAGTGCGCACACACCACTCAGCTCACCCATCACTAGTTCCATTTCAAGCTTTCCAAGCTGCCGATGGCTGGTTGATCGTCGGCTGCGCTAAAGAGAAGTTCTGGCAGCGCTTAACAGTTGTTATCGAACGACCAGAGCTAGCAACAGATGAGCGTTTCATTAATTTTGCAGCACGCTTGAAGAATAAAGAAGTATTGATTCCGATGCTAGAAGAAATTTTAGTTAAAGAGAGCGTTGATTATTGGCTTCCAAAACTGTATGCCGAATCAATTCCGTGTGGCCCGATCAATACTGTGGCTCAAAGCTTGGTTGAACCACACACAATTGCTCGCGAGATGATTATCGAAACCGATCACCCGCGCTACGGAAAAGTTAAGCAAGTTGCGACCCCGGTTAAAGCCGGTCCCGCTCGCACAGATAATCGTCGCGCACCTCAACGCAATGAAGATGCTGGCTACGTATTAAATGACTTGCTCAAATACGACAACGAAAAAGTGGCACAGCTTTCGGCAGATCAGGCATTCACTGCCAAATGACCACTTCGCAGGAGTTAGCAGAATGGGCGTTAAAACTCAGCTGGTCTGACTTGCCTGCAAACGTTCAGCAAATAGTGAAAGAACATGCCCTTGATGGAATCGGTGATGCCATCGGTGGTCGCTCAACAGCGGTCGCAAATGCAGCTGCTGCAACTATCGCTCAGTATGGCCAATCAAGCGCTGCCGCAATTTGGGGCAGTAGCGATAGAACTTCTGTGCCAGCAGCAGCTTTTATAAACGCGATCTTGATTCATGCACTGGATTTTGATGACACACATGCGGGTGGCTTAGTGCATGCAACTGCACCAACTTTGCCGGTAGCAATTGCAGTTGGTGAAGCAGTTGGAGCAACTGGCGAAGAAGTAATTACCGCTTATGCAGCAGGTTTAGAAATCATCTGTCGCTTAGGTGGGGCAACTCCACATGGTTTTCATGCTCGTGGTTTACATGCGACACAAGTATGCGGAAGTATTGCGGCATCAGTTGTCGCGGCAAAATTGCTGAAGTTAAACGTTGCGCAAACCGTAAATGCGATGGGTATTGCCGGAAGTTTCTCAGGTGGCTTACTTGAGTTTTTAAATACTGGTTCCTCGACAAAACAGATTCATCCTGGAATTGCAGCCCAAGGTGGCGTAACAGCAGCAAACATGGCAGCTAACGCAGCAACCGGACCTGAGTCTGTGATCGAAGGACAATACGGAATTTACAAAGCGCTTTCTGATCGCCCAGCTGATATTAAAAGCATTACAGCTGAGTTAGGAAAAGTTTGGGAATGCGCGCAGATCACGATTAAGCCATATCCTGCTTGCCAACTTTCGCATGTAACACTAGATGCGGTAAAGGTCGCTTGGGCGAGCGCAAAGGCTGCAGGCGTAGCGCTAAGTGAAATATCCAAGATCAGTGCGATTGTTCATCCTGATTCCGCCAAAATTGTTTGCCATCCTCGGGCTGATAAGAATGAACCAAAGACTCCTTACGATGCCAAATTCTCTTTGCCTTGGTCGGTTGCTGCATTGTTAATTGATGGCGCATTAGTAGTAGATACATTTGAGCCAGAATCTATTAAGCGCAGCGAAGTAATTGAGTTAGCTAAGAAATTTGAATTCACCGAAAAGAGTGAAGTCGCAGCAGCTGCGGCAGCAGCCGGAATGGTCGAAATTACGACAGCTGATGGCCGCACCTTTACTGGAAAAGTTAGCGCAAGTGCCGGCGGGCCAAGTAATCGATTATCACTAGCTGCTCTGGTTGAAAAGTTCACTTTGCAGAGCCCGGCTAATAGCGCTGCTAAAGCGGTTGCTGATGAGATATTGCACATTGAAAGCGTGGCGCAGATCGCCACAATTACCGCGAAGATTGCTACGTTAGGCAAATAAGGAGGGCTACATGAGTAATTTCAAAGCTATCGAACCAGCGCTTTACCCTTGGTATAAATATTCGGATTACACATTTAGCCTCGGCCTAGCGACTGAAACCGATGCCTTTATCTCGGGACATACGGCAAGTACTTTTAACGCTGAAACTGGTCGCATGGTTGTAGTTGGCGGAATGACTGATCAGGTTAATACCGCATACGACAAGATTGAATGCATTCTCGAAGCTGCCGGCATGACTTTCGCCGACATTACTCGCGTAGTTGAAAATGTAACTGTTAGCGGTTTGCCACATTACGCCGAAGCACAAGCTGTTCGTGTTGCCAGATTTGCTGGCCATACGCCAACGATTACGACTGTAATGGTTGATGCGCTATTGCGCCCCGAAGCATTTATTGAGATCGAGGTTTACACCACTAAAGGTGGTGGCAAGAAATTAAATAGTGGTGATGATTTAAATTGGGCTCGTAATACAGTCACTGAGGGCCACGACGGATCGGTATTCCTACCAACTCTGCTACCAATTGATAAAGATGGCAACGTAGTTCACGAAGGCGATTTCGTAGCTCAGTACCGATATTGCCTAGAGCGCGGCGGCGAATTACTTTCACAAGTTGGTTTATCACTAGATAACGCAGTTACAACTTACGACTATTCAATGCCTGAGACTCGCTCGATTTATGGAAAGACTTCGCGAGTTAGAAAAGAGTTATTGGGTGGTGCTGGCGTATTCCCAGGCGCTGGTGGAATCTTGATGTCACAACTGCATAAGCCAGGTGTCTTAGTTGCCATCGATTTAGTTGCATCGCATCATCCCCTAAAGGGCGTAAACCCAGGTTGGAAACGCTATGACACTCTTTCTTACACACCAGGTGTAATCGCCGGTAAGACTCTTTATATGTCAGGTTTTGCATCCCTTGATATGGAAACTCAAGAAGCTACCCACGCAGGTGACATCGTGGCGCAGGCTCAATCAACTTACGAAGCAATCCTTTTGGTACTTAAGGAAGCTGGCGTAGGCCCAGAAGCTCTCGTAAACACCATTGAATATGTGGTCCCAGAAGGCCTTAAGGAATATCGAGGCGTTGCCAAGGTGCGCGAAAACTTACTTGCTAAACCATGGCCATCATCAACTGGCGCACTATGTAATTCGTTGCTTCGTCCAGAATTCCTACTTGAAGTATTTCCGTTAGCAGTTTTGCCATGACCTTATTGACCGATGCAATTAAGGCGATGGTGGGTACCGAACGTACCTATATTTCCCCTGAACCTTTTGGCACTGCATCTGGTCGCTACTTTGCTTTAGCTGTCGAAGATCACAATCCCATGTATGCAGCGCGCGAGATTGCGCCACTTACTCTGATCTGCGATACCAATCAATATGCCAATCTGCCGATGAATGAGGATGGCTATGCTGGTCATTTCTGGGAGATTGAAATTGCAAATACTAAATTATTGCGCGGTGGCAATAGCTATAAGTTTTATCAATATGTGCACGCCACCGATATTTTGCATGTGACCTGGAAGATTGATGAGATCACCGAACGCGTAAATTCCAAAGGCGTTGCAATGGCAACCATGTTTAGCACTGCCACTTATCGCAATCAACGCAACGAATTATTGGCCACAAATACCGAATCCTTAATTTGGGTTGCATTGGAGGCCAAGTAATGAGCGAGCTAAAGGTAGGCGATCGAGTTCCGCCACTTACTAAACACTGCACCTTAACTTCGATGATCGCTTATGCAGGTGCAACTTGGGATTGGCATCGCCTTCATTACGATATGGAATATCTGCAATCTAAAGGTCTAAAAGCCCCAGTAGTTGATTGCCAGGTATTTGGCGCCTACGTAGTGCAAGCGCTTCAAGACTGGCTGGGCGAAAAAGCATTTATCTCAGCTCTTGATTTCCGATATGCCGGTTTAGTTTTTGCTGAAGAATTTGTACAAGTATCTGGTGAAGTTACTGAAGTAAATGGTGAAGGCCTGGCTTTAGCCCTGCAAATTGATGTTGTAGATAGCAATGGGGCAGTAGTTAGACCTGCAGTTGCGCCGATAAGTGCCAGCGTAGTTTGGCGATAAGCGTGAAAACCCCAGTAATTGTTGGTGCGGCCGAGTGTGATCTGGGCGTTACAAATAAATCAATTCTCGAGCTACAGGCTCAAGCAGTTTCGCGTGCATTGGCCGATGCTGGCTTAAAGATCAGCGATGTAGATGGAATCGCAACTAACGCGATCTCACGTTTTTCGGCTACTTCGCTAGCTGATTACTTAGGCATCGAACCGAAATTTACCGACTCCAGCTTTGCCGGCGGCAGCTCATTTGAAATGTATGTAGCTCATGCTTATCACGCAGTTGCCAGCGGGCAATGCAATGTCGTAGTTATCTCATTTGCTTCTAATCAGCGTTCTGCCAAGTCACGTTCACTCGGTGGTGTCGTCGAACATCACACACCTGAGGCTCAGTTCGAAACCGCTTACGGCCCACTTTTCCCACTTAGTTATTACGCCATGGCAGCTCAACGCTATATTCATGATGTTCCAAATGGACGAGCAGCACTTTCTGAGATTGCGATTAGTGCTCGCGAATGGGCGCTTCTAAATCCCAGGGCATACCGTTACGGAAGCGCCTCGCTAACTGTTGAAGAGTTAGAAAGCGCAGACATGATTTCATCCCCGCTGCGCGCAAGCGATTGTTGTTTAGTAACCGATGGCGGTGGCGCAATAATCATCACCAACGCTGAAATTGCGAAAGGTTTAAAGAATAAGCCAGTTTCAATTCTCGGTTTTGGCGAATCAACTACCAATACCTCAATGACGACTCATCGCGACTTACGAGTCACTGGTGCAAAACAAAGCGGCGATTTAGCTTTTGCTATGGCTGGCGTTTCTAGATCAGATATTGATGTGGTTGAACTTTACGATTCCTTCACCATCACAACGCTCTTATCACTTGAAGGGCTAGGGTTTGCGGGCAAAGGCGAAGGCGCTGATTTTGTCTTGGATGGAAAGACTCGTCCTGGTGGATCATTCCCACTAAATACCAATGGTGGCGGGCTTTCTTACTGCCATCCAGGCCAGTATGGAATATTGCTTTTGATCGAAGCGGTGCGGCAGTTACGTGGCGAATGTGGCGATCGGCAAGTAGCAAATGCGAAATTGGCCGTAGCACATGGCACCGGCGGAATACTTTCGACCAACGCCACTGTCATTCTGGGGGCAAATTAATGTTTCCTTATCTGCCTCAAGAAGATGCAATCAGCGCGCCATTTTGGGCAGCTACTCGCGAACGCAAATTACTCATTCAATTCTGCGCGTCCTGCAATAAGTTTCAATGGTATCCACGCGCTATCTGCATTACCTGCGCTACTGAAAATCTCGAATGGCGAGAAGTAAGCGGATCAGGCGTCGTAGATTCTTGGACCGTCGTGCATCGGGCGCCCGGTGAGGGCTTTGTTCCACCATATGTAATAGCCCGCGTTCTACTGAGCGAAAAAGTAATCATGCTAACTAGACTTGTCGGTATTGAGAGCCCAACTTGTGACCAAGCGGTCACGCTCTCTTGGCAAGAGTTATCAGATGGGCGAGCACTTCCGGTATTTGGTTAATTAAAAAGATTAGAAACTAGGAGCATCAGATGGATTTCAATTTAAACGAAGAGCAGTTAGCTTTCAAAAAGGTACTGCGCGAATTCGTCGAAAAAGAGATTAAGCCAGTTGCTAATCAATACGAACGCGAAGGCATCTACCCAACCGAAATCGTAAAGACGATGGCCGATATGGGCTTATTCGGAATGACAATTCCCGAAGAGTACGGCGGGCTAAATGTAGATATGGTTTCATTCGCTCTAGTTTTTGAAGAGATTGCCCGCGGCTGGATGGGCGTTGCTGGAATACTCGGCAGCCACTCACTTTCTTGCTGGATGATTGCTCATCACGGAACTCAGGAACAGAAAGATAAGTACTTGCCTGAACTCGCAACAGGTAAGCGCCGAACAGGTATTGGCTTAACTGAACCTGATGCAGGTACTGATCTACAAGGAATTCGCACTACCGCCCGCTTGGAAGGCGATGAGTATGTAATCAATGGCGCAAAGACCTGGATTACAAATGCGCGTTATGCAAACCCGCTGCCAGTATTAGTTAAGACTGATCCAACTGCATCTCCTGCGCATAAGGGCATGAGCGTTATCTTGGTCGAAGCAGGAACACCTGGTTTTGAAGTCAAGAAAGATATTGGAAAGCTCGGCTACAAGGGCACTGAATCTTGCGAAGTAGTTCTAAATAATGTTCGTGTCCCTAAAGAGAACTTACTCGGCGGCGTTGAAGGTCGCGGCATGCAGCAGGTACTTAGTGGACTGGAAACTGGCCGCGTAAATATTGCGGCGCGTTCAGTCGGTATTGCGCAAGCATCTTATGAAGCAGCCCTTAATTACTCCAAGGAACGCAAAGCATTCGGTCAACCAATTAGTGACTTCCAAGCAATTCAATTAAAGCTGGCTGAGATTGCAACCAATCTACAAGCTGCGCGATTAATGACTTACTGGGCTGCATCAAAGGCAGATGCCGGAGAGCGCGTTGATATGGAAGCCGGAATGGCCAAGTACTTTGCCAGCGAAGTTGCCATCATGGCATCACTTGAAGCAATGCGCGTACATGGTGGATATGGATACTCAACTGAATACGTTGTAGAGCGTCTCTATCGCGATGCGCCACTTATGTCGATTGGTGAAGGCACAAATGACATTATGAAGATGGTTATCGCCAAATCACTCCTAAGCGGAAAGACCCAAATCGGATAATGAGCGCACGTAGCCATCTATATGTTCCAGCCAATGATCTTGAACGTTTAA
>JACCDM011177776.1_pt1 | contig 13151 bp, 13 predicted proteins | sample 7445851 | NCBI WGS metagenome assembly JACCDM01 (sample SAMN15323438, study PRJNA562643) | freshwater metagenome | isolation source: river surface water | place: USA:Blue River Watershed | collected 2017-08-16
AAGCGATGCCGCATCGTTGGGTGTGCGTTGCAGATCGACGTCATACGACACCGATTGCATTTGGTCTTGAAACGTTGTCAAACGCAAGGTGGTGGCTTGCCAAGACGCCAAGCGGCTGTAATTGCTGCTGAACCAACTCAAGGACTCTTCCACTTGCCCAAAAGCAGAAGAACATTGCACTAATTCACCCAGCTGAATGGCCCCACTGAAGTAGCGGGGAGAAGCCACCAGCATGGGGAACACCACGGCGGCTTGACCGTAGCCAGAGTTAAACCAGGTGTAGCGTTTTTGTACCCGCAGCAACAGCATGAAGTTATCGAGCACGTGCTTGAATCGGCCCAACAAAGCGCTGCGCTCCACATCACCGCCACGGTCTAGCGCGATGGCTTCGCTGTATTCGCGCACACGCATCAGGTGATGGCGAAAATCTGCCTCGTAGCGCTGCTGTGCAAAGTTCAGCGAGGCCATGGACTTGCCAATCCAGTGACCGATCAAACTGCCGGACAAGGCATACACCAATGCCATCCACACCATGAAGCCTGGAATGTCATAGGTTTGCTCTGAGACTGAGAAACTGAAACCACCAGACAACGCCCATAAGATGCCAACAAAGCTCAGCAGCGTCACAGTGGCATCTAACAAGCCTAACGACAAGCCCACCGTGTCAGAGGTGAATTGCTGCACATCTTCTTGAATGCGTTGATCGGGGTTGTCAGTACCGGATTGCGCTTGCATCTCCAGACGGTAAAACACCGGATGTGACAACCAGCGCTGCAAGTAATCGTTGGTCATCCAAGCACGCCAACGTAGCTCGAGCAACTGCGTCAAATAGAAACGATACACCGCCACGATGATGTAGCACGTTGCCAGCATGCCAAACACGCCCAACTGGTGCCAAAACACTTTGGCATCGCGGTTTTGCAGGGCATCGTAAAACACGCGGTTCCAGTCATTGAACAGCACCATCATGTAAACCATGCCCAAATTCAACCCCACGCATGCGGCCAACAACAAACGTGCGCGCCATTTTTCTTCAGATTGAAAGTAGGGCAAGGAAAGCGCCCAGACGCGCCCCATTTGCAAACGGCTTTTTTGCCAGTTGAGGCTCACCGACTGGGTAACGGTGTGGGTCAATCGCGCAATCATAGGAACAGCATTCAAGCCTTGTCTTGGTTGTTGCGAACGCCACTGGCCACGTGTCCAGCAGGCACGTGACGGGCGGCAGATTCAATGTGTCCGGTTTGGTCGTCAAAGAAAAAATCGGGTTCAAACTCGCGTAAAAACTCGCCTTTTTCTAAGCCGCCTAAAAACATGGCCTCATCTACCTCAATGTTCCAGTCCATCAAGGTGCGAATAGCGCGTTCATGCGCAGGTGCGCTGCGTGCGGTGACCAAGGCGGTGCGGATGCGCATGGTGGGCGTGCCGGCTTGTTGCAATCGGTGCAAGGCAGACAACAAAGGTTTGAAGGGGCCCGCTGACAAAGGCTGTGTGGCTTTGTCTTTTTCATGTTGTTGGAAGGCGCTCAAGCCTTGGGCTTGAAACACACGCTCGGCTTCATCGCTGAACAACACCGCATCCCCATCGAACGCGATGCGCACTTCATGCGGATTGGCATCAGAGGCGTGGGCAGAATGTGGGTACACCTGCGCAGCGGGCACGCCCGCATCAAGCGCGGCGCGGACATCTGACAAGTGGGCCGATAAAAACAAATTGGCATTCAGTGGGCGCAAGTAACGCCAAGGCGATTGACCGCGTGTGAAGCTACCGCGTTGGATGGGTAAACCGTAGTGCTGCGCCGAACGAAACACGCGCATGCCGCTGACCGGGTCGTTGCGCGACAAAATCACCACCTCCACGCGTTGGGTGTTGGCATCGTTGAAGGCCAATAACTTTTGCACCAACGAAAAAGCCACGCCCGCTTTGGCGGGTGTCTCTAAGCGATCGAGTTGCAAGCGCATGTAGGCACGGTCGTCGCCTTGCTCAAAAATTTTGTTTTCTTCTTCAAAGTCAAACAATGCCCGCGAAGAGATGGCCACCACCAATTTGCCGTCTAACGAAACACCCATATCACCTCACCCATGTGTTGAGTTGAATGATCGGTAGCATCACTGCCAACACAATCAGCATCACCATACCACCCATGGCCACAATCAGCAAAGGTTCTAAGAGGCTGGCCAATTGCAAAGCACGCCGTTGCACTTCTTCGCTGAGTTGATCGGCCGCGCGTTGCAGCATGGTCGGCAAAGTGCCGGTTTGTTCGCCCAAGCGCGAGAACATCGCCAACATGCGTGGGAACCTCGGGTGCTGTGCCATGGCGCTGGCCAAAGGTGCGCCTTCGCGCACCAACACCAACACCTGCTGTGCATCGTCTCGCATGGCAGCGTTTGACAGTGTGTCGGTGGCCGCTTGCAAAGCTTTCAAAATAGGTACGCCTGCATTGACCAGCATGGCCAAGGTGCCAGCAAAACGTGCAGCGTTGTAGCCGCGAGCCAAGCGACCCAGCAAAGGCAGTTGCAACCAAGCCGCATCAAACCGCTGACGCAGTGCGGCTTGCTGCAGAGCCATGCGTGTGGCGATGGATGCCACACCGACCAACACCAAAGCCAACAGCCAATAGTGCTTGACCACATCGCTCAATCCCAACATGAAACGTGTCAAGGCGGGCAAGGCCTGTTGGTGCGCGCTGAACACTTGTGCCACCTGCGGCACCACATAGGCCAACAAGAACAACACAATCAGCACAGCCACCAGGCTCACGATGGCCGGGTACAAACTGGCGGCCAGCAATTTGGCTTGCAGTTGTTGTTGTGTTTGCAAATCATCCGCCAAGCCCTCGAGCACCGCACCCAAATGACCACTTTGTTCACCCGTGGCAATGACGGCCACATAGATGCCAGAGAACTCGCGTGGGTGTTGTGCCAAAGCTTTGGCGAACGTTGTGCCGGCATTGACTTCTGTGCGCAAGCTCGAGACCAGATCGCGCTGTCGATCCGTATCGGCCTCTTCAGCCAACGCGCTCAATGCGCGCTCAATCGGTAAACCGGCGCTGACCAAGCCCGACAGTTGGCGCGTCCAGACGGCCAATGCGGTAGCACTGAAAATTTTGGGTTCCCAAATGACGGTGTTGAGGCCGCGGTTGTCACGTTGAACCGGTTCAACGCGAAGCGGCACCCAGTCTTGCGCGCGCAATTGGCTGCGCGCGGCACGTGAGGTGTCAGCCTCTAACACGCCACGGCGTGTTTGGCCTTGTGCATCGACGGCTTCAAAAGAATACGCGGGCATGGTTGTTGTCGGTCATCCATCGCGCGTCACGCGCACCAATTCTTCGGCGGTGGTGATACCTTGGCGCACCAAGCGCTCACCATCGTCGCGCATCAACGTCATGCCATGGCCAAGTGCGGCTTCCCGCAATTGCGCTTCGCTGGCTTGGCTGTGAATCAAGGCGCGTATGTCGTCGTGGGTGGTGAGCAACTCAAAAATACCGGTACGGCCTTGGTAACCGCTTTGACCACACGCATCGCAGCCTCGGCCTTGACATGGTGCGCACACTTTGCGCACCAAGCGTTGTGCCAGCACGCCGAGCAAGGAGGAGCTCAACAAAAAAGGCTCGACCCCCATGTCGCTGAGCCGTGTGATGGCGCTCGTGGCATCGTTGGTGTGCAAGGTGGCCAACACCAAGTGACCGGTCAGTGAAGCTTGGATGGCGATTTGCGCAGTTTCGTGGTCGCGAATTTCACCAATCATGATCACATCGGGGTCTTGTCGCAAAATGGCGCGCAATGCTTTGGCGAAGTCCAAATCAATTTTGGGATTCACCTGGGTTTGACCCACACCTGCAAGTTCGTACTCAATCGGGTCTTCGACGGTCAAGACATTGGTGTGTGCCGTGTCCAAGGTTTGCAAAGCGGCATACAGCGTGGTGGTTTTACCCGAACCGGTTGGCCCTGTGACCAACACGAGGCCATGCGGTTGTTGCACCAAGGTTTGGAAGCGCTGCAAGGTCTCACCCGTCATGCCCACAGCGGCCAAGGTGAGTTTGCTCTCTGACTTGTCCAGCAAACGCAGCACCGCGCGTTCGCCATGTGCACTGGGCAATGTAGAGACACGCACGTCGATGGCGCGTTGACCCAAGCGCAAGGAAATGCGTCCGTCTTGTGGCAAACGTTTCTCGGCAATGTCGAGTTCGGCCATGATTTTGAGCCGAGAGATCAACGCAGCATGCAATGCGCGGTGAGGTTGCACCACCTCGCGCAAGCTGCCGTCTACCCGAAAACGCACACTCGAGTGGCGTTCATATGGCTCAATGTGAATGTCACTGGCCCCATCGCGGGCCGCTTGCGTGAGCAGGGCATTGAGCATGCGAATGATGGGGGCGTCATCGGCTGATTCCAGCAAATCTTCTACCGCTGGCAGCTCTTGCATCATGCGGCTCAGATCGGTGTCGCTTTCTACCTCGCTCACCACAGCGGCGGCATTGGAGTCTGCTTGTGCATAGGCCTCGCTGATGCGCTTGGCCAAACGGGTGTTGTCGGTGTACTCGAACTGCTGCACGGCATGGCAGCGCAGCACTTCACCCCAAGCCTCTACATCGGGGCTGTCGCCATGCCACAGCGTGAGCGTGTGCCCATCATCTTCCAGCAACAGCTGGTGTGTGCGTGCAAAGGCATAGGGCAGGGGGCGACGCATGGTTTAGGGCGCAGTGTTCACGGGCTTGACAGGTTTGGCCGCAGGTGTTGGCAACGGTGGCAGCTTCGCTGCGCCATCGGTGTTGAGCACGGGGTGAGCTGAAGGCTGTGCTTTTTGTTGTAGTCCCAACATCTGTTGGTAGCGGCTCGAGCTCAACGCGTCAGACGAAGCAGCGTCTCGGACCACCACGGGGCGCAAAAACACCATCAGATTGGTTTTGGTGCGGCTTCGGCTTTCGCTTTTGAACAACCAACCCAATCCCGGAATGCTGCCAAGACCGGGCACTTGGTTGTTGGTGTTGCCAAAAGTGTCCGACAGCAAACCACCGAGCACCACCACCGAGCCATCGTCGACCAACACATTCGATTCGATCGATCGCTTGTTGGTGATCAACCCCGAGGTGGTGGACTTGGTGTAATCGATGCTTGAAACCTCTTGGAAGATGGTCAATTTGACAGTGCCGGTTTCGCTGATTTGTGGTTTGATGCGCAAGGTCAAACCCACATCTCTGCGCTCGATGGTTTGAAAGGGGTTGACGGCACCGTTGATGGTGTTGTTGTTGGTGTATTGCCCCGTCACAAACGGCACGTTTTGGCCGACCACAATTTTGGCTTCTTCATTGTCCAAGGTCAGCAAGGTCGGGGTGGACAAAATGTTGCCATCGCCATTGGTTTGCAAAAAAGTCGCCAAACTGCTGAGCATGTAGGTGCCGTTGACCTGTCTGGCACTGCCAATGTTCAAACCATTGCTCAAGCCAGCCAGCGGTGTGCCGGCAGATCCAGAAATGTTCAACAAATTGCCAGCTCCCTGCGTGGTTTGAATGCCGTTGTTGAAATTGGTTCCCATGATGCCGATGACGCCGCGACCTGCTTGTCCTGTGGCGTTTTGCCATTGGATGCCCATTTGCATCGCTTTGTCAGCGTTGACCTCAGCGATCAAGCTCTCCACCATCACTTGCGCGCGACGTTGGTCCAGCATGTCAATGACGGTGCGCAACTGGCGGTATTGCGGCTCAGGTGCGGTGATGATGAGTGAGTTGGTGGCTGTGTCTGCCTGAATTTGTCCGCCTGTGGTGCTGCCGAGTGCAGCGCTGAGTGGGTTGGCGGTGTTGGGTGTGTTGGTCGGCGTGGTGTTGGGGGTGGCGTTGCTCGCGCCGCGTACTTCGCTACTCACCGCAGCACGTAAGGTGGCGGCTAGCTTGGTGGCATCTGCATTTTTCAGGTACACCACATGGATGTTGCCGTTGGCATGTTGTGAGCCAGGGCTGTCGAGTTTGTCGATCAACGATCGCACCAAAGCCAAGCGCGCGGAATTGGCCGCCCGTACTACGAGCACATTGCTGCGCGGCTCTGCCACCACCGTGGTGCGGTATTCAGCGCCGCCTTGGGGTGATGTCGCCGCTGCGTTGTTGGGGCCAGATTCAATCAGACGCATCAGCAGCGGAGCCAAGTCAATGGCGATGGCATGCTTGAGCGGCACGATGTCGACATCGCTGGCATTGGGCACATCCAATGTCGCAATGATGCGACCCATGCGTTGCAAGTTGTCGGCGTAATCGGTGATCACCAACGAGTTGTTGCCAGGGTTGACATTGATGGTGTTGTTCGGACTGATCAAGGGCCGCAACACGGGCAGCAAATTGTTGGCTTGTTCAAAGTTGAGTTTGAAGATGTGGGTCACGATTTGGCCGCTGTTTGCGCCGCTGCCCGCTGGGCTGACTTGCTGCACGGGGCCACCTTGTAACTTGGCATCGGCTTCGGGCACCAATTTGAAAAGCCCCTGCGATTCAACCATCGCAAACCCTTGCAAGCGCAAGGCGGACAAAAATTGCAGCCAAGCTTCTTGGGCGGGTACCGGTTGTTCCGTGCTCAGGTTGATCGTGCCTTTCACGCGCGGGTCCACCACCACATTGCGATTGGACAACGTGGCCAATGTGCGTGCTACCGATTCGATGTCGGCATTCACAAAATTCAAGGTGATGTGGTTGGCGGGTGTCGCTGGTGCCGATTTTTTGCTCGGTGGTGCCGCCCATGCATCATGCCAACCGCTGAGGCTGGCAAGCAGGCCCAGGCTCAATGCGAATGCGTGCATGCTGTTGCGCACAAACCGTCGGGTGCGTTGTGCATGCGAAACATCGAACAAAGAACTGGCAAGAAGAAGTGACATGATCGATAAAGAGGCGATTAGCCAATTTCCATGATAGATGTGTTACCTCGGCGCTGACCCAAAACATTCAGCAAATTTGACAGGGCAGTTTCTGCGCCATTTTGTGCTTTGGCCTCACCACGAAAGCGCAGGCGTCCTTGACGCCACTCACCGCGACCTTCGAGCAGCAAGCTGCCCTCGAGGGTGTTCAATTGCAATTGCGGTAGCTCACCACCCGTCACCACCAAACGGTAGTTGCCAAGTGGCTGAAGTGTAGAGAGTCGCGTGCTCAAGTGTTGCCATTGCAAGGAAATCTGCCCCTGCATCTGGCCCGGCCCCTTGCTGGTTTGCCAAGGTTGCAACCATTCGAATTGTTGTGTGCGCAGTTGCAATTGTCCATCCGGTTGCACCGTGTTCCAAGGTGCACCTAAACCCACCAACCATTTGGCAGGCCATTGTGAGGCATGGTCGTTGCTGCGAATGCGCAGGCCTTGCCAAGTGGGGGTGAGCCTCCATTGCCAGGGCGTTGGGGTGCAACACGCGGTTTGAATCGCCAACTGCAAGCCAATGTTCATGAGTTCAAAGTCAACTTTCGGTGCGATCTGCCACTGCACAGGCGAGGTCAACCGTCGGCTGTGCAGCGGTGCACTTTGTTGCACGTCCTGCCAGTCACGTTGACCATCGCTCAAGTGCCACTGGGCTGAGCCTTGCCAAAGCGTGCCCTCTGGGTTGAGCAACAAAATTCGCTGTTGTGTCACATGGGCCACGGCTGCACCTAACCAACTCGCGGGTGCTTGTAACACCACGCCCAACACACCACCTACCAGCGCGCCATACACGGCCAAGCGTTGGGTGGTGGGTGTCATGCGTGCGCTCCAACTCATGGCATTGCCTTCGCCTGACCCACCGGTAACTGCAACACCATCGTGCCTTCCCAAGCCGGCAATGCGCTTGCTGCGTTGTTGCTTGAGCTGGGGTTCACACGCGTCAAATGTGCTTCTGTGGGCAGCACCTGCGCTTGTGCGCGCAATTGCGTTAACCATTGGGCCAGCACATCGGCGGGCACGGCTTTGACATTCACCAACACCCGATCACCCTGTGGGGTGAGTTGCATGCTGCCAGTGGGCGTGATGCTTTGCAATGCGCTGAGGGCGTTGTCGCGCGACAGCGGTGTGCGTTGTTGCAAACCTTTGGCTTCGGCTTGCAGTGCTGTCATTTGTGTCCATTGCTGCGTGATGACAGCCCGTTGGGCTTGCACTTTGTCCAAGATGTGTTGGGCAGGCGCAAACAGAATGGACCAAATCAGCAGGCCCAGCAAGACAATGCCAAGCCCGCGCAACATGTGCTGTTCACGTGCAGAGCAAGCCTGCCAACGTTGTTGGATCGCAAGGCGCCAAGAGGACTTCATCGCGTCGCCTCCGCTTGCAACACCCAAACGTCTGACGATTCTTCTCGCAACGCATAGCCTTTGGGCCCGAGCAGTTGATTGGCTTGAGCACTGTCAAACCGCATGCCGTGAATCCTCAGGGTTTGGTTGACAAAATGCAACTGTGTGGGTACCACGCCTGTTGCTTCAGGGGCTACCCAAGACAAAGCCGCCAGCAAGGCTTCAAAGTCTGAAGGCGACACCGCCCCCGACGCTTGCTTGAGTGCGTTGACCTCGCGTTGCATTTGCAAAGGAGCGTCTACCACCCATGTCACCTTTGGAAAGGTGCTCAGCAACATCTGTTGCATGGCTGCGATCTGTGCTTGTTGGGCTGCTTGTTCGCGCCAAGCGTGTGCATTCAGGCCAATGGCTTGCACCAATACCCAACACAGCAAGCCCACTCGTGCAACACGCCAAGCGGGCGCATGCCAAAGCGTTTGCCAAGTCGCTTGCAAAGCGCGCCAAACACGTTGTTTGCGACCTTGTGCCCATTCACCTTGGGCGAAATCCCATTTGGATTGGGCCGATTGCACCCAGCGTTGCGCAGATGTTTGCAGCACGGGTTGTCGTTGCAACAGCTGTTGCACCTTTTCCACCATGGCGGGTTCCGCACAGAGGCGAACGTCTTTGGTCAGCACATGCGAGAAGGCGGACCAATTTGCGGTGTTGGGTGGTAGCAGTGTCACGCCTGAGGGGTGACGCAACACCGATTGCGATTGTTCAGGCGTCCCCATCACGGTGAGCACACTTTGCTGGCTTGGGCTCAACTCAGGCACCAAACGTTGCACCGTGATACCGGCCATTTGCAATGGGGCAAGCACCTCGCGCAACCAAGGTTTGTGACAAGCACCGACCCACACCTCGCCACTTGCTTGGGGTGTGTCGATGTCGTGTGGTGCCATGACCAAGTGGGTGTGCTCAAGCTCCTCTAGCAACCGGTCTTCGAGCGCACCACGCAGTACCGCTTGCAAGCGTGAACCCTGCGTGCCGGGCGGTAACTTGACCCGATGCCAAGACAAACGTGTCGCAGGGATCACGCCCACCACCTCTGCGGCGTGTGCAGACAAGGTGCTGGCCGCTCCCGTGGCATGACGCAACACCTGATGGCCATCGGAATGCACATGGGCATATCCGCTGGCAGCGGTGTTGGCAAGGTGGGGAAGGGCAATGATCAGCATGGTGGGCGGTTCATTGTAGAGAGCCTGTGCCGCGCCATGCAGGCGACAACGCCCATTGTCCCGACTCACGCCAGAGCACCTTGAGCAATTTGTTGTCTCGTACCAGCAGCGAGCGTTCGGTCACGGTGGTCGAGGGTGTTCGCAAGCGACCCAGCACTTCAAAATAACGGGTGCTCACGCTGTGGCTGGCGCTCAAAGCAATGGGCAAACCACTGGCTTGTTGGAATGCGTCTAAGTTGTCCCAGTGTTTGCGCTGGCGTTCTTGCACCAATCGCTGTGCCTGCGTCAGACTCAGCCCCGGCACACTGGCATAGAGCACAGTTGCGCTGGCTGTGTTGACGTTGACCAGCGTGCCCGCTGGCAGCCAATGAACATGTGGGCTTAACGCAGACACGGTCTGCGGTCGCAAGCCCAACCAGCTGAGTTGGCTCACACGCTGAGGCATGGCAAGACTTTGCTCACGTTGGGCGTTCAGCAAGCCTTGCCCCAACAAACGCAACTCCTCCTGAGGCAAACCCAGAGCATCAAACAGTCGTTCAAAAACCAGCTGACTGGGTGGATGAAGGCGGCCACCTTGCACCAAGTTGCGCAAAGGCAAACGGCTTTGCACATCCACGATATGCCCTGACAAAAAGACTTGCTCACCCATGGACAAGTCTTCGCTGTTGGCACCTCCGCCGTCAGGCAATGCCGACAAAAAACTCGACAGCCTGGCCTCTTGCAAAGGCACGGCCCACGGTTCGGCCAAATGATCAACGACCTTGTCGCCATCGGCCAAAGCGTCTTCACGCAAAATCACTCGCGCCCAATCCAACGCACCCAGCAGCAACCAGCGAGCTTGCGCGCGGTGCCGTTCCGCGCTTTCGACTTCAAGCCCGCGCCACTGTTGCCACATGGCGCCCGCTGCCAATGTGGCGACCAAGACCACCGTCAACAGCGCACTCAGCAACGCAGCGCCGTGTTGTGGTGGTGAGGGGCGGGGCTGGTTCATGATTTGGTGTTGCTGAAATCAGGTCTCACCCAATCGAGCGTGAGCCGACCATTCAAGCCCGTGCTGTTGGGCAGATCGATCTGCAGTCGAATCGCGTCGGGCATGTCGCTGTTGATCTCGTTGGCTTTGCCTTCGCTGCTGGAGAGGGGATGAACCCATGCATTGCCTCGAAAGTAGGTCAACTGCCATTGCAACAAAGGCAGCACTGCGGTTTCAAAAGGCGCGTCATCCTCACTGCGGTTTTGCCCCCAGCGTTCGGCTTGGGCCCATGCCTTTTTGAGCTCATTCAAATCGCTGGTAGCGCGCGACTGCCAACGCACCCACTGGCCTGAACCTTCCGTCGAGCCCAAAGCCGTTCTGCGTGTCCAACCCACCACTCACAAGCCTGGGTCCTCGCCCTGTGCTTGCCAAAGGCTGGCACGTCGAATCACGCGCAGCACACGCCCATCCCACATCACACCGCTGTTGGACACCCCTGCAACAGGTTGCACAGCGTCTAAGTCGGCGCGCCACTGTGCCAAGGCGGTTTGCACCACAGCCACTTGGTTCACGCGCGTTTGCGTGATGTCTTGGGTACGCATCATGCCGTCTAAGCCGCGCCAACTCATCACAGCCAGAACAGCCATCAAGCTGATCGAAATCAACAACTCAATCAGAGTGAAACCTGCTTGGGTCTGCGCTGGACCATCATGTCGTTGCAACATCAGTAACGCCCCACGATGGCGGTGACCCGCAATATCGGCGTCTCGGCAGTGAACACCTGAGCATCGACGCGGCGAAACGATGGATTGGGTGTGGGGCGCACCGACAGCGCCACCTCAAAGTTGTGTGAGGCTTGTTGGCACATGACGCGAGAATCGCCAACGTTGGGCATTTGCTGAGACAAACGAAGCTGCAACAACGCATTGTCAGCACACAGTTGCGCCAATAACGCATCGGTTTGCCGCTGTGCATTGTTCACCAATGCACCACTGACTTTGAGCCCAGTCATCAACGCCATCGCCACAATCGCCAACGCGACCAACACCTCAATCAATGTCAAGCCTCGGCTGCGTGCTGGTGTGTTGCTCATGGCAACACCTCAAAAGGTCGTACCCCATCGGTGCCAATGCGCAGTCTTGGGGTGGGCTTGGCGTCAGCCGAGGCATTGGGTTGTGGTGCTAACTGCAACACAATGCGCGTGGGCGAGAGAATCGGCTCGGGCCCCAAAACAACCAAAGCGCCATGGATGTTGTGCGTGTTCGCCTGTTCAACATCAACCCGCAAGCCCTGTTGCAACCAAGCTTCTTGTGTGGTGGTTTTTTGGGTTGTCATCGGCCATGTTTCGATCGCAAAGCCCGAGTCGTTGGCACGCCAGACCATGGTGCGACCGCTGGTGCGAGACAAAGTGCGCGCGGCCTCCAATTTGGCCACCAAGCGCTGGCCCTCTCGTTCTAAAACGGTTGCACGGCTGTCGCGCAATGCCAATGCAACCCCAGCGGTGACAAAACCGATGATGACCAGCACCACCATCAACTCCAGCAAAGTCAGGCCAATTTGGCGCTGCATCTCAACCAGAGCCCTTATTGCCAGCTGCCAATGTCAGCGTTCATCCCTTCACCGCCGATTTGACCATCTGCCCCCAGCGACAACACATCGACCTCGCTTCTTACGCCGGGGTTCATGTACTGATAGGGCCGCCCCCAAGGGTCGCTTGGCAGCTTGTCGATGTAAGGCTTCCAATTGATCGGCGCAGGACCAACCGTTGGCCTCACCACCAATGCTTGCAAGCCTTGCTCTGAGGTGGGATAGCTGCGATTGTCGAGTTTGTAGAGCTTGAGTGCTTGCATCAAATGGGCCACATCGGTGCGTGCGGCCGTCACGCGGGCATCATCGGCGCGGTTGAGCACATTGGGTACCTCCAAGGCAGCCAAAATACCAATGATGGCCAAAACCACCATCAACTCAATCAATGTGAATCCACGCTGGTGTTTGCGCTTTTCTGGCAGACAGGCCTGGGGTAGAGCAAAAGGTTTCATGGCTGCATCATAATCCGCACATGTCGCGACACCCTTCATTTTTTCGATACCCGCACCTTGGCGCTTGGCGAGGCTTTGCCCTTGAGCCAATCGCTTTGGTCTTGGCGACCGTTTTGGTGTGGGCTGGTGTGGCCTACAGCACGGTGACATGGGTGTTACACGACAGTGCTGGGGTGAAAACTACAGTTGCCAACACCGAAGAAGCTGTGCTGACCCAAGACATCGACACCCAAGCCGTCGCGCGTGTGCTGGGTGCGCAACTGCCAAAGGCCACTGAGGCTGCGCCCAATGCGGCCAGTCGTTTTCAACTCGTGGGTGTGCTCAACGGCGATGCCCAAACCAGCGTTGCGCTGATCGCCATCGATGGGCAACCCGCCAAACCCTACCGTGTGGGCAAGGCTGTGAGCGATGGTTTGGTCGTGCAAAGCACCACCTCAAAACGGGTGCATTTGGGCCCTGCTGTGAATGGTCCGAGCACCCTGAGTTTGGAATTGCCCGCTAAAAAATAAACCGCGCTCAGCGTTGCAAAAACAAACGGTAAGCAGGGTTGTGGGTTTCTTCCACATGTGGGTAACCCAACTCGGTTAAAAACTTTGCAAACGCTTTGTTGTCGGCCTTGGGCACTTGCAAGCCCATCAAAATGCGACCGTAGTCCGCGCCTTGGTTGCGATAGTGAAACAAGCTGATGTTCCAACCTGGGCGCATGG
>JACCDM011764581.1_pt1 | contig 13151 bp, 9 predicted proteins | sample 7445851 | NCBI WGS metagenome assembly JACCDM01 (sample SAMN15323438, study PRJNA562643) | freshwater metagenome | isolation source: river surface water | place: USA:Blue River Watershed | collected 2017-08-16
TCCCTGATCCACGGGTAAAATACTCAAATATCCAGAATTCGCTAATCTGCCATGACCGTACAATGACTGTAAACTGCGTAAAACCTGAGGATTACGATTGGTTTGAGCAAAGATTCTATCCACGAAATCAGAGCCTGGAGCGTGGATATGCTCTTTCGAAATGGTTGTACAATTGTGATTCAGTAAGTACTCGGCCTGAGCACCTAAAAGCGATTGAATGTTTGATTGCGCCATGGAGTATATTTGTATTTTAGGATAAATATTAACTGCAAATTTAATCTTTTCTGATGAACCACGTAAAATTGATTGAAAACAACCCCGATTTAGTCGAAGCTTTTGAAATACGTCGAATAGTTTTTGTAATTGAACAGCAATGTCCGCCCGACGAAGAATACGACGAACACGAGAAAACCAGTTTGCACTTCATTTGCAAGTACAACGGCGTAAATGCAGGCACTTGCCGATACCGAAAAACCGAGAAGGGGTACAAATTAGAGCGCTATGCGGTTTTGGAAAAATTCCGTGGAAATGGCTGTGGGAGTGCTTTATTGCTATATGCCATTGACCATGTAAAGCAGGCCGATGCCTTGGCAGGAACCACGGATTGTCCGATTTACTTGCATGCCCAAGAGCATGCCATGCCCTTTTACGAAAAACACGGTTTCAAAGCCGAAGGCGATCGCTTTTTCGAAGCCGGGATTCCGCATTTTAAAATGAAATTACAGTAGTTATCTAATTTCTAAAAATCTACTAGCAAACATTTATGGACAAAATGACGTCTACCAACCTATAAAGATGAATTCAAAAGGTTCTATGAAATGCCTTATATCAAGTTTAATTGTTTTATTAATTTGTGCACTCATCTTAAAATTAACTGCTTGTAAAAAAGAAAATCTAAACACAGATAATCCGTCCAATACAGATTCTACTTCTAGTATCCATAAAATTCAATTGTCTAAGGCAACAACCAATGCAGACTCAACGGTTGGAGTATATAAAGTTTGGCAAGACATGAATGGCCTTAATTTCGCTTTGTATCATAGTGGATGTGATTTCAACTACAGCCAATTAACTTTACACTGGGATGGTAAACTATACGTAGGAAAAGACTACGACATCGAGCTGAAATGGGATAATAAACCTAAACCTACTCCATGCGCCGCATTTTGGCAAGGAAACAGAACATTTGATATTTCCCCCTTATTATCCAGTGGTAGAAAAAATCTACTGGCTAACATAGAAGGATATTCTCAAGGCCCTGTTGAAATATCGCTTCCATAAAACAGTCAATAGTTAAATAACTGCCAGATAGTCAATTAAGCTAATTATTCCCCTGCCAAAACTCTTAATACCCGTTGGATATTCTCCGATTCATTGTGGAATTTTAGTAAAAAATCCCAAGAGAGATTGCGCTGATGAATTTTCATCTGAACATCTCCCATAAGTGCTAATACTTTTTCCGCAAAACCCTTGGGTCCATCGGCAAACTGCAATTCCAAACCTGGACTTAACGCTAGTCCTTGCATGCCAATACTAGTAGTTACTACCGGACATCCATACAGCATGGCTTCCAAAACTTTCATACGTATGCCAGACCCAGACAACAATGGAACTACTGAAATTCCGTTCTGCATCATAAACTCTTCGGAGTTATCTACTTCTCCATGCACAATTACCCCAGTACCTGAATATTTAGGATCATCTGCAACCAAACCCTTGCCCGCAAGATGAAACTCAGCCAGTGGGTTTTTCTTGAGTATGAGCGGCCAACATTCCTGGATAAACCACAAAATTGATTGCTTGTTCGCCTCCCATTCCATACTACCTATATGAAAACAACGATTTTCCAGTATGGACAAATCACCTTCCTCCAACTGCTTTCTAATACCCTCTATTCTTCTCTCTAAATTCCAAAACCCCGGCTGATATAATTGAATTTTAGCATTGTGACTCACGGATAACGATGCATGTGATTTAAACACTAGTACATCCTCCTGAACGCGCTGATCATCGGCGGTGATTGGCAACAATACATCAAACCAACCCCAAGCATGTTCTTCGTATTTTCTCAATCGAACACTCTGCAGACCCAAATACCATTTTTTAAACGGATTCCCCGATGCCCTCGCTACCCGCTCCCATATCTGATACTCAACATTGTGGGATCGATACACCAAAGAAATCTTCTGCTCCTTCAACCAAGGCAACAACGGCTCTACCAAGGGTATAGAATACAAGCCTTCCACCCAAACTATAGGATTTTTTATTTCTTGCAGCAAATTCTTCAAGGCATCACTACCGGCCTTGTCATAATACCGTTCTACATGATAACTCTTCCCCGTAAATAAATTCTTACAAGCGCCAATAGCAGTTGGGGTTGATTTCTTGGGTACTGCTTGGTAGGATAAAAACCCAAATCGTTCCCGCAAAACCTCGTCTTCCACCCAATGTTTTTCCGTATTAAACGAAAAATAATGCACCGAAACTCCCGCTTTTACCAATGCTTGCAAGGTTCCATACGTTGCTTGCGCACCGCCATCACGCAAGGGCCAAGGAAAGCGATTACCAACAACTACTATTTGCATACCCTTAATGGCTTAGTTACTTGGGTTACTTTCTTTGGCAATTTTAGTATTTCTACGTTTACCAGCCCACTTTTTGGCAAAAGTTGCAACGGGTTTAAATACTCTTGCGAAAAACGCAAAACTGATGCCCTTATCCCGGTTGGCACGAAACGTAATTACCAGCCCAACAGGCAACAAGAACATGGAACTCATCCAACTGCCCACTATCACCGGAACCACCCCTCCCTGAGCCATTTTTTCGCCGGTTAAATTGATCGCATAAAAAATCACAAAAAACACCACACTAATCACCAACGGCATCCCTATCCCGCCCTTTTTTATGATGGCGCCTAACGGAGCCGAAATTAAAAATAGTAATATCAACAATACGGAGAAGGCAAATTTCTTGTGCAGCTCCACCTTGTACAAATTGATGTCCGTTTCTTCGTATTGCAATGTACTCATCATTCCGTCCACCATGCCCTTGATGGATCGCGCATGATTGATCGCCGACGATGCGATTGCTCCCCGCTGAGCCTCCGGATAATTCAACAACAAAGAATCTTCCAACAGCGGGTAAAATTGTTTGGCAGGTCTTCGAAAACTGTGCAAACTGCTGTCAACCGGTACCGCCCCCGGCACGTGCAAATAGCGTGAGGTATACTTCTTATTATCCAGTTTGATATTCGCAACTTTGATGTTGTACGTATCAATGAATTTCATCAATTGTTGCACACTCTGTAAGCGATAATCCGAAGAAATCGCCTCCCTGTCCGATAGCTGAAAATCCAAACTACTTAAGTCAATCTGCATCCGTTGCACCTTGAAAAACATCTTATTAAAAGGCGCTGTCTTCCGATATTCCGGTGCATTGGTCATTTCTTCGTACCGAATTCCGTTGTATAAAGTTAGGTTCAGCAAACGGTCGTTATCGGTAAGAATCATCGTTCCTTTTTCCGCCTTAACCACATTCAATCGCTTGGAATCGTCGTTTTTAAATTCGTAAATTAAAATGTCTTTGATGGTTTGATTGTCCGATTCTTTTTTCCCGATTCGAATCGAAAAACCTTCAATACCCTGATAAAAAACACCTTCGTCAATAGAAAAAGCCGGTTTTTTTTGTCGAAAATCCAACAACATACCGTACTGCTCCAGTTTAGCTTTGGGGATTACGTAATTGAGGAAGAAGAAATTCGCGATCGACAACAAACACATTAGGAAAAAAATGGGTCGCAATGCCCTCCCCAACGATATCCCATTGGCCTTCATGGCCACCAGCTCAAAACTCTCCGACAGGTTACCGAAGGTCATTAATCCCGCTACCATGATAGTCAAGGGCAATGCCATGGGTACCAAATCGGGCAAAGAAAATAACAGCAACTTCGCCAACATTCCCAGGGGGATTCCCTTGCCTACCAATTCTTCGATCCACTTCCATAAAAATTGCATCAAAAACAAAAACATGGAAATAAAGAAAGTGACCACAAACGGACCTATGTAAGATCTTAGAATCAGCAAATCCAGTTTTCGTATGCCCACACGCTGCATCAGCGAACCCAATAATATTCGGATCGAAGATAGGATGCGGTTGAAAATCTGAAGTATAGGCATCAAAGCCCTCAAAGATACAACGGAGGTTTTAAGTTTACCGACAATCTGCTAGTACGATAAAAAACCGCTGGGATTCACCCCAGATTCCAGCACTTTAACCACCTGTTTTGTTTGCGCATCAATTACCTTCACCATTCCATTGCTTACATAATCTTTGGCATCCGCAACAAACAAATACTTGCCGTTATTGGACAATCCCAGTCCGTACAACTGCTGAAATCCTTCCGCCACCACGATTGCTTGATCTATGTTGGTAGCGTCAACCGAAACGATCCAAACACGATTCCCAGACGCATAATAGATAGAGTCCATCGTTTTGTTTAGCAACATTTGGGTAATGGGTTCTTTGGGGATGAGCGTTACGGAAGGATAGGCATCCTGTTGCGAATCGAACCGTTTTAGGGTAGACATCCAGTCCGAACCTGTGGAAGCGACCCATAATCTACCCTTTCCGTCTACTTGAACAAATTTTGTTGTTGAATCGCCCACTAACATCGATTGCTGCGCGGCTGTACCATCGGCATTGAATAAATACACTCCTTTTCGGTAGGAAGCCACTGCAACGATATTGCCCCAATGTACGAGGGTTTCTGTCCACCCGTTCACCGGAATTTCTCCTACTTTTTGCAAACTTGTTGTATCCAAAATTGATATTCGGTTGGCATACAATTCCGTTAGCCACAATCGATTCCCAACGGGCAATAGATATCGGGGAGAGCCTAAATTGGAGTTTACCGCCGATTGTTTCAGCGTTTGTGCATTCAATTTCACCACTTTCCCAGAGTTATTGACAACCAAATACACCGAACGATTCCAGTGGATGGCACTTTGCAACACATCCCCCAAGGGCTTATCGTTTATTTTCCGATACACATCGGATTGTAAACGCAGTGAATCCATGTCAATTTCATCCAGCTGCGCATTCCCCCACATAAAATTCCCTTCGCACAAAACCAATACTTTATGCGGTGCCGATTCCACTTTGGGTTCAACGGGCAACTCAGGCTCGCAAGCCGAAGCCCCGAAGGCTATAACCAACAAGGCTATCCCGCCCAATAGGCCGAAACCTCTACTCTTTAGCCCACTGAAACTGTTGTTTAACTTAAAAAATGACACGATTTTAGTATCAATTTTTAACAAACGGAAGGGTAATCACCCCTTGATTGGTTAAAATTACGAAGCGATAAATTCCATCACTCAAAAATTCGACATCGGCCTGAAATCTAAAAACTCCGTCTACCGTTTCTGAAATTGCCGAAACCGGAATTCTAATAAATCTACCTTGATTATCGATGCATTGTATTCCCAAAGGCTTTGCACTCACATCCACTTGTACTTGAGAAACCACAGGGTTGGGGTACAACGAAACGGCACCGTTAAACGGAATGGCTTGGGTGGATTCCAACATCGAAAACTCCAGGGCATCCAAGGCAAAAAATGCAGGCGTATTCATGCCCCATTCGCCTACATCCGAACTACTCAATCGGGATTCCATACTATCCACCAACGGTCTAGTTACTTCGGCTACTTTCCAATCTTTAATCATATAATCTTGGGTGGAATCAGAAAAAGTAAAATCGGCCAACGGTAGAACCATGGTATCGCACTGGTAACTGTTGTCCACGATATTCTTGCCATGAATAAGTACTGTTAGCGTGAAATAATCAGGATCCTGTCCGTTACTACCTCCAAATTTCTTGCCCACGAAATCGCCAAACAACATACTGTTGTACGCATAGGTGGTGTTGGTATATTTGAAATTTTTCAATCGTAGACCCATACTTGAAATCAAATTATTGCCCGTAGCAGGGTCTACAAAATACAATTTTGAACCGTTGTGACCCACGGCCCAAGCTTGATCAAATACGCCATTTGCGCCGGTTCCGGGCTTGGCAGCGTACAGGTGTTTGGTATAATCAGAAGGCTCCTCGGTGGTATATATTACCTTAGACAATGCCCAACCACTTTTCCAATAACCATCAGCCCATTCGATGGGCACGTAAAAATATTTTCCCGTTCCGTTGTTATCGGCATTTCCGTAATACCCGGTAGTTTTTCCGTCGCTTCCATTAATAACCTTCAGGGTGTCGTAATCAGCAAATTCAAAACCACTCTGAACTTGGGATTGTAAGGATCCAACTCCCAAGAAAAAAGTAAGAGAAAGTAGTGTAATTTTATTCATATTTTTTAAAATCGCAAAGAGGAAACTACCCGCACCGAAGCACCAGGCATGGGCCGATTGGGTACGGTTTGATAGGTAATATTTAGTAGATTATCGCCTTCTAAACGAAGCACCAACACGTTGGTTTTCCAAGCTTTCTGGTAGGAAACCTCGGCTTGAACCAAACCAAATCCGGGTAAATATTTTTTATTATCGGTTTGAATGTATCGCTTTCCGGTATATGCGTATCCTATTTCAGCCGCCAAATTTTTCTTTTGCCACACCATCGTTGTTTTTCCGGATAGGTTGGGGATGAAAATTTGGTGATACGCATGGGAATTAATGGCTTGTTTCACCCAAGAGATATTGCGTTCCCATTGGTTCACCCAGATCCAGGTTCCGTAAGTGGGATGCACCCACACGTAGGCTTTGGTTTTTGATTGTCCACCGTAATACATTCCACCCCCTTGTAAATTGGTGGGCATCCAAAATGCGCCCGCAGGAACCCAAACAATGGGCTTATCTAAATATCGACCATACACCAACCACTCCAAACTTCCGTATTTCGTCCATCGTCTTTGCCATGCCAATTCCGTCCCTGCGCCTTGCTCATAGGTGAGCGTAAGCCTATTTCCGCCAGGAACAACCCAGTATAGATCGTTTAGTGTTGGTCGTCTAAAGGTTGAATGTACATTAAACTTAACCGAAGCCACCGAGGCCGAAGGTTTCACCACCCAAGAAATTGAAGCCGTTGGGATGCGCTCTTTTGCCTCGTACCGTGCGGTAGCCACGCGTTGCCAATGCCAAGGGATGGACATGAAATTTCTTTCGCCAGCCTTGTACCAAGCAACGAAGATGGCGGGTAGTATTCTATTTACCGGTTGTACATAATGTGAAATATCGGCTTGTTGGGCTTGAAAATCACCCCCTATCAACAACAAGGTATTGGCGTTGGGTTTATAATACCATTCGGATTGAACGTGGGTAGTATTGGCGATGGAGTGTTGAGGAATACCTCCCCCAACCGTATTTCCATCCGTGTATTCCATGAAATCACGAATCCATCCAACCCTGTGCGTGGATTTCCAACGATGGTTCAATTGAGAATTCGCTTCCAATACAGTCCGAATTGCACGATCAAATTGCGTTCCCAATGGAGTGTATGAATTCAACATCAGCCCCAACCCTCGGTTTACTTCCGCCACTTCGGAATGCCATACCCACTGGGTTTTATTGCCTCGATATTGGATAGAAGTACGCGCCAATTTCCGGGTTAACGAAGATCCGGTCATGAGTCGATCGGTAATCATCAATCCAGGATCTTGGAATTTAAAATTGTTCTCTTGGTGGTTATACGCAGCCGTGGCCGAAGCACTCCACTTCCCTGCGCTGGATTTAGCTGCCTGCACTGATTCTAAATAATGCAAACGCCTGGCCGAAGGAGATACTACCGCCGCCGAAATACCATATTCTCCAAAACTCCCTGCGTTCAGAGAAACAAATCCTTGGTTAAAATTACGCTGACTGCCAACCAACAAATCGTTATTCATGGCGATACTCCCGCCAACGCTTCCGCTCCCCAACAAGGTGGCATTGCCGCCTTCTACCAATTTAACAGACATCCCAACTGGCATCAATAAAGTAAAATCTCCCATTCCTAACATGGGATTGCAAATGGGTAAATTATTCCATAACACTTGGGTTTGGGTAGGATCCGCTCCTCTTCGAGAAATAGTAGCCGATCCGCTCACGCCATACGATTTTAAATAGACGCCTTCCCGTTGCAATACATTGGCTAAGGACATCCCATTATCTGAATTTTTGATGGTTAATACCGATCGACCTAACGTAGCCAAATCAACTCGTCTAGCACCTATTTCAACTGTAACCGTATCGATGCCAGCCGAATCTTTATAACGCAAAACAGGTTCTATCCCTTTATTCACTCGCGAAAAAAGGAACAACTTACTGGCTATGGCAACGGACCAAATCATAGAAATTTCTTTTGCTCCTAGAAAATAGTGAGTACAGCCAAAAGAGTTTTACCCATTCTAACCGGCCTCGCTTTTCTTCCCGAAAGCGTGCTGTTTTTGCTAAAGGCAGGTCTTCTGACTCCTTTCTGTGAAACGCCTTCCCGCTTTTGGCAGTGGCATTAGAGGTTTCACATTCGATTAACTTGCGTTAATTCAGAAAGTTACAGCTGCGGGTACAGTATCGGATTCTCACCGAATTCCCTTTTCATCTTTGTTCGTCATGCAAAACGAATTAAGAACCATTCAGCAAGTGCAAATTTAATAGTTTTGTCTAAGAAATTAGTGCTAGGTGTAGGCAAAATGTGTAAAAGTGTGTAAACCTCAATAAAATCAAGGCCTATACAAGTAGCATTATTTCATCACTTTTACTTTGTCGTTGTGATTTAAGGATTTAGCAATCACCATACTGGGGCCTGTGATGATGGTTTGACCTTCTTTTATTCCACCTAAAATTTCATAGTAATCCAAATCTTGAATCCCTGTGGTTACTTCCACTGCGGTTGCCTTCCCTTGATCCAAAACGAATACCCAAGTTTTTACTCTACCGGCCGGAACACTCTCTTGTGTTGGACCATTTTTATCCTCAGAGCTTGAAGTATTTTTCATTTCGCTGGAACTTGCTGTGGATTGAACCGAAGATTTTGAATTGTCATTTTCAAACGGATTACGCGTAATCACCGATGCGATAGGTACAGCAATTACATTGTTTTTTTGATCCGTTTTGATATCCACCGAGGCCGTCATTCCTGGAAGAAATGGAGATTTACCGGCGGAAATCAAATCCGAATAACTGTTCCTCAACAATCGAACTTTCACGATAAAATTTGTAACCTGATCGTTCAAATTCTGGGTTTGGTTAAACACCGCAGAGTTTGCAATTTCAGTTACCACTCCTTTAAACAATCGGTTGTCGTAGGCGTCGATTTTCACATCGGCGCTATCTCCCAAATGAATTCTTACAATATCATTTTCATTCACCGTAACCTGAACTTCCATGACGTTCAAATTACTAATGCGCATAATTTCTGTACCCGCCATCTGCGCGGTACCTACCACGCGCTCACCTTTTTCGCTTTTTAAATTGGTAACAATACCCGATTCGGGGGCATAGATACTGGTTCTACCTAAATTGCGCTTGCCTTCTTCCAATCGAGCAGCTACACTTTGAACATTATAACGCGAGGCCAAGGTTTGCTTTTGGGTTGCCTCAAAATCAGCCTGCGCCACTTCATACTGCGTGGTAAACGATTCCAATTCTTGATTGCTGATAACCCCTTGATTGAATAATTTTTTTTGTCGATCCAAATTCAACTGCTGTTGTTTAAAGTTGGCTTTGGCACGAATTAATTGGGCTTCCGAACCAGCCTGGGTAGCTTTGGCATTATTCAAATTGGCTTCCAACTGGGATACGGTGGACTCATACAATTCAGGATTAATTCGCAACAACAATTGACCTCGGGTTACGCTATCGCCTTCAGTTACCTTCATATCGATGATTTCTCCGCTCACATCTGCCGAAATTTTCACCTCCGTTTCGGGTTGAATTTTACCGGTAACACTAACAATCTCGGTAATATTCTTCCTGCCCACAACTTCAGTGGTTACTTCTGTCTCTTTTTTCCCACTTTTGAAGATTAAGGAGAGTACCACGGCTACAGCTACCACAGACAGTATAATCCAAAGAGTCTTTTTGTTTTTCATGATGTTATTATTGAATTACGGATAAATAAAAATCCAACACAAACGCTCTAAAATAGAGATCGTGCTGGGCAGAAATATAATTAAAGTTGGAGTTAGTGTAGTTACTTTCGGCAATTTGAAGTTCCACCGCCGTTGCCGCTCCTTCAGCAAATCTAGCCTTTACATAATCCCTATTTTCTTGTTGCAAGTCTACATTGGATTGTGCGGAGACCAACCGCGTTCTAGCATTTTTATAAGCCAACATGGCTTGATTGATCTCGTTTTCTGCGTTTTGCACAATCTGTAAACGAGTTAATTCAGCGCGTTTAAAAGCAATATTTGCGGCCGTAATTTGGTTATGTCCTCGCAATCCTGCGTAAATAGGAATGCTTAAATTCAGGCCTACAGATTGACCGAAATTATCTTTCAACTGCTTAGAAAAAGAAATGGTCTCGGTGTTGTATTCCAAAACTGGCGCATATACGGCTTCCATGGTACTGGGCAACCATCCAATGGCCTGGGTTCCATTGACCGTATATCCCGTAATTCGTTTTGCATTATCGGAATACACCGTGTTCAAATTAGCCCCCAAACTCAAGGTAGGTTGTAAGGCCCCCTTAGCGATGGAAATAGATTCCATGGCCGCAGTTTTACGAAATTGTGCTGCTTTTAAATCAGGTCTTCTCGCCAGCAAAGTATCCATTAAAACCATGGGATTCAATCCATCCAGATACTTCAAATGTTCCTCCGTGGTAGTAAGCGATTCGGGGAGTGGTGCAAACGAAACAGAATAAGGGATTCGCAAGAACTGCTTTAATTGCAATAAAAATTGCGCCGTAGAATTCTTGGCAGCAGCCAACGTATTGACATTATTGGAGTGCTGTGCTTTGATATTGAGCAATGTGCCTTTATTGGCAGCACCTTCTTTGTAGAGCAATTCGGTACGAGATACTTGGACTTGTGTAACCGCGGCTGCTGCTTCCGCCGCCTTCTCCAAATCCAACGCCTGCAACCATTGAACATATGCTTGCGCCGTCTGCAGCAACAGCGAATACAAACGGGTATTTTTATCCTCCACAGCGGCATTTCTCAGCATCGCAGATTGTTGCAGCGCATTGCGATTCTGTCCCCCCGCATACAATACCCAACTTCCCTGCAATTGAAAATTGTTACTCCCAATAGTTTTTTGTACAAATTGGTTGGTAAATCGATCGATACTTCTACCCGACTGGTAAAATTGCCCCGCATTTCCGTTGAGCGAAGGCCCTAAATTCAATTTGCTTTGTTGCCAATCCAAGGTAGCCTGTTGTACCGCCAAATCACTCAAATTAATATCGATGTTTCGCGTAATTGCCGTAGCCATCACCGTAAAAAAAGACGATTCTTGTACCGTTGGACTTTCCGATGGAATAACCAAAGCATGATCAGCGATTGCTGAATAATCGCCTTGTTTCACCCATTCTACCAATTTAGTCAATTGCTGCGGGCTGCTTGGAATGGACTGCGCGTGCAGGGAGCTATCGGCGTATCCCACCCCCAAGAAAAACAAACGAAGCAAAAGCAAACGATTCATCTGCCTACTACTCCAAACCTGTGCGTTGCGCATTCAACAAAGGTAGTAATAATGAATCGGTTGGAGGTTTGATTACTTAAAAACTCGTCGATTAACCCAATTCAATAATCGACATACACCCTAAGCACTACATTTTGTGGCAACTATCCACTTTTTTCACCGATCTGGACTCTATGAATTTTTGCATTCGCAAGGCACTTTTACTGCCCGTTAATGCCGAAATCGCCACGCCTAAGTACAAGTCTGCATCCCGAACGTGTTTGGTATTCAATAACGACATCAAGCTATTGGTTCCGATGTAAAACCAGCCCACTCGAACCATGGCACCGGCTCTAAAACTTCGGTAATCGTATTCCAACGCCAGGGGCATAGAAACTTCAAAGAACGGCGTTTCGTACCGGGGAGCAACCATTAAAAAACTTTGGTATCGAGCATGGATACTGTAACGAGATCGCAAACTCTGTACCCATTGTGTATTGATGAAAAATTGCTTTTTCAGCATATAATCTACACTAAACACCAACCGTGTTGGCAATCCAACCATAAGCTCTCCTCGCTTGGTCTCCAAAGTCTGCAACTCCGTTTTTAAAATATTATCCAATCCATTGATGGAATAGTCCATGGATAAGAAACGATCTCGATCGTTCTGCATGTCCCAAATTTGAGGTGCCGCATTGAGCAATTGTCGGGTATCCGCCTTCCTGTAACGGATTGCGCCAATATCCATTATACTCAATCCAAATTTGTAAATGTACTGCTTATGATGACTTCTATAATAGCCGTTCTGCTTGTAATCGGGTTTGTGATAAACCCAACCCAACCCAAGATCTACGCCAGAACCCGATCCACTCCCACTGTAACTCCCATACTTAATACTCGTTTGATCTAAGATTATTTTCTCGCGGGTGGGATGTGTAAAGGTCATATCTCCAATCTGAGCATATCCCCCACCAATGCCCCATACTCGCTTGGCGGTAATGCCCAGCAGCAATTGCTTTTTCCAAATCTGTGGGATTGCATACGACACATGTATCCCGGTACTTACCCAGGAATTCACACTCACCGTAGCTCTTGGAATTCTGTACTGCTTGTTGGCATTGCTAGCATCGAAATTAAAGTACTCATACGCATTGCGATTAATACTCATATCCTTCAAAATGGCATGCGCCAATGCCTCGCTGATACCGGCTGCCCTAGCCGAAACATTCACATCGGTAAGCAACCCAACGGTTACCCCTTTTAATTTCATCAGGATGGAGGGCCCGTACACTTGGGCTCCTGCCGCTAAAAATTTATTATTCCCGTTGATGCGTTCCTTGATCCAGGCTGTATCAAATGTAGGATTACCATTTTCAGTTTTGTATTGCGGAGCCATGCCATTGTCAATAAACTTATAGGCCGAATATGGCAAACTCAACTTCAAATAATTATTATTAGCATTCACCCAGCCTCCCACGATATTGAAATGTATATCGTAAGCCGAGTATGCGGTTAATGCAGGATTCACACGGGCGGCGTGTATACCCGAA
>JACCDM010379644.1_pt1 | contig 13138 bp, 13 predicted proteins | sample 7445851 | NCBI WGS metagenome assembly JACCDM01 (sample SAMN15323438, study PRJNA562643) | freshwater metagenome | isolation source: river surface water | place: USA:Blue River Watershed | collected 2017-08-16
GAAGGCGTCACCGTCATGTTCCGATGGCGCTACCGCTTCGATGGCAAATTGAATGACTACACTTGCGGAACTTGGCCTTCAAAGTCGCTGAAGGAAATCAGAGATCGTTGCGACATAGCTCGACGACTACTCGCCGCAGGCAAAGATCCCAATAAAGAAAAACAGATAGCTCAGCTCGACAAAAAGGCAGAGCAGGCAGAAGCCGTCGCCAAGGCTAAGTCACGTATTGCCCATGTTGAGACTCAACAAGCGCGCATTACCGTCTCCGATCTCTTTGAGCGCTGGGCTACGGTCGAGCTTATTCGGCGCAAGGATGGCGGTAAAGAAATCCGGCGTATGTTCCAGAAGGATGTCTTGCCTCAAGTCGGCCACTTGGCAGTTGAAGATGTGCGGAAGGGGCACATCACCGCCATCACAGATACGCTGCTAGCGAGAGGTGTCAAGCGAATGGCAAAGCTGATCTTCTCGCTCATCAGACAGATGTTCCGCTTCGCTGTTGATCGCGACATAATCGAACACGATCCAACCTCATCTATTCGAAAGGCTAGGATCGGTGGAAAGCCTACTGAGCGCGACCGCGTGCTAAGCGAGGAAGAAATCCGTGATCTAAGCCTGCGATTGCCGTCGGCCAATATAACCAACATTACAGAGTGCGCACTATGGTTGGTGCTTGCGACCGGTTGCCGAATCGGTGAGCTACTAAGCGCTGAGTGGAAACACGTTAACTCTGAATCGGGTGTTTGGATTATCCCTGCAGAGAATAGCAAGAACGGCAAGCCACACACGGTCTACTTGTCAGACTTCGCAATCGCATACTTTAAAGAACTTCGAGCCATTAACGGTAGCTCCCCATGGTGTTTTCCAAATCGACTCGGTGATAAGCATGTCTGCGTCAAAACTGTTACCAAGCAACTGGGCGATCGCCAGCGTAACGGAGATACGAAGCCGCTTTCGAGACGCTCGTTGCAAACCAATGCACTCTCTCTATGCGGTGGAAAGTGGACACCGCATGATTTGCGCCGTACCGCAGCAACCCTAATGACGGCCCTGGGGGTACTGCCTGACGTTGCAGAGAAATGTCTCAATCACACCGAGGAGAGTCGTGTAAAGCGTATCTATCAGCGATACAACTATGACGCTGAGAAACGCGAGGCCTGGCATCTACTCGGAAAAAGATTAACGCTGCTGACCTCCCATGACGGCAATGTCATCACTTTAACTAATGGTCGTTTTTCATCAATGCGGGTTTCTGCGTAAACGCCCTCGAGCCCAGCATTTAAACCACCGTAGAAAGTGCCAAGGAGAATTAAGATGGATTTCCCTGCCTATGTCCCGGCTGCAGTGCGAGCGCATATCACGTCCCTTATTGAGGGTGATTCGTATGAGCCTTATGGGTGGGCTGCGTCTCTCGCAAACACCGACGAATCGATTGCCCAAATTGATCGAGAGATCAAGACCTACATCCGTCGAGGTGAAGACGACTATCTCGATGGCCTAAGAACCCAAAAAGCTGAGGCTCAGGCGCACAGAGACCTTTTGGCGGCGGATCTTGATTGCCTGTGTCGCTTGGGAAGCGACACGAGAATGCGCGATGCCTTCGCATTGCTCACCACTGAATTTACCGATGACCAGGAGTGGCGCAGTTTCATCCGTGCGGCTTGGGCAGCGCGCGTGGATTATAAGAAGCACCGCGACAGAGTAAAGCGTGCGGCGGAGCTCAGTGGCGAGATAGCCGATGCAGCGAAAATGTTAGCGAACCTGATCCGAGAGTTTTCGGAAATTGGTCTTCATGGGCCGGATGAGTTCTATTCGATCGCCGAGATACTGCGTCGAACTGATAACCATGGGATGCAGGGACATAACCTGCATATGTGGCGTTCGATGCGTCGGCATATTCTGGGGGAGCTGCCGATACGGGATCAGCCAGAAACGAAAATCGTCATCGAAAATATCGACCTTGAATCTCGGCCTGAAATTGCCAGAGTACACGTGGGAGAAAAAGTGGCGATGGCGCCAGAGGAAGAGGCGCGGAATACGTTGCGCTATGCCTGGGGAACAGCCCCGGAGTTTCCCGCATTGCTGGATACCGTTGCAAATGCCTCGCTAGCCTTCAGCCCGCGCGAGTCCGGCATGATCGGTGCGGCTATTGATTCGCGGAAACATAGTGAAAAAGCGGCGTACGTAAGGGCCTTCGGGAAACTCCTGACCGATTCGCATGGTTTGATACTTAACCTTCCAATCATGAAAGCAATGGCATTTGTAGCGACCGTAGTGCTCAACCAGCCAGAAATTGACGTGACCTATGACGACGTCCGGAAAGCTCTTGAAAATTACCGCAGCTAGCCCTGGACGATTCGGGCGAAAAACAACAGGTGAATCTTCCAGAGCGGCGGAAGATTCGACGCCAAGAAATCTGCTGAATCTCTTCGAGAAAAATCAGCTAAAAAAATAAGCTGCCCGTGTCGGCTGGCAACAGCCATTTACGGAGCACCTCAAATGAATCAGCTTCCTGAAACCGGCTTTCTCCGGCTGCGCCAGATCATTGGTGATACCAGAGCGAATCCGCCCATTCCCCCGATCATCCCGGTAAAAAAATCTTGCTGGTGGGATGGCGTCAAAGCAGGCCGCTTCCCCAAGCCAGTCAAACTCGGTCCGCGTGTTACCGCGTGGCGGGTCGAGGATATTCGAGCCCTGATCGCATCCGCATAGGGGGTAGCGATGACAACAAAAACAAAGGGGCAGAGCGGTAGCGACCGTCCGACCCAAAATACTTCAAGCAGGTTTAATCCTACCCCGATTTCTTCAGCAATTAAAGCAGCAATCCTGCGCTGTGCTGTTTGGGGTGTGATCCCTGTGAATTTTCAACGTGGCTTATTAAGTGCGCGGGGTTGAAAGATGCGTAGCGATATTGAACGTATCCAAGACGCCCTGCAATTTATCGATGCCAGCGACCGCGAGAGTTGGCTACGCATGGGTATGGCGATTAAGTCCGAGCTTGGCGAGGGTGGTTTTCAGCTTTGGGAGACGTGGAGCCAGCAAGCCGATTCCTTCAACCGCAAGGATGCACGGGATGTTTGGAAAAGCATCCGAGCCGGTGGCAAGGTGACTATCGGAACACTGATCTACGAGGCCAGGGCCAGCGGCTGGCGAGATGATCAAGCCTTCCAAAAACCAACCCAGAAAGAGCTCGAAGAGCGCCAGCGCATGGCATCCGAAAGGGCTGCAAATGAGGCGGCTGTGATTGCTCGCGATCGTGCCGACGCGGCAAAGAAAGCGGCGGCGATTATTGGGGCCGCGACCGAGGCAGAAGCAGATAATCCCTACCTTTCACTCAAAAAGGTCTCGCCTGTCGGCACCCTGCGGGAGATTGATGCAAGTATGGCGGCGGACATCTTGGGCTATGCGCCGCAATCAGGCGGCCATGTATTGCTCGGTCGCCTGCTTGTGGTTCCGGTCACGCAGGGTGAGCAGCTCTCCACGCTGGAGCTAATTGATGGGTCCAAGCGCAAGACAGCGTTAAAGGGATATGGGACTAAGAAGGGCGGATACTGGGCGACCGACAACCTGCCAGATGGCGACGGCGCGGGCGAAACTCTGCTCATAGGCGAGGGCGTAGCAACCGTTCTATCGGCATCTGCGGCCAGCGCTTATACCGGCGTTGCGGCACTATCGTCGAGTAATCTACCAGCGGTGGCGAATGCGATGCGCGAACGGTACCCTAATGCGGTGCTGGTGATTTTGGCTGATCTGGTGAAGGCGAGTAGTGAGCCTGATCCTTATGCAACCAATGCCGCCAGAGCCTGCGCCGGGAAGGTCGCAATTCCTTATTTCGGCGCTGACCGTACACCTGATTCCACCGACTTCAACGACATGGCGACACTACACGGCTTGGAGGCTGTCGAGCGCGCCATAGAAAGAGCAAGCGCCGTATCAACCGACACGAATCAAAACAAGCGAGACAAATCAACGGCGGTGGATTGTACCGATTGGCCCGAGCCGCAGCCGCTGACTCTCAAGATCGAGCCAGAGCCTTACCCGGTTGATGCGTTGCCCTTAGCCATTCGCGCTGCAGTGGAAGAGGTGGCGAGCTTCGTCAAAGCACCCGTGCCAATGGTTGCGTCTTCAGCGCTGGCGGCGCTATCTCTTGCAGCTCAAGCCCACGCGGATGCAAAGCGGCTCGAGAAGCTGCAAGGTCCCACTGGTTTATTCATTCTGGTTATTGCCGATTCTGGCGAACGCAAGTCGACCTGCGATGGCTTCTTTACCCAATCTATCAGCGACTACGAGCAGGCCCAGGCTGAGTCGGCGAAGCCGGCACTGAAAGACCACCGAGCGGCTGCCGAGGCGTGGGAAGCCAAGCGTGGTGGCGTCAAAGAAAAAATCCGGCAGCTCGCCAAGAACAACAAGGCGACTACAGAAATGGAATCAGCCCTGCGCGATCTTGAGTACGACAAGCCAGAGCCACCGAGAATTCCGCGGCTGATGTACGCCGACGCGACCCCTGAGGCGCTGGCCTATGGCCTTGCAAAGCACTGGCCGTCAGCGGGCGTGGTCTCTGCCGAGGCCGGGATAGTTTTCGGTTCGCACGGCATGGGTAAGGACTCGGTGATGCGTAACCTAGGTCTGCTGAATCAGCTATGGGATGGTAAGAGTCTGACCATTGACCGCCGATCAACAGAATCTTTTTCTGTGCGCGGCGCGCGGTTGACCGTGGCCTTGCAGGTTCAAGAGCCGACCTTGCGCGAGTTCTTCAACCGTTCAGGGGCGCTGGCCCGTGGCACAGGATTCCTCGCTCGATTCCTTGTGGCGTGGCCGGAATCGACCCAAGGAATGCGCCAGATCAACCCAGATTCACCTGACGGACCTGCGACCTGGCCGCACCTTGCATCGTTCCATCAGCGTATTGCCGCAATACTTGATCAACCCGTCCCAATCGATGAAGATGGCGCACTCAATCCGCCCATATTTTCGATGAGTGCTGACGCGAAAAAAGCATGGGTTGAGTATCACAACACGATCGAGAGCGAGTTATCAAGCGGTGGCGAACTTCACGACGTGCGCGACGTGGCGAGCAAGTCCGCAGACAACGCCGCGCGGCTGGCGGCTCTGTTTCAGATGTTCGAGGGTATGGGTGGTGCAATCGGGCTGGCCGCGTTTGAGAGCGCAAGTCTGATCGCGGCATGGCACCTCCATGAGTCGCGTCGGTTCTTTGGTGAGATTGCGCAACCGGCAGAGCTAGCGGACGCGGCGCGACTGGATGAGTGGCTGATTAGTCACTGCCAGCAGTCTCAATCAAATCTTGTCTCGACCCGTGACGCACAACGGCTCGGCCCGATCCGCGACAAGGAGAAATTGACGATCGCGCTGCGGGAACTGCATGAGCTCAATCGCGTAAAAGTGCTGCAAGAGGCTAAAAGTAAAATCATCATGGTAAATCCAGCACTGGTCGGGGCGCTGCCATGAGCCTCCTATCCAAACTTAGGGAGAAACAAGCCACCAAGATTGCGACTGCGACACCTGCGACTTTTGCGACAAAAGCTTATTCATCTGGACGATCTGTCGCAAATGCCGCAACTGTCAACGTCGCAAAGTCGCCGCAAGAGCAAATCGCAGCCACCGTAGAAGTCGAAGCGTTTGATGCGGTAACCGTTTCACGCTGGTGGCTGGTTTATTACCCCGAACGCGATCCGCTGAAAGTAGCCTTCTTTCCAGAGGCGACCCGTGCAGATATTCTGGAACGTTACCCTGCTGCGGTAGCGCTCGAGCCCATTACCCTGACGATCCACCAAGCACTAGCTTCCTTGACCGCTAACGAGGAAATGGCGATCCGGGCATGGCTGGCGCTGATCGAGGAAACCGATCCACTGGTTATTGCTGAGGTCATAGCGCAGTGCCAGCAGGATGCTGGTGCGCGGGACTATTTTCACGCTCGAGCACTAGCGGAATTACCAAAGCCATCAGCCTTCCCGGATGACCGTCGTACCTGCGATCAATGCATAAACCTTAAAGCCTTGCGGTGCCAGGCGGCAAAGCGTGGCGAAATCAATGCAAGCCGAAGCTATGAGCCGATCCGCGATCTTCCCCAGCGCTGCGAAGGATATGCACCGACCGCTGACGATCCGGATAGACGACCCGGGCGAGAGCGCTGGTCGATGCGTATCCATAAAGGAGAAGAGTAATGAGCAGCAAGACAAAAGAACCGGGAAATGAATTTGAGAAATATCCCCGAAAAACTGTCATCTGCCAGTCCGGCCCAAGTCTTGATGAGCAAGGGCGTAATTACGCCAAGCTAATCACATCATCTGAACTGGCAGGGTATCGAATCATAGGAATGATGCAACCGAAGAGCTTAGCCGATGATATTGACACCCCCACACTGATGGCGACCTTGCGTGAGCAAGCCGCGGCGGTAAAAAACGGCGACCTCTCCCATGCAGAGGCGATGCTGATAAATCAGGCGTCGTCCTTGCAGGCATTGTTTGTACGGCTGACAGAGCGCGCGATGGAGCAAAACCAGATGCCGAACCTTGAGGGCTTTATGCGTTTGGCTTTAAGAGCACAATCGCAGTGCCGAACGACCCTTGAGACGTTGGCCGCAATCAAGAACCCGCCGGTTGTATATGCCCGGCAGGCAAACGTGACAACCGGGCCACAACAAATCAACAACGGCTCAGCGGTAGCGTCACAAGCGCGGGAAATCGAAAACAAGCAAAACCAACTATCAGGAGGTATACATGAGTTACTACCGGACGCCCGAGCACCGGGCAAAGCGAGCCGAGCTAATACGCCGTTGGAAGCCGTGGGAGAAATCGACCGGACCAAACACCTCGGAAGGTAAGGCGCGATCTGCACGTCGCGGATTTAAAGGAGGAACGCGGAAAATCCTGCGGGAATGGACGAGAATCCTGCGTGAGCATGCAAAAGAGTTGGAAAAAATACGCTAGCGTCCAAGCTCTGTTATCGACCGAGAGTGTTGATATACAGCTTTCGCCCTGACTGAACAGGCCGCAGTATCTCGAGCAGCACCGCTATGTCTTCGTATTTAAGCCCATATCAGTAACAGATGCGATTGTGCTGGCATGACCGACAGTTCGAATCTTGTTTGCTCCACCAATTTGATGCATGCTGGTTATTGCCAGTTCATGCGGGTTCATGAGGGTTCCTAAGGCCCTCATTTCCCCTCACCCGCTTCAGTTTTTTGAAGTTTCTCTCGCCACCCGGATGGAAATTAAAACCGCAAGCACTTAGCCCCAATGAAATCAAAGACTTACTTCTGGACTTCGGTCTCCAAAAGTCCAGAAGTAAGATTTCCTGGAAATTTCATGAACCGCTTGTATCCGCCATGAATGGCCATCGTCATTTTCAAGTCTTTGGTTCGGTCTTCACCAAGTTCGCTGTCTCATAGGCACGGACATCTTCTTGCCGATAAAGCACCTTGCCGCCGATTTTCAAATAGGTGGGGCCCGTGTTTGCAGCGCGCCAGCGCTGCAGTCGAGAAGCAGAGCAATGCCAGCGCTGGGCTAGCATTTGCTCGGTCATTAGATCTGGGTCTTTGATGATCTGGACGCCACTTACCTTTTGAGCAGTTGATTTTCGCTGGCCTAACAGTGCGTCAGTCTGGTTGAGCTTCGCGCGAAGCGCAGCTTTCTGCTTCAAATCGGTTGCGGTGATCGGAATACTGACGGTAAACGAACCGTCAGTATGATCAGTCCACGTTGTGTTCTGGCTTTTGGCTTCGAGGGCCTTGATAGCTTCTTCAAGGGTAAATTTCTGTGCAAGCAGCGCTTTTTTGGATTTCATGGGGCCTCCGGTAGAAAGCCGTTATTTGAAAACAAAAAGCGCCTACTCGACACTCAAGATTTCTTCTCAGAGTTAGTTGAAAAATTACAGCAGTTCGATACTTAAAAAAAACCAACAATCCTCGATCAGACTGCTCTCGTGCACTTAGAAATCTCAGTAAACTGCTTGGGGTGTGCGGTGGCTAATGACGGGGATTACTTATGGGCTGCCAGAGCTTCACAGACCCGACGCAACCGCGCCTCCGCCTCACCTGCAACCGCATGAACCTGCGGATTGGCCGTCATCTGTTTCATGGCTTGTGGATCCATAAAACTAACGATGGTCTTGTCACCCTCTGCACGAACAACGACATTGCAGGGAAGTAGCGCACCCACTTCAGGTTCTGACATCAGTGCTTGGTGTGCAAGCTGAGGATTGCAGGCACCGAGTATGTGGTAAGCAGGGATCTCAGCGCCAATTTTCTGCTTCATAGTCGCTTGTATATCGAGATCCATCAGCACTCCAAAACCTTCTTGTTTCAGCTGCTCCAGTACGACAGGAATTGCTTGCTCGACAGTGAGCGATAGCTGCGTCTGAAATGTATACATAAAACCTCCAAAAATTAACGCGGAATCAATGGGCTGCGATTCTTACGCTCGCTTTTGGTATTCAATCCAGTTTTGCAGGCCACCTTGCAAGAATGCAGCATCTATACCCATCTCACGAAGGCTTTGACAAACTAACTGTGATCGGCCCCTGCTGCCACAATACAAAATCACCTTCTGATCAGCGGCCGACATATGATTTTCGATGTTTGCCTCCAGTTTTGCTCTCGGCAGATTGATACTTCCGCTGATCGCACCAAGCTGATGATCTGCCGTCTCTCTGACATCGACCACGAGCGGAGCTGATGCTGAACTCATTAGTTGCCGAAGTTCTTCCGGATTCACTGACGGCAGCGAACTTTCCAAGTGAGTGATCAAAGTCTCGTAGCGCGTCATTCGTTCATTCCTGGCTTCCGTTCGACAACATCGGGTTGAGGCGTGGGTGTGTTTCCTCTCCCAACCACCAAAGCAATGCGCCTGAGAGGCCCATCGCGACAGCGACAAACCAAAAAGCGGCTTGTATCTGGCCACTGAAGTACGCGGCAAGGCCAAGCCCCAATGCACCGATCCCGTAACCCAAATCACGCCAGAAACGATAGATCCCGATCGCGGAGCCGCGCCAAGCCGGGTGCGAGATATCCGCGACCGCAGCGGAGAGATTCGGATACAACAGCGCCATGCCAAACCCTGACACGGCGGCCGCGGTTGCCCACCATACGGTACCCTCGCCCAACATCATCGCAGCTACGCCCGCACCGCAGATCCACATACCTGAAACGTTCAGGATATGGCGCCCGATACGATCCGACAGACGGCCGGTAATCAGTTGAGATCCACCCCAGGTAAAGCCGTAAAAGCTGATGATCCAGCCCACGTTGGTCAAGCTCACGCCCTTTTGATAGAGAAAGACCGGATACATAATCCAGACGAGTGCGTCAACAAATTTTTCAACTAATCCCGCCTGACTCAAAGCCATCAGTCTTTTATCCCGCCAACTCATCAGAGAAAAAATTTCTGCTGTGGTCGGCATCGATGAGATGTTCGTCGGATACCGAGGGCGGTGGGTTTGCGTGATACCAGGCGCATGTTTGGCAGCTTCCGCCTGTGCCCATGGCAGCGTGTCCCTGACCCACAATTGGGTCAGTACGATGGCGAGAATGATCACGGCCAGGCCAAAGATCAACAGGCCCTGCCGCGCGCCGAAATGCGCCGCCATGTAAGCGGTAATAATGCCGGCCAGCGCCACGCCGACGTAACCTGAAAACTCATTCAAACCCAGCGTCAGCCCACGTTCTTCCAGGCGCGTAATGTCAAGCTTGGCCGTCTGGGTCATGGACCAGGTGAGTCCCTGATTGACGCCAAGGAGGACCATGGCAGCGACCATCCAGTTCCAGTTGGGCGCATACCAGATCATCAATGGGATAGGTAACGCGGCTAGCCAACCGTACATAAGCACGTGTTTTCGTCCAATGCGCTCGGAAAGACGTCCAGCGACGAAATTCATTGTGCCTTTGACGAGCCCAAAAGCGACCACGAAGGCGCTCAAAAGTACAAAAGAATTTTTCGGAACACCGAATTCAGACTCTGCCAATGCGGGTACGACTGTGCGGGTCATGCCGATGGTCAGGCCGACCAATAACACCTGAAAAAGCTGATGAAGGAATTGGCTCCGATTGTGGCTAATGCCATGTCGGAGTAACAAATTTGCGCTGGATTCCGATGGCGTATTCATCAAAACACCAAGACTTTGTCAGCTTCCAGCGTCCAGTCTGCCAGCTCGTTCAGAGTCGAGCGCCGAGCACCCTCGATCAATTCGGTGTCCTGTAGGGCACGTGCGTCCATACAGGTACCGCACAAGGCGACGTCACCCTTTCGAATGATCTTAGCCAGCATCAGCTGGATGTTGTAATAGCCTTCTGGGACTTTCTGATAATTTTTGGCGCATCCCACTGCGTCCGCCATCAAGAAAACCCGGATGGTGACATTCTCGCGAGCAGTCAGTGCGCCTGCGAGTCGTAACGCGTTATAGGCTCGCTCATTCCCATAAGGGGCGTCGTTGATGACGAACAGCAGCTTGCTCATTGAATCTCTTCCGATTCGAGTGGCATTCCAGCGGTATGCCACTCTGCGACACCGTCCAGTAACTTGCTAACTTTTCTATGATGGTTTCTGAGCAAATGAGCCGCTTCCTCAGCAAAGACACAAAAAGGTCCGCGGCAGTACGCAACGATCTCTTTGGATTTCGGCAGCTCCTTGATGCGATGCTCGATCTCATCCAATGGCATCGAGCTTGCATAGGGCAAGTGGGAATGCGCAAACTCAGCCCGAGGGCGCACGTCAATAAGGATGATCGTGCCGTTTCTGGCCTGCTCAAGTAGCTGTGTCCGACTGATACCCGCCAACTTATCCGGGGTCGCAGTTATCGTGTTCACCGCAACGCTGAGCTCGACCAGATGCTCCTGCGCCGTTTCCCGCATTGCCACCCACAGACGTGCGACATCAGCGCTCGCAAGCCGATAGAGGACAAATTTACCGTCCTTGCGCGCTGCTATCAGGCGGGCTTCTCTAAGGACTTTCAGGTGAGCGCTTGCAAGCTTGATATCGATGGACAGCTCGTCAGCCAAAGCTTCAACCGACTTCTCTCCCTGCGCCAGCAATTCAAGCAACTCCAGTCGCTTCGGGCTCGAGACGGCTTTACCTATGCGAGCGACTTGCTCGTACAGGAGATCTTTGAGGGTTCGTTTATCCATACAAACATTCTAATGATTGTTGGAATGTATGTCAAATAACGGACGACAATTGTCAGAAAACCGTCTGAGAGGAGATCAATGCATCCGAAGGTAAACGGATGTTTTTTGTGGAGAGAGAGCTGCGGAATCCACCTAGTTTCAGGTCGATTTTTTCAATCGTAGATGATCGAGGACTGGTCCTTTTCTTGATCAAGTAATTCAGGTATTGAGTAATCAAGCAAGTGGCATCGGAATGATGCAGTTACTATATGCGTGTGACTTTTTTCTGACTGATAACGAATCTATGAATAGGCGCTAAATAACGGAGAATTCATAGGTTTTACCAGTGCGCAGATGATCAAATTAACTGTCCATCCCAAAGTGTTAGCAGCTATGCAGCAGGCTTTCCCTAAGCCTGCTATGTCCGCTGATCGTGCGCTGAAAAAATACGTCAGTGTTCTAGAAGATATGCTGACCAAATCCCTGCAGTTTGCTCGTTCGCCGATTCAGTTAAAGCAAGGCTGGTATGCGATATCCCTCCAAACACTAGCCAACGCCGGTGGACAAATTGGCCCCAACAAGATCCGGGTGCATAAGTGGTTGCGTGAAAACAATCTTGCCTTGGTGGCGACGCTGGAGCAGGGCAGTGCGAACTCTGGTCGAGTCAGCGAAATCAAGCTCTCAAGTTTAGCCACAGCGGTAAATACGCTGGCCATACAAGGGAGTGTGATCGCAACAAAAACCACCGACCAAGCCTTAGACGACTATCTGACCGGCGATGATGCGGATAACCACCAGTTATTCAATCATCTCTATCCGGATTATCGGGCTCTTTCTGGTACGCCGCATTTCGATGAGACTTTTGATCCGCTGCCTGTGGACATACCCTCACTCAAAGCTTACATGGTGTGGCTTACCGATAATGCGACCAAAATCAATGCTGCTGATAAAGCCATGGCGCTGCGTCAGGCCAAGACGATTCTTGGCGTGGCCAGTGTATTCAAGGGCATTTATCTGCAGCGACGAAAGATGAGTGCGTTTGGCAGGATCTACTACGAGGGCACCAGCATCCAGAATGTGAACAAGGAGCTGCGCCGAGCGATCCTTGGTAACTGCTGGGAATACGATATTCGTAGTAGTGTGGTTGCATGGAAGATGGGCTATGCTAAGGTTTACTTGTCCTTGCAGCCGGGCACGCAAGACTTACGACGTGCGTTCTCAGCGATCTTGAGTTTCTTGGAGGACAAAGATGACTTTATGGCCACTGTGCGCTATGAGGTTTTCAAGAAGGACAGCCGCGTACCCAAGGACCTGCAAGCTGATCTACTGAAACAAGCGTTTACGGCGATTAGCTTTGGCGCCAAGCACAACAGCCGTGGCTGGCCAAATGATCAGGGTGGCTGGACCAATTCGGCGATTGCCGACATCATAAAAAACAGCGAAGAGCGTGAACGGTTCTTGTCTGATGCGACTGTGGTGAAATTTACGGCTGAGCAGAACACATTAGATAGCTTTATTTTTTCTCTGGTCAAGCTGAGACGAAAAGACCTGCTGCGAAAGTCGATACTGCAGACGCCCAGTGGTCAGCCCAGTAAGTCCAAGATCTTGGCCTATCTCTACCAGCACGTCGAAACTGAGATCATGGATGTGGTTCGGTCTATCGCGGCTGAATATGACCGTTATCCCATCGCCAATGTGCATGATGCGATCTTCTTCAAACGTCGCTTGGGCGTTGAATTAAAGCATGAAATGGAAATGCGAATGCAGGAGCATTCGGCTAATCCGTACTGGCGACTCAAAGCCAAAGAGATTAAACGTTACATGCCAAAAAGCTTGGACGAGGAAGCAGAAGTTGCAGCACACAAGCAGCGCATTGCGGAAGAAGAGCGCCTTGCCAAAGCGTTTTACGGAAAAACCTAATGATTTGACGCTGAGTCCTTCCAAGTTGTCGGGTTATTCTAATTTTTGCCAGGAATCGGTTGTCCGATCCGCGTGACCGACAATAAATTTGTATTCCCTATCAAC
>JACCDM011929556.1_pt1 | contig 13132 bp, 6 predicted proteins | sample 7445851 | NCBI WGS metagenome assembly JACCDM01 (sample SAMN15323438, study PRJNA562643) | freshwater metagenome | isolation source: river surface water | place: USA:Blue River Watershed | collected 2017-08-16
AAGTGCTTAGCCTGTACTAATTGGCCTTTATAGAGTACCTCGTGGCCAGAAGTCATTATAGTACGCTGCGAGGGGCAATTGATGCCCAACGAGTTGGCTTCGAAGCAGACGAGGACCTTTTCAGGGGTAACGGTTTTAGTGATAGCCACAATGGCCTTATTACTAATAGTATGCTTCTTAGGCTGGATTAGTTCAATAGGTACTAAACCCTGGTCGGTAAGGATAGGAGTACCAGCTACTAAACAGATAGGCTCGACTGTGTTATTTAAAACTCTAGCAACTAAGACACCATTATCTTTTTTATAGTTATAACCAAAACCGCAAACTACTAATTTGCCATTATTGTCTAATGAAACTTGTGTGATGTTTGATCCAACAAAATCTAAAACAGCTATACCATTATCACCAAAAGTAGGATCAGTAATACCATTGCTGTTGTACCGTATTAGTACTGATTTGATGGATAATTCACTAACACTATAATTTGCCGAAACTACTATACTGCCAGTACTGTCTATTAATAAAGATATATTATTGTTTTGTTCGCCAGGAAGATTTGTAATAGTGTAACCATTATTTTCACCAAAAGTAGTATCTAAATCACCATTTGGTTCATATCTTGTAATTCTTGATTTGTAGAAAGTTTTATCGAGTGAACAAAATAAAATACGACCTTTGTTATCTAATGCTATTTTTCCAAAATATTCTATATCAATATATCCTTTACCCGAACCAAAAGAAGTATCTAATAAACCACTGCTGGTATATTTAATAATACTTTTACTACTACCAGGAGTTCCTGCGTAGACTATAATAGAACCTGTAGTCTTATTAATAACTAATACAATGCCTAATTCGTCGAGGTCTTTATTATAAGCAGCCCATCCTGTACCATTTCCACCAAAGCTTTTATCTAAGTCACCATTGGGTTTATATCTTGCCAATAAAAGGAATCTTGTTTCAAGATCTTCATTAAATAGATCTCCTGTAACCACTATATTACCATTGGTATCTAGGGCTAATGAAGATCCATATGAATTATAACCTTTACCAAAATCACCAACCAGCCAACCCTTGCCACCACCAAAGCTCTTATCCAATTCACCATTACTTTTGTACTTGGCTAATAATAATTTTCTAATTTCTCCACTATTATTGAGACCTCCCTCACGAATAATAATGTATCCAGTGACAATAATATTTCCATTACTATCTAGTACTAAGGAGTCTCCACGTGAAACTTTTCCAGTATAGTAGTCACCTATAATATAGCCTTTACCGGCACCAAAAGTCTTATCTAGGGCACCAGTATTAGTATATTTTACTAATAATAACTGTTTGTAACCCGAAGAAATACTATCACCAATTTCACCAGTAACATAGATATTATTATTACTATCTATTACTTGACTAGAATACGAAGCTGAGTCACCAAATAGTCCATGAAAATTATTGGTTATAGTATAACCAGGGGCAGTTGTGCCAAAAGTAGTATCAAAAGTGGCAGTCATTTCTTTTCTTATAATTTAGGCTGAGATAAATTTATTTTTATTGTGTTAAATAGATTATGTATTGTTTCATCACACGGTGGTGGTTAAGGATTGCTTGCTAATATCATTCAGCTTCGCTGAATGTATCCCTTTGGGAAAGCAAGACTTACGCTCGCAGAGCGAGACTTACCAAAAGGTTGCTTTTTCGCATTCCGCGAAAAAGACTTACCAAAGGGTCGCTCGCAGAGCGAGACTTACCCTAAATGGTTACTGTTTTATGTAAAACACAAAAAGACTTAAAAACAACTCCAGTATATAGTATGTGAAGTGAAATATCAGGCCTTATAGCACAGTTGGATAGTGCGCCAGCCTTCTAAGCTGGAGGTCGCGGGTTCGAGCCCCGCTAGGGCTATTAACTTCCACCGTTGACTACATTTTTAAACTAATAACTACTATATTAGTATAAAAATTTAGTAACAATAACTTAAATTGAAATTATTACCACCTAACTCCACAACAACACTACTTATAAAATGACCGAATACACACTGCGGTATTGCTACAAGTACGAGCCCGGCTTCGCCGTCTATCAACTCCTAGATCTAGTACTATATGCCTCTGAAGGTCCCGATACGCATGAAACTGCCCGCTACATTATGAAAGAGCACGAACTTATCGACGAAGAAGATGAACACCAAATGTTTTTTGTAGTCAAGCGATTTATGTTCTCGGAAGACCCTCGCCCGCGCCACTTCCTAAAGGTCGCCCTCTATCCTAAAGAGCCGAAAGAAAGTCATGTAGTTAATCTAGTGTACTCGCCACTAATTAAGCCGTGGGACGAGTATACGGTCGAGGAACAGGACCGACTCGTCAAGGAAATTGTCTGGGAACAGGAGCGGGAAATTATCTACAAATACAAGGTTACTGAAGTGGATAGTTTGGAGCTATATGTAGAAAATGTAGATGATATGGATGAAAGTGGGGATTTTGGGGAAGATCACGAGATTTGCGAGTTGCTGTGATAGGTTATATTAGTAGTTATAGTAATATTTATTTAGTTACTTTGTTCTATCCTAATTAATATCCATCGGTTAAAATAATGTAAATTGAAATAAAGATACTAAATAGTAGTAAAAATGTATATCTACATTATTTCGACGCACCTATACAAGAATGACAAAACTATAAAAATTGGTTCTACAAGAGATCCATATTCACGCATAGGAGGGTATTTAACATCATATCCTCCTAATTTCAAAGAGCTCAGTCCTACCTATTATAGAATTTATGAAACAACTACTAAATCCCGAGATGAACTTTATGAATACGAAGAAGCGGTTCACTTACATTTTAAGAAATATCGACAGCGGCGTAATGGGTATGAAAATCACGACTCTTCGGAATGGTTTTATTTTGGTGACGTAGAGGACTCTATAAAAGTAGTAGATGATTTCATAACAGAACAGCCTTGGTTTTCTAGAATAGTAAATTTAGGTAACATACCCCACCCAAAAACAATTCATTCAAACTACGAGAAGAATACAATGTTTATTAAGAACGATGATAAACGACTAGAACTATTAGAGGATATACAACGACCTGTTATCACCAAAATATGTAGTTTTTTAGATGACTCTAGCGCATTAGCCGGATACGTTATAGCTCCATGCGGTTCTGGTAAAACTGTAATGGCTTGTAAATCCATCAAAATGTCTAATTTATCTCGTGTAATAATTTGTTGTCCATTTAATCAAATCCAGAATCAATGGCGTAATACACTAGTATATCTAGATGTATTCAGTGAATCCGATATTATTCTAGTTGGTGTTGGTGGTACTACAGACAGTGAAGTTATTAGCTCACATATGAAAAAACAGAAGTATTGTATTATTACTACTTATATGTCAAGTAATATAATTGGCCCACTATTGTCATCTAGTGTACAACTAGTTTGTCTAGATGAAGCACACCATTTGACTGGCCGGGTTGCTAAAGATGATTGTGGTGAAGGTATCACACGGAAAATCATGGAGGATTGTTATAAACTAAAGATTAAGCGACTGAGCCTAACATTTACCCCTAGATTCTTGACGAAGATTACTGGTGATACTAGTAGTATTTCGATGGATGATGAACATATTTTTGGCCAAGAGTTGGCCCGATTAAACCTACGAAAATTAATTAATCTAGGAGTTCTTCCTGACTATAGAGTATGGTCATTAAGTGATAGTAGTAACAAGGCCAGTGGAACATTAGCAAAGGCTACATACTTGTTGGATGCTTGGAATAAAACTGAGTGGTATCGAGGTTCACAAAGGCATATTATAAATCATCTTATTATTTATACAGCAACATTAGAAGATGGTAAAATACTAGAGGAATTCTTAAGTTCTAAAACTGTAGATACAGTCGTAATAAATGTTAAAGGTGGCGATAATACTCAGTTAGCTATTAATAAATTTACAGAGGCGTCTAGAGGTATTATTATAAACTGTAAGGTGTTTAATGAAGGTGTAGATATTCCTATAGCAGATAGTGTAGCTATCATATATCCTAAACAATCAACTGTAGAAATTACTCAAATGTTGCTTCGAGCTGGTCGCTGGTACAAGGATAAACCACTTTTTCATATGCTAATACCTATTATCGATTCCGATGATTTAACTGGATTTCAAGATGTACTAATGACACTGGCTTCTAGTGACGATGCGTTACAGCACGAATTATTGACGCAATTAACAAAGGGCTCCCCTAGTGGCAATGAAAGACCTAGTAATATTAATGAGACAACTAATTGTTTACCCGAATCTGTAATAATTGAATTGTATGAAGGTTCTAAACCAGATGACATTAATAGGATGTTTAAGCGGAAGTTCCTGGGTTCATTAGAACATAAACAAATTCAAAAGGTTTGTATAGAACACAATGTTAAAACAAGTGTAGAATATTCGCAATTGCGAGAACAACTAATTGATTTAGTGGAAGATCCTAGAAATAGGGGAGAATCTTGGTTTACCTTTTTAAATCCTACAACTACTGAAAGGATAACACCTAAGGAGTTTGTAGAAGTATTGGATAAAGAGGGTATTAAATCGGCTATTATATACGATAATTGGTTATTAACTAGTAACATAAATTTGCCAAGTGTTCAAAACATTCTAGACGGATATTTTGGAGATGAGACTAATTTTAGCATTGTCCTATCAAAATACACAACAGTAAAAAAATTTAATGGTCGGCGATAAAAGTTTATTGTATTTTAAAATTATATGTTGAAATTTTAAAATTTTACTTTGATATTTTAAAAACATATTTAAATATTTTCTTTCTATATAATATAAGAAAAATTGATGGAGGGGTCAGAAAGTTTTAATACAACTACTAAGAAGACAACTATGGCAACTATTGCTGAATTTTCTGCTTCACTCCTAAAGTGTCGCGATATCCTTCGTAAGGATGGTATTACCGGAATGGATAGTATGCGAACGATTTGCCTATATATTCTAGCCAAATTTTTTAACATCGAGCGCTGTAAAGTTCTTGAAGTCCCCGAACATCTTGCTTGGGAGAATATTATGATTACACTTCGGACTAAGAACGGTGGGGTTCAACATTCACTAGAATACTTTAAGAGCAAGGATGAGGATTCTATTATCTACCATTTTGACAAACTATTTAATACACAGGAATTACCTTTTAATATCAAGTCGCCAAATGTTCACAAAGAAATTCTAGAAATTATCGACCGTATCGATTTCTCGAAATTTGACCTACATATGGATGTAATTGGCTATGTATTTGAACAACATCTTAATACCGGCGCTTCTAGTTCTAGTCGTGACCTTGGACAATATTTTACAGACCGTTCTATCTGTAATTATATTGTAGAACTATGTAAGCCTGGTTTTAAAGTACCAGGTGTTATTGAAAGTATTTGTGACCCCACTATGGGAACAGCAGGGTTCCTAACAAGTGCTGTCAAATACTATAACAAGCTAAATGCTAATATTGACTGGTCTGTACAACAACAACAAATTCACGGGTGTGACCTTGATGCTAAAGTATCGGGTCTAGCAAATGTAAACATGTTTATTGAATCTAATGGTGCCAAGTTTGAAAACATCCTTGAAAAGGATTCTCTACACAACGACCTTCCACAATCTGGTTACGATGTTATCCTAGCCAATATGCCCTTCGGTATTAAGGGGCTAAAACATGCTGAGGTTTGCGAACGTGTGAAAGCCCTAAAGATTAATGGCACCAAATCAGAGCCATTGTTCTTACAACTAATTATGGCTTCACTAAATAAGGGTGGTCGTTGTGCTGTTGTAGTTCCCGATGGTGTATTAATCAACTCGTCAAATCTTCACAACGGAACACGTGAATACTTGCTTGATAATTTTGAGCTTAAGAAAGTAATTAAGATGGATGGTACCTTTTTTATGAATACTGGTATTAAGCCGTCTATTCTATTTTTTGAAAATACTGGGTCCTCTACTGGTCCTATTGAATTTTGTGAAGTTTCTAAAGGTTCTGATGGAACTGTTACTGAAAAGTCGATTGTTACGGTAGACCGAGACCAACTAGATGCGGCATTTACCTTAGATATGCGCAAGTTTATTGTAGATGATAAACCTAAGACCAATACGGTTTATCCAATGGTTAAACTAGAACATTTGGTCACATTTAAAAATGGTAAGAATATTCCAGAGCGTGAACGTAAAGAATTCGGAACATATCCATATTATGCGTCAAATGGCATCAAAGGATATGTAGAAGAGTATATTTTTGAAGGGACATATATTCTTTTGGGGGACCAAGGTTCTGCCTGGGATCGCAGCTTACATTTTGTTAAAGATACTAAATTTTATGCAGGAAATCATACTATTACAATGTGCTCTAGTGATACTAACAAAGTATTAATTACATATTTATATTATTGTCTTAAGCTTACAGAATTATCTAAATATAATAAACTTGCTTCACTCATTCCAGAACTAGATAAAGAGTCATTTTATAATCATGAAATCCCTCTACCACCCCTAGAGGTTCAACAACAAATTGTAGAAACACTAGACCGTATTTATGAATCAAAAGAATTTAGTGTTAAACTATCCGATAATATTAAATCGCAAATGTCAGCACTAGTTAAGTCGGTGGCTGGCCGTGGATTTAATGAGGTTAAGCTAGAAGATGTATTGGAGATTGTTGGTGGTAAAGGAAATTATGACCGTTCAGATGAATATAGTATTCCTTATTATGATTCGAATGGTATTATTGGATATGTTGAACAACCACTATTTACAGGAGAATATACTATCACAGCTCGTAATATGAGTATTGGCTCGGTCCATTATATCAACGGTCCATATTATCCATCAGACCATACAATTAATTTTACATCAAAAGATATTAATGTTGTCAATAATCGGTATTTTTATTATTGGTTGTTTTTCAATAATCATATTCTTAAAAACTTGTCTTCTGGTATTAAACCAGGTATTCGTAAGGGTGATGTAGTTCTTATCAACTTCCCTCTACCACCACTCGAATTTCAACAAGACCTTGTTCGACGTCTAGAAGCTCTAGATAGTCAACTTAAATCTCTCGATGACCTCGCTAAGAGCAGCGAAGATAATGCTAAATACATGTTAGAATCGTATCTAACACCAGCTATTAGCAATGATTCCGAAACAGTTCAAGAAAATGTCGAAGAAGTTGTTGAAAAACCGAAGAGGAAGATTATTCGTAAGGTTAAATCTGTTGAATAAATATAGATTTGAATGTGTATGTAATATATTTAATAAATTACTTTGTTAAATATATTATTCAGGAATAGAGGGGGTAGGGGGGTTAAGCCATTTCCTGAAATTTGAAAATCAAAAATCTTAATATTTATAAGTATATTAAATATTCCATTTTTAGAATGTTTACCCAAATACTTATAAATATTATATTTATTATTAAAATACAGGAAATGGCTTAACCCCCCTACCCCCCTCTTTTAATATGTTCTATTGATGTGTTGCTATTTTATTATATTTATTCATCTGAAGAATCATATTTATCACTTGTACTAATATCACATATTAATGAACAACAATAATATTCAACGCCTTTTATTTTTCTAATTTTACAAAATTCTTTAACATAAGAACCAAATGCTCCTTCCCTGATGTTACAATCATTGACACATCCACTAAACTCTATATATAACTCTCTTTTCTTCTGTTTTCCTTTCGGGTCTAAATTGTACCTCTCAAAAAACCATTTGCGGATTGGATTTTGTTCATCTAGGTACTCTTTAGTGTCAGCTTGAACCTTTTTGGATTCATAATAAATACCTTTGTACTTACAAAATGTTTGAAATAATAAGTGGATGAAGCCTTGTTTAAATTCTTCACTCTTGATACGCTTCTTTACATGAATATCCTCTAATCTGATATTCTCGATACATTCTTCCTTATTTTTACCAGTAAATTGGAAAGGAAATTTAATAGTTTTTAAGCGAATACTAATAGCATCATCTTTTTTAGAGAGTGATGGTATTTCGTTACAATTTAGATACAGTGTAAATTGGGGTTTGAATTTATAGGCAGTAGTATGAAGTGTTCTAACAGTTAAATCGCTATTACCAGTCCATTCTTTAATAACCGAAGTTTTCAATGAGTCAGACTTGGAGCCAGATTCAGGTTCTTCGGCAATAACAAACCGCTTTCTTTCCAAATTAGATTTTTCAGTATTAATAGCATCGGCACCTTTACTATAACTAGTAAGTTGTGCTATATCAAGCGGATAATAATAGTCACCAAATACATATTTTATCAACTCGCCCATACAACTTTTGCCATTACGACCATTTCCTGTGTAGATAAACATTTTTTCATTTGCGTTATTACCATATAACCCTAGAGAAATAGAAGAAAGATATGATTCAAGAACATCATTATTCTCAAAATAGTTATAAATAAACTTTTTTACAGATTCAATATATTCTTCATTTGACTCTTTATAACCATAGCCGCAAGAAATAGTCAAATAGTCTTCTTTTAGTGTATTTCTAACTTCTCCAACATCTAAGTCATACACAAAACCGTTATTAAAGGCAAATAGGTTAGGTTTGCTATCGAAGTTTTTAAAGAAATTTTCGGGTTCGTAGCACAAACTACGTAACTGGGCAATAACACCTTTGATGAAAGAAAAACTACCAATGTTATTAATAATCTTTTGTAATTTGTGTATCTTGTCCTGTAAATATTTCTGTTGTACCTCGTCACCTCTTTTAAAATTCACCTCCACATATTTGAGTTTATTTTTTACAACAGTTAGATGTTTTTCAATGATAGGAGAAACACATTTATTAATTTTGCTAGGTAGAATAACCTCATCGTTTTCCAAATATTCCCACAAACTGGTGGTTGGATTGTACACTAAAAAGGTTTTCTTCGATACTCTAAAAAACAATCGGCCTTCATTATTCGAGAGGTATAAACAGGCTATATCGGAATGAGCATTTCTTTCAATAATTCTATCAATGATAGAACTTTCACTATAATAGTTATACTTTTTCAATATACTATCCGTCTTGCCCTCATCGCTGCTTTTAGCAAACTCTATGAGTTTTGGTATACCAAATAGGTTTTTGTTGTTATCGACAGAATAGTTATCCCATAGTTCCCTATTATTTGCCTCATTATACCCATCACACTTTTTAGAGAATGTGTCGAAGGACTCATAGTCAATACCTGTATTCTTACAGGTCATGAGTAGGTCAAACCACTTACCATAAGCTGTAAAATTATTACTATCTAGTATATCTAGTAGTTCTAATAGAATAGGTAATGGTTTCTCGGAAACTTCTAATGATTTCTCAGACTGTTTGGTATCTTTTTTACTTTTACAAACCTTGATATCTTTAGTACCACTGTTTATACTACTAGTAAGGACATCATCTAAAATTATGTATTCCTTTAAGATATTCCAATCGGTCCGTTTTAATTCAACACTATCCCTATAGTATACTAGTGTATCATTAGCTTCAACAATTAAATCTTTTATAAAATCACCGTCGCATTTAGTGAAACATTTGGTCTTGTGTTTAAAATTTGCGATAGGAAAGTTATCAATGTATAAATAGTAATGTGGCTTTTTCTTTTTAGAGGAGAGGGTAAATGGTGGTAGAAATCCTAAAATGTCTCTTACCATTTGGTGTATTTCGGCGTTACCCTTATTTAATTCATCAACGTCGAGTATGTAGATATTTTGGGAATATTTAAGGTAAACACTGAGGTGGGTAGAGGTATTCTTTAGCAAGTCCTTTTGAATGGCCTCTAATTTTTTATCTGGTCGCAGCATTTTAGTGTCCTCTTTGCCATTGGGCAAAACAGTCTTGTAGCCATTAATGCCACAATAGGCGATGTTTAATTTATTGAGGAATTCTTTAATTCCGACACTACAAAAGTTGGGGTAGGGAGTAGCTTCTTCCATTTTCTGGGGTTCTACTATCGGAATAGAAAATTTTTCCAAGGGAAAAAATATTTTTTTATTCTCCCAAAATATTTTTTCCTTGGGATTTTATAATTTTCAGGAGGCAGTTACAAAATTATAGGGAACAAAATTAATTACTTTAGAATCATTAGTTAAAGTAAGTAATAAAGACGATAAGTATTATACAATTTCAATTGTATATTTTTGAGTTCTAATAATATTTTTAATGCCTAATCTGATACCAACGTTATAAACTATGTATTTTACATTTAATGTCTTTAGAATATTTCTCAATAACACAATGTGTTCTTTATCACTGTCATAACCTTCTTTTTTGAAGCAAATCCAGCCAGACGCAGAGAAATATTTGCCAATATCCTCCTTTAAATCGAGGATTTGCTGAATCTTCTCCGGTGTGTTAGAAAGCTCGTAGAGAGTAAAGGTATTGTTTTCTTTAGTGAGACCCAAGATACTAATAATTTTGTCATAAATTTCGCGCTGTTCCTTCTCAAAGTAAACTTTTTTAGCTAAACTACCAGTTTTAATCATGATATCTATTATAATAGCATATAAAATTAATTTAAGTATTTTTCTGCTAATTACCCCGGAAGATTCTATTATTTACCTCGACAAACGATAAGTTCAAACAAAAAAATAAAAACCCGATAAAAAGAATAGGAATGGCCTATCTAACTATTGAAGCGAGAATTAAAAACATTGAAAACTGGAAACAAATCGGTGCTAAATTAACCTCTGATAATACCCCTATAACCGTAGATAGTAACTTACATATAGAGAATGATGTAACGGATTTCATAGAAAAGATAAGAATAGCCGAGGGTGAGATGACTATCCTCAAGGCCTTAAAAGGTACATTTGGATTTCCATTCGAGACCGTCTTAGACGGGTATAAATGGTTTACCAAAATGATGATTTACGACTTTGAGGTGGATGACTCTATTATGCCCGGCAAGCACTATGACGACATCACGGAGGAAGAGCGTTTAGCTTTTCATAAACGGGTAATCGCGCAAAAGTCCGTATCCATCAATACGGAGCACACTATAAACACTATATTAACTAATCTGTTCCTAAAGAAAGTAACACCACACATTTGTGTCCTCTATGGGGCCACAGAGTTTATGGAGCCGAAGCATTCGGAGCTAATAAAGGCCTTTGTGAAGCGGTACAAATACAAGGACCGCGAATGCCTCATGGACCTCTCAAAGATCCTCATGACGGAGTGGGCGGATTTAGGAGAATTATCGGACTTTATAGACGACAATAAGAAGGGATGGTCTATAGAAACGTGGAGGGGATTATTCTTTCAATTATTGGCTATGTTGGCACTAATCCAGGAGCATTATCCGACTTTTAGGCACAATGACCTTTCCATGTCGAACATTTTGGTCCAAAAGACGCGACTTGGGGATACCAATGATACTAAAAAAGGATATTACAAGTATACTATCAATGGTAAGGAGTATCTAGTGCCGGATATAGGTTTTAGGGTGTTATTGGCGGATTTTGACTATGCTTCGATAAAGGAGCTGGGTATCACGAATGAGAAGTTGGACAATAAGCATACGAAGCGGTTTGGGGCGGTGACGGAGCCGAATAGGTCATTTGATAGTCACATGATGTTAAATTGGATAAACATGTGGACACTAAGACTGTATAGATATGAGGATGGAGAGTTGGATGGGGCACTAGGAGCGGTGCGGGACTTTCTATATGGGATAATCGAGGAGAAGTTTAGAGGGGATAAGAGTCGTTATGTAAACCACACGCGGCTAAGAAATGGGGCAAGAGTGGTGGAGGAGTTAATCCCGGTGAATGTGTTGGAAGGTAATGCGTTCTTCGAAGTTTATAGAAACGGGGAGGATATAGTGAAGAATGGGGAATTAATAGAGGTCTACAACACACTTTTGTAAAAGTGTTGTCAAAAGCACTTTTGTAAAAGTGCGGTCAAAACTAGATAAATTTATAGATGAATGTATCTATAAATCTACCGTATACTATCAATTCTAATACCCACCCCTAAAGGGGTGGGTTTATGAATTGTTAGTATGGATTTCCGTGCGAGGTACTAATAAATACCCACCCTTTGGGTGGGTATTAAGATTGATACTCCACGGTATGGGCGGAATTATTTGGGATTATTTTAGATAATGAGACTTGTGCTAGTTGGGTTGGTAAATCAAAACGTGTAAATACGCCGGACTAGCCGGCAGAAGTGAGGTTTAATACTATTATATTAGATCTTGATAGATTTATTTATCTAAGTTTTGACTTACACTTTTGTCAAAAGTGTAACGGTAGTTCTTATATTCTAATATATCTACCGTATACTATCAATTCTAATACCCACCCCTAAAGGGGTGGGTTTATGAATTGTTAGTATGGATTTCCGTGTGAGGTACCAATAAATACCCACCCGAAGGGTGGGTATTAAGATTGATACTCCACGGTATATAAATCTATCAATTCTAATAAGATCCTATTAGAGTCACACTATACTATACATTTATCTCAATATATTTATATATAAATTTATCTAAGTTTTTACTTACCCGCCTCCGCGAACAATCGCTCTCGCGATTGGGCGCCTTCAAATTTGGGAACCAAATTTGAGTCGAAAGCGGAGGAGGCTAAGGGTTCCACCACCACCTGTTGGTGGTGGTTGCTAATATCATTCAGCTTCGCTGAATGTATCCTTTGGGAAAGCAAGACTTACGCTCGCAGAGCGAGATTTACATTTTTCGACGGAGCTTTGCTCCTAGCCACATCCGCCTAAGGGCGGATGATTGACAAAAGTGTTTCTAATAGACCTATTAAGGTACAAAAGTTGTGAAGCAAGATTAATTTAGATTTCCAAGTATCTGTTTAGCCACTTTATTTTCCGGGTGTAGCGTCTCTAGTACCATATTGTTGACTCTCATTAATCCGTGTTGCTCCTGGTGTACATTGTAGAGTACATCTTTGCCGTTGTACGGTACCGTATGTACTCCATCGGCGCGACCTAAAAAGTGCTTCGCCTGTACTAATGGGCCTTTATAGAGTACCTCGTGGCCGGAAGTCATTATAGTACGCTGCGAGGGGCAATTGATGCCCAACGAGTTGGCTTCGAAGCATACTAGGACCTTCTCGGGGGT
>JACCDM011469908.1_pt1 | contig 13125 bp, 11 predicted proteins | sample 7445851 | NCBI WGS metagenome assembly JACCDM01 (sample SAMN15323438, study PRJNA562643) | freshwater metagenome | isolation source: river surface water | place: USA:Blue River Watershed | collected 2017-08-16
CTGCGCCGACCCGCGCATCCTCGCCCCGAAGCTGGCCGAGGCCGATTCGGCCAAGCTCCAGGCCTTCCTCGAGCTCGTCGAAGAATCCAAGGACGCCGGCCACCGCATGCTGGTGTTCTCGACCTTCGTGACGGCGCTCCAGCTCCTCAAGGAAGCCCTCGAGGACCGCGACATCCCCTACTGCTACCTCGACGGCTCCACCAAGGACCGTCAGGGGGTCTGCGACACCTTCAACTCGACGCCGAGCATCCCGGTCATGCTCATGTCCCTGAAGGCGGGCGGCACCGGCCTCAACCTGACCGGCGCCGACACGGTCATCCACTTCGACCCGTGGTGGAACCCCGCCGCCGAGGCCCAGGCCACGGACCGCGCCCACCGCATCGGCCAGACCCGGACGGTGACCAGCATCAAGCTGATCGCCGCCGGCACCATCGAAGAACGCGTCATGGAGCTCCAAAAGTCCAAGTCTGAGATGTTGCGTAAGCTCCTGACCGAATCAGACTCCGTCTCGTCCGGCCTGAGCCTTGACGTGATCAAGGACCTCCTCCGCAAGGACTGACCCCTCCCCATGCTTTCCACCCTCATTCGTCGAAACAAGCCCCGGAGCGAGATGACGTTCCTGGAGCACCTGGACGACCTGCGCATCTCGCTCATCCGCGTCGTCACCGTGTTCGCGATCGGCATGGTCTCCGCCCTGATCTTCTACCGGGAGACCCCCGTCCTGCTGAGCCTGCCCCTGGAATGGGCCAAGCACCCCGAGACTTCGCCTCTGGCCTTCGCTCTCAGCGAACCCGGACCCGGCCTCGTCAACATGGGCGAACTCAAGGAATTCACCTTCATGGGCGTCTGGAAAGTGCTCATGTACGCCGCTTTCGGCGTCGGCGTCGCCGTCGCCTCCCCGGTCTTCCTCTATGAGACCGCCCGCTTCGTCGGCCCCGCGCTGACCGACCGCGAGAAGCGCGGCCTGGTCCCCTTCTGCGGAGCGGCGCTGGTGCTCTTCCTCCTGGGCTCGGCCCTGGCCTTCTATTGGCTCAGCCCCATGTCCATCCAGATCTGGCAGCACTTCGCCGAAGGGATGAAGATGGAGGTCACCTGGCAGGCCTCGGATTATTACGCCTTCGTGGTGATGATGTGCCTGCTGACGGGCCTGACCTTCCAGTTCCCCCTCGCGCTGATCGTCCTGATGTGGCTCGAACTCGTCCGGCCCCGCACCCTCCTCAAGTCGTGGCGCGGCATGCTGGTCGGCATCATGCTCCTGGTCGCCCTGATCACGCCGATCGCCGAGCCGATCTCCCTGATCGTGATGACCGGCGTGCTGTTCGGCTTCTATCTCGCCGCCGTCGGCGTCGGGACGGTGATCGTTCGGCGCAAGCGCGTCGCCCGCGGCGACAAGCCCAACCCGGAAGACGACGACCTGCCCGATGACGACGAGGATGACGACGGCGATCGGCCGAACCGCTCCGCCGACCCGGTGAAGCCTTCCGCCCCGGCCCTCGGCTCCTCCGCGACCAGCAAGCCTAAGTCCACGCCGCCGCCCGCCGAAGGCGACCTGAGCTCCCTTGATTGATCCCATGAAGCCAAGCCTCCTCCTCGCCCTGCTCACCCTCTCCCTGGGAGCCCAGACGAATCCGTTCGGCACCAAAGTCGGCGAGGCGGCGGCCGCGGCTCCGGCGACGGCCACCACGCCGGCCGCGGCGGCGTCGCCCGCGGCAGGCGCCGGCCTCTCCGACGAATTCGTCGACAACTCGGTGCTGGTCTCGCCTTTCCGTCCCGCGCTGCTCCCCGAGGCCAAATCGACCCGGACCTTCCAGCTCTCGAAGATCAACCGGCTCGGGGCGACGGAGACCACCAAGGAACTGCAGCGCCTCTATTCCGCGTTCGCCACGCAGAGCATCGTCGACGGCTCGCCCGCCGGCTCCAGCAAGGCCCTGGGCTACCTGACGACCGTCACTTATTCCGTGCTCCAGGACCTGGGCGACAACCGCTATCTCGCCAAGGCCGCCTGGCCCGCCGCCGGCCCCAACGAAGCCCTCGCCGCCGGCGTCGACACCATGGCCCTCCTGCTCCTGGAGAAACCCGCCAAGGTCGGCGATACCGGGAACATCACGGGCATGCACGTCGGGACGGTCGCCGTGTTGTTCACGCCCGAGTTCGCCCCCCTCAAGGGCCGACGGCTCACCCTCCGCCGGGAGGCGTTCGTGGAATGCAAGACCTTGGAAGATTCTCCGGCCGGCCTGCAACGCTTCGTCGAAGCGATCCTCGCGGGCGCCGAGCTCAGCGCGACGACGAATGAGACCGTCCCGTGCAAGAAGTGCGGCGGACTCGGCTTCACGCGCGAAGCCCAGAAAGGGCAGCTCGTCGACAAACGCATCCCGTGCGCCGATTGCGCCAGCACGGGCAAGCTCATCATCTCGGTCGAGACGAAGTTCGTCCCCTGACCGGGACATTCCGCATCCTGCGCTTGCGCAGGGCCTTTTTCGTCGGCACATTGCGGCGTGTCCTCCCCGCTGCACGCCGGCCTTGAAGCCCATTTCGCGGCCCTCGAGCAATTCCTCGCGGCGCAGGAACTCGCGTTCGAACCGGAGGTCCGTCCGATGGTCCGCGACGTGCTCGCCCATCCCGGCAAGCGACTCCGCCCGCTGCTCGCCTTCGCCGCGGGCGCAGGCGGCCCGCCGCCCGCCGCCTTGGTGCGCGGCGCCGGCATCATCGAGCTGGTCCACCTGGCCACGCTGGTCCACGACGACGTCCTCGACGGCGCCGACACGCGCCACGGCAGCGACACCCCTAACCGCACCCACGGCGCCCACGCGGCGGTGCTCTTCGGCGACGCCCTCTTCGCCCACGCCCTCGTGCTGGCCGCCGACCATCCGACCCCGGAACTCTGCCGGATCGTCGCCCGCGCCTCCCGCGAGGTCTGCTCCGGCGAGGTCTGCCAGACTTTCTCCCGCGGTCAGGACGACCTCTCCCTCGAGGACTATTACCGACATATCCGCCTGAAGACCGCCGAACTCTTCGAGGGCGCCTGCCGCATCGGCGCGCTCCTCGCCGAGCGCCCGACGGAACACGTCGACGCCTGCGCCCTCTTCGGACGACATCTCGGCATCGCCTACCAGATCTACGACGACCTCGTCGACCTGCTGCAGGACGGCGCCAAGGCGGGCAAGACGCTCGGCACCGACGCCGCCAGCGGCAAGCTGACGCTCCCGATGCTGCTCGAGCGCGACCTTTCGGGCAAAGGCTTCCTGACGCCGCTGCGCGCCGGCGGCGACGCCCGCCGGCTGATCTCCGCCGCCGCCTGGCGCGAATCCTTCCGACGGCTCGACGCCGAGATCGCCGCCGCCGAGCAGGCCCTCGCACCGATCGCGGGCTCGCCCTCTCCTTTCTTCCTGCTCCGTCTCACCGGCTTCCTCCGCGAAGCCGCGGGACGGCTGGCCCCGCGCGCATGAGGATCTTCCGTACGACCGCCTCGGAACGAATGGCGCTGGCTTTCGCGCTGCTCCTGCTCGCCGCCGCCGCAGGACTGCTGCTGCTCTGGCGCTCGCTCTGAGCTCAGGGCAGGAACTTCTTCACGTCGTAACCCCGGTCGCGCACCGCCGCGCGCAGGTCGGCGAGGTTCACCTGATCGCCCGGCTTGACGCCGAAGTCGCGGAACCAGCCGGCGCGCATCTCGACCGCGAAGCGAGCCTGCTTGGTGACGGAGGTGGTGGTCTCGGTGTCACCCGCCGTCATCGTGCGGACCTCGAGGACCGTGCCGTCGCGGGCCACGAACGCGATGTCGAGGTCGATCAAGGTATCCTTCATCCAGAAACTCATCTCGCCGTCCTCGTCGTAAAGGAAGGCCATGCCTTCCGCCTCCTCCAGTTTGGCGACGCCCATGAGGCCACGGGCCTTCTCCAGGTCGGAGATCGCCACCCGCAGCTGCGAGAGCACCACGCCCATGCGGACAGGGAAACGGGTCTCGAGTCCGAGTTCGCGGGCCGGGGCGACCTCCGGACGACGGCTGTCGCAGGCGACGAACCCGAGGGCCAGGGCGAGGAAGAGCAGCCGGAACATGCGGGCGAGTGTTCCTGCGATTGCCTCGGAGGCAAGTTTCGCTTGCTTGACGGGATGGAACGCGACCCGCAGGCCCACTGGCTCGAGACCGAGACGGCCCTGCACTACGCCCGGGCCGCGGTCCGGGTGGGACTCTGGGCGTCCGAGCGCGTGCTCATCGAGCGTCATTTGCCCAAGTCGGCCCGCTTGCTCGAACTTGGCTGCGGCGGCGGCCGCGTCGCGCTCGGGCTGAGGCAGGCCGGCTACCATGACGTCGTGGCGACCGACTTCTCGCCGATCATGGTCAGCCTCGCCCGCGCCGTCCTCGCCGACCACGACGAATCCTGGGAAAACTGCGTGGAGCAGCAGGACGCTGCCGCCCTCACCTATCCGGACGCCTCGTTCGACCACGCCATCTTCGCCTTCAACGGCCTGATGTGCCTGCCGAGCCGCGCTCACCGCCTCGCGGCGATGCGCTCGATCCATCGCGTCCTCCGCCCCGGAGGCATCTTCCTGTTCACGGCATCTGACCGCGAGAAAGGCGCCAACGCCGCCTACTGGGCCAAGGAAGAAAGGCCCGCCGACGTCATACCCGGCGATCGCTGTCACGAGAGCGAAACGTCTCCGGTCTTCATCCATAGCAGCACGGAGCAGGAAACCCGTGAAGAGCTGTCCGAAGCCGGCTTCGAAGTGATTGAATGTCCGCTGAGCACCGAAATCGCCGCCGATGGTCCGATTGTCAGGGAGTTCGCCGGCGAGACCCGCTTCTACGTCGCGAAGAAGGCTTGAGGGAACCGCTTGGTCGCCACCTTGTCGGGTAAGCATGCCTTGCCGCCCTTCCCTGCTGCTCTCCCTTCTGCTGCCTTTCACGGTCCAAGCCTTGGAAATCCACGTCGCGCCGCTGGGCGATGACCGCGCCTCCGGACGCGCCGACGCCCCGTTGGCGTCGCTCGAAGGCGCCCGCCAGGCGGTCCGTAAGCTCGCCCGTCCGCTGTCCGAACCGGTGAGGGTCATCTTCGCCGCCGGAACCTACCGCATCACCCAGGCGGTCGCGTTCGACGAACGCGATTCCGGCGAAGCCGGCCGCAGCATCTCCTACGAAGCCGCCCCGGGCGCCGTGGCGGTGATTTCCGGCGGCCGGGAACTGCCCGTCTTCGAAGCCGGGACGGACGGACGCTGGACGCTCCAGCTGCCGTCCGGCGCCGAGCGCTTCGAACAGCTCTGGGTCGGCGACCGCCGAGCCACCCGCGCCCGCACGAGCAATCCCGGCACCCGCTTCCTGCGGAGCGTCGAGAGCGAGACGCCGATTCCCGGCGGCGCACCGGCCCCCGGCATGACCGAGCAGACCCTCCGCCTGGAACCGAAGGAACTCCACGCCTTCGCCGAAGTCGGCCCCGCCGACGCGCAGGACGCCGTCGTGACCTTCTACCACAAATGGGACTCCACCCGGAGCCGCGTCGAGTCGGCGGATCCGGCCTCCGGCATCCTCAAGGTCCGCGGGCCGGCGCAGAAGGCCAACACCGCGTTCGATCACCATACGGGCGTCGTCATCGAGAACCTGCTCCCGCTCCTCGACGAACCGGGCGAGTGGTTCCTCAGCCGTTCCGGCCGGCTGACTTATCAGACCCGCGCAGGCGAAGACCTCGCCCGCGTCCGCGGCGTCATCCCGGTCGCGGAGAAACTGCTGACCTTCGCCGGCAAGCCCGGCGACAAGGTGCGTCATCTCGCCTTCCGCGGACTCGCCTTCCGCCATGCCAAGGGCGTGCCCACGCTCGCGACCGCCGTACCGAACCAAGCCGCGGTCCGGACGGTCGACGGGGTCATCACCCTGGAACACGCCACGCAGGTCTCCTTCGTCGGCTGCGAGCTCGCGCACGTCGGCGGCTACGGGTTCTCGCTCGGACGCGGCACCCGCGAAGTCGCCGTCGAGAAATGCCTCATCACGGACCTCGGCGCGGGCGGCGTGAAGGTCGGCACGCTCAACGACGAGCCGCAGGCGGAGAACCACGCCAGCCATCATCGCGTGCACAACAACATCATCCGCGACGGCGGACTGCTCTTCCCTTGCGCCGTGGGCGTGTGGGTCGGCAGCTCTTCCGACAACGAGGTCACGCACAACGAGATCTCGGACTTCTTCTACTCCGCCGTCTCGGTCGGCTGGCGCTGGGGCTACGCGCCCAGCAACGCCAAGCGCAACCGCGTCGAAAGAAACCACCTGCACCACCTCGGCAAAGGCCTCCTGAGCGACATGGGCGGCGTCTACACGCTCGGGCCTTCCGAAGGCACCTCGGTCAGCCACAACCTCATCCACGACGTGACCTGCTTCACCTACGGCGGCTGGGGCCTCTACACGGACGAAGGCAGCACGGGCATCACGATGGAAGGTAACGTGACCTACGACACGACGGACGGCGGCTTCCACCAGCACTACGGCAAGGACAACGTGATCCGGAACAACGTCTTCGCCTTCTCCGAGGAATACCAGGTCAAGCGCAGCCGCGCGGAGGAACACCTTTCCTTCACGTTCGAGCAGAACATCGTCATCTTCGACCGCGGCGAGCTGCTCGGCAGCAACTGGACCGGCACGACCGCCAACTTCCTCAACAAAGACAATGTCTACTGGGATGGCTCCGGCCGTCCGGTGACGTTCACCGACAAGAAGCTCCCGCTGGCCGAATGGCAGAAGAAGGGCCAGGACCTCGGCTCCGCCGTCGCCGATCCGCTCTTCGTGGACGCCGCCCGGCGTGATTTCCGCCTGAAGCCCGGCTCACCGGCCTTGGCGATGGGCATCAAGTCCATCGACGTCACCGCGATGGGCGTCCTGCGCGACGATCCTGCTTGGCGCAAACTGGCGGACACCTTCGAACGCGGCGCGCCGGCCGTACGCCCGCCCCGCCCCGAGGCTCCGGCGCTTAACCTGCGCCAAGCCTTCGAAGGACGGATCAGCGACCCGCAGCGCCCCTTCCCCCATGCGATGCCGGCACTCACGGTCCTGCGGTCCGCGCCAGGCCAGCCGCGCGTGAGCCTCGGCGACGCCCTGCGTCTGACCAATGCCAAGCAGGCCGAAGGCAAGCAGTCCCTGCTCTTCCAGGACGCACCCGGCCTGCCGTCGCACTACTACCCGATGCTGTCTTTCAATCCGCATCACCAGACCGGCACGTCGACCGTCAGCTTCGCCCTCTACCTCGAGCCTAAGGCGATCTTCATCCACGAATGGCGCACCAAAGGTAATCCTTATCGCACCGGCCCGGTCATCCATGTCCAGAACGGACGCCTCACTGGCGTGAAGGGTCTCGATGTCGCGGTGCCGACGCAGAAGTGGATCCGCTTCGAACTGAAGGCCGTCATCGGCGACGCCGTGACCGGACGCTGGGACCTCAAGGTGACGCCCGAAGGCGAGCCCACCAAGGAATTCAAAGGCCTCCCCTGCCGTCACCCTGACATGAAGACGCTTGATTGGGTCGGCTTCATCAGCAACGCGAACGAGAAGACCGAGTTCTACCTCGACGACCTCGCGATCCTCACGGACGAGCCGGCCCGCTGATCACTTGGCGGGTTTAGGGTTCTCCTTGAAGAACCGGACGATGAGCTCGGTCGAGCCTTTGGCGTATTCGTGCCCGCCCTCATGGAGGGCGGTCACCAAGGGCGCGCCCTTAGACGAAGGATAGAGGGTGGCCTCGAGGACGCCTTCCTTGGCCCACGGACGGCCTTCTTCGGCACAGCCGTTGAACCGACGGACGGCCGCAAAGGTCGCCTGCTGCCAAGCGAACTTGACCAAAGGGTCGTTCTTGCCCGCGACATGAATCACGGGGAGCGACGTCGTAGGCTTCCCATCCCCGCGGAGGCTTCCGGCGACGGAGCCGATAGCGGCAAGAACGTCCGGTCGCGCCTGCCAGAGCAGGTAGCTGAACGCCGCGCCGTTGGAATGACCCATGGAGTAGATGCGGCGGTCGTCGACCGGGTGCTCCTTCTTGAGGTCAGCCAGGATGGCGTCGAAGAGCTTCATGTCCCGGCCGCCCTCGCTGTCGACGGAGGTCTGCCAGCCGGGCATGCGCCCTTCTTTGTCGACCAGCGGCGAGACCGTCGGCAGGCCTTGCGGAAAGACCAGGATCGAAGCGGGGTCGATGTCGGCGTAACCCCAGGCTCTGGCGGAGTGCGTGGAGCGGCCGCCATGGCCGTGCCAGCCGAAGACCACGGCCAGCTGACCGCTGACAGCGGCGGGCACGCGCACGAGGGCGGTCCGCTTCACACCATCGATCGTCCAGGTCTTCTCCACGAACCCATCCGGCGCCCGGCCCGAAAGAAGCTCGCGGATCTTGCCCTGGGCGGACAGCGAAGCCGCGCAGAGGACGGTGAGCAGGATGAGGAAGAAACGTCGCATAAATAAGAAGGGCTTCCCGAGGTAACACCGGGAAGCCCTCGAAAGTTGCTTGGCCGGAAGCTTACTCGCGACGACCCGCGAAGAAGCGGATCACGTAGAAGAGCAGCGTGACGAAGGCGGAGAAGAGGATGAAGGCCGCGGCGACGTGCTGGTCGGTCTCCATGGTGTTCTTGATCTCGTTGGTCTGATAGAGGATCACCGAGGCCATCAGGACGATCATCGCGATGGAAAACCAGGCGCCCAGGCTGAGTCCGGCGATGGCGGCGACGATGACGATGGCGAGAGCCGCGAAACTGCCGACGACGATCGCAACCTTCAGGAAGGAGAAGTCCAGATTGGTCATGAACACCAAGGCCGTGAGGGCCGCGATGATCGCGCCGGTGACGATACCAGCCGGGATGAGCACGCTGCCGGCGTCGCCCTTGGTGGAGAGGATGACGTAACCGATGAGCGGCACGAAGATCAGGGCCTCGAGGATGACGAAGAGTCCGAGGCCGGCGTACTGGGAGCCGCGTGAGGCACGGTTGAAGGCCATCGATTGAGCCACCGAGTTGGCGCCCCAGAAGGCGAGCATGACGAGCAGGATGCTCCAGCCGCCCAGCGAGTTGATCATGGAAAAGAGCCCGGAGAACAGAAGGAACGCGACGCCCTGCTTCTGGTCGAAACCGACGAAGAACAGCGCCAGCAACACCGCGAAGGCGCCGAAGGCTGCGGCCACGAGGCCGTAGGTGCGACGGAAGAACGCGGCGCGGTCGGCGGCCGGGGCGTCAGCGACGATGAAGGGATTGGATTCGTGCATACCCTTCCCATCTTAGCCCTTTCCCCCGCCAGTCAAGTCCACCCCTCCCCTCAAGGGTTACGAAACTGCGCTGAAATTATCCTGAACCGCCGGCCCAATGGCGCGAAGGCATGCTCCTCGGCCACCCTTTGGACCACGAGTTCGCAGGAAATCGCGCCCTCCGGACCCTCCGCCGTGCCGACGATCCGGAAGGTATCCCCCCTTACGGTCAGGATCGGCGCCCAAGCTTCCAGCAGATCGCCCTCTTCCAGTCGGAGCGGCCAACCCGGAGCCAGGTCCGACGGACCGACGTTGATCCCGCTGTCATGAAGCGACCGTTCCAGCAAACCCGAGCCCGCAAACGAAGCTAAGGATGAATAGGGCCAGCCATAGGCCGGCTGGAGCTCCACGAGCTTCTTCGCCCAGGCGCGCAGACGGACTTCATCGAGGCGCCGGACCGACTGCGCCCCCGCGGCGGCCTCGGCGGCGATCGAAGGCAAAGTGGCCAGAGCCTCATCCGTCAGGTCCAGAGATGACAGCGCGCCCCACTTGGCTTGTCCCGCCCCGCCCGGACGCGTGAAAAACAACGGTCCGGATAGCATCGGCGGATCGAACGGACCGCCTTGATCCGCGCTCCAAGTCCCCGTTGCCCCTCGCAGGAAGAACTCCCAGGCGACGGGATCGCCGGAATTGACGTTCCACGGACCAAGCACGTGGTATTCCTGCGCCGTCGGTCCACGGTCGTCCGTCGTTGCGACGATTGGCAACAAGAACGGCTGATGGGAGAAGCCCCCCGGCTCGGACGTCGAAAGGCCTGCGGAGAAAAAAGCCCGGTCTAACCACTGATGCCACGCCGGTGCGTCGGATGACTCGAGATGCCGCAGCGACCCGACGGAGAGGTGCGGCCAACCGGGCACGTCGCGCAGGCGCCACGAGGCGAAGACGCCCGGCTGCGCGGCGTCATGGCGGTTCAGGCGCAAGTCCCACAAGGGGCCGGCCCACGGCGAAGCGTCGTGGTCGACGACGTCCAGCGCGGATAAGAGCGGAGATTCGACGGACCATTCGGCGGCGTCTTCCGGGCGACCGAAGTCCCAGTAAGTACGCTGGAAGCCAGCCACGCCTGCCTTCTCCTGAAAGGCGGCCGGCGGCCGCGGCCGGAATCTTACCCGCAAGGAGGCGCGCCTTTCGGAGAGAACATAGCCTGCGCTGTCTTCCCGGGAATAGTCCTCCCCTGAGGTCCGGAATCCGAAATCCGGGAAGGGGACGTCGCGGAGCGTGATGACCGGCGCCGCCGGATAGGCTGCGACAGGTTCTTCGCGGGAGGGCTCGCCGGCATATGGACGGAAATGCAACGTGACTTTCTGCCGGAAACGGACCGCGACTTCGATCCGGTCGGCCGGCAGGAAGACCGTCGGCTCCGGGCGTCGCCAGCCGGTGCCATGCGGACGACGATCGAGACGCCAGGTCGTCTTCGACAAGATCCGCGCCAAGCCCTGGGGCTGCGTTTCCTCGGTAGGATTGAGGAAGGCGTAGACCTCTCCCGGCAGCAGCCCGCGCCCGGTCATGCCGAACGTCTCCGGGTCAGCCACTTCGACCCAGAACCAAAGGCCGCGCTCGCGGGGTCCTTGCCGCACGACGCCGAAATCTTCCTGCGGACATTCGTCGAGGTCGACGATGACCTGCGCGCCCGAGTCAAGGTTCGTGACCGTCACCTCCGGAGCGCCGACCACCTCACAGAGAAACAGCCTGCCTTGCGGCCCGGCCAAGACCGGTATCGTCATAGGATTCCACAAGACGCCGGCGCCATGGAAACGGAGCCGATGCCGGCCGTCGTGGCGGGAATTGAAGAATCCCAGGCTGAGCCGGAAGTCAGTCAACACAGGCAGCGTGGATAGGCGGTTATGCGGTTCGACGAGCAGACCCATCGGACGGCCGCGGGTGGGCGACTGTGCCCAATCCTTGCCGAGGAGGGTTCGGGCGATCTGCGGACCCGTGACCTCCGCCAACACGGGTTGTGCGGAAAAGTCGCGCCTCCATCCTCCGTGCTTCGCATCCGTGAGCAGGCCGCGGACCTGCCAGGATCGGCCGGGGCCAAGCCCTTCCCCGCCTTCAGCCGCATAAAGAGCAGGCCCGCCCACCTCCAAAGCCCTGGCCTGTCCCGGAGTTGGCGCCGGCACCAAGGCCAGCGGCAGCTTCGGCCGCCCAGCTCGGCTCTTCGCCCAGGCGGAGGCCTGACGACTTGCCATGGGTCGGGCGGCAAGATCACAGGACAACGACAGGTCCTCCGTCTCCCAGCGCCAGCGCAGACCATCCTGCTCGATGCCACCATCGCATTTCCAAACCAAGGAACCCCGGCGGACATGGAGTCCGTCGGACTTGTCCCGATAAGAATGGGCCACGTCCGGTCCGGCGGCGGCCTGCAGGTCGGCCAAAGCACGCAAGGCCGCGGCTTGAGCGGCCAGGCGTAAGCGGGCCTGGGCGGAAAACCGCACGGAGGAGGCTCCTTCCGTGCGCACGAACCCAGCCAGGAGGAATGCGCAGGCCAGACATGCCGACGTCGCCAGCAGCGCCAGCAACAGTGCTAATCCATTTCTCTTATGCATTGATGAGGAATAAGCCCCATCCTCTTTCCGTTGATACTCGTGGCACAATTCCGGAGATATCTCATGTATCGACTCCATGAAGACATCACTGCGCAAGATCCGTGTCACCCGGCCGCCGGCCGGACTTCCCAGCTACCCGCAGCCGATCAAGCCGGCCGGGCCGGCGGCGCCTGACGCCAAGAAGCGCGTGCTCGTCGTGGAGGACCAGTCGGCGGTGTGCGATCTGGTCTCGGAGATGGTCCAGACCCATCCGCGCTGCGTCTCGGTCGGCACGGCCTCCGACGGCCTGAGCGCCATCGAACTGGCGCTGCGTCTCAAGCCCGACATCCTGGTGCTCGACGTGATCATGCCCGGCGTGGGCGGCATCGAGATCCTCCGTCGGCTCGGCGGCAGCCTGCCCTTCATGAAGGTCCTCATCTTCTCCGGCAAGCAGGAGCCGCACATCGTCCGCGCCCTCATGCAGGCGGGCATCCACGGCTTCGTGAACAAGAACGGCCCGCTGTCCGAGCTCCGCAAGGCCCTCGAGGCCGTCGCGCTCGGCAATACCTGGTTCAACGAGGACTTCAGCCGCACGGTCCGCCAGGCCCTCGCTTCGCCTTCCTTCCTGGGCGACGGCATGATCGACCAGCTGACCCCGCGCGAACGCGAGATCGCCGTCCTCATCGCCCAGAGCCACAGCAGCAAGGAGGTCGCCGGTCGCCTGCACATCAGCATCAAGACCGCCGAGCACCACCGGGCCAACCTGATGCGCAAGCTCGGCGTCCGGGACGTGGCCGGGCTGGTCCGCTTCGTGGTCCGGCAGGGACTGGTCGACCCGGCGTCGGAATAAGATAAATATTCGGCGCTTTTTGCGTTCGCTTGCGGCCGGGGGGAGGCCAGTATCGCCGTAACCCCATGAAGACATCTGTCCGCAAGGCGAAATCCGTCGTGGTCGTGGAAGATCAGACGGCCATCTGCGAACTCATCATCGAGATGCTCGAAGCCCGCGGGGCCTACCGCGTCCTGGGCTCCACCGCGGACGGCCACGAGGGCCTGGCCCTGGCGCAGCAGCTCAAGCCGGACATCCTCATCCTCGACATCCTCCTGCCCGGTATCAGCGGCCTGGAGGTCCTCCGCCAGCTGCACGAGACGCAACCCGACCTCAAGGTGCTGATCTTCTCCGCGAAGTCCGAGAAGCAGATCGCCCGCGGCCTCCTCAAGGCCGGCGTCCGCGGCTACGTGCCGAAGAGCGCCCGCCTGTCCGAGCTCCGCCAGGCCGTCGACGCGGTCGCCGCCGGCGACACCTGGTTCAGCGAAGCCTTCCAGAAGGCGATGGCCGACGCGCTCACGGC
>JACCDM011260705.1_pt1 | contig 13124 bp, 8 predicted proteins | sample 7445851 | NCBI WGS metagenome assembly JACCDM01 (sample SAMN15323438, study PRJNA562643) | freshwater metagenome | isolation source: river surface water | place: USA:Blue River Watershed | collected 2017-08-16
CATGGGCGTAGCCGGCGTCATTAGCGAAAGCCCCAGTCATTTCACCCTCGGGATCGGGCATGATGGCGGCATCGCCATCACCACCTTCGTCTGCGCCGAATCCCGCCTCGTGATCTTCAGCCAGTGGACCGACCAGACGAACTTCCCCCACTGCATCGAACGCGCCAAAGCTTTCACCGAAGCCCTAGAAACTGAGACGAAGGCTTTTAGGTAGGGCGTTCTAAGTTCCTAAAGTGATCGAGGCCCATCATCGCTTACCCTTGTCCAAGTCCGAAGAGTGGAGGGTAACGGAGTTTTCGGACCTCATCATGCTCTGCCCCGCTGCCATCGCGCCGTCCATCGTATCACTGATTGCGACTTCGAGGCACTTAAGTTAAAGCTGAATAGGTGAGGTAGTCCTTAAGAGACATCTCGATTCTTTTTTAGTCAGAATCTTCATGGCGTACCCAGTGGAACGCCTTTTATGGATCGGTGAGTGTCACGTCTAGTTCCTCAGACTGACGGTATAATGAGCTTACTTGATTGAACTTTGCCCTGAACTGGCTCCGCTTATGCGTCTTTCGAGTGCTGCGGTCCAACTTGATTCCTGGATCATAGTAGACTGCGCCGGCCGCAACTCCCTTTAAAAGCAGGGTGGCGTCGGTGCTGCGGCAGAGCTTTATATCCTTGCCGAATCGGTACTGCAGCCTTCCAGATTCTCGGTCGACCTCGGCTGGAATGTAGGCGGCTTTGTTATGCTTCCTACACCAGTGTGTCAGGATTTTCCTGAAACTCCATGATGCCGCCACCTCATCCCGGGGAGATAGGAGGACTACGCATCCGTTTGCATCGGTTATTTTTCCGGAGTGTTTGTCGAATCCGACGACTTCGAGTCGCATCTTGGTTTCTGGATGTGTGGTCCCTGCGTAATGTATCCCTTGGAAATAGCTGATGTTTTCGCGGGCGGTGTGATCGCCGTATTTTTCGACGAACTCCTCCACTCCGTCGACGTAGGAACCGCCGTCAGGTTCAGGTGTTAGGAGTGTGATCGGACCGGTGCCGTGCCTCAGGTAATTGGTGGTCTTGTGCTGCTTAATCTCCCAGCCTAGAAAGTCGGGCTCAGCTGCCCCGTTCTCTTCGACTCCTAGCTCTGCTTCTAGGGTTAACCCACCGCAGTTCGTTCCCTTGCATTCGACGAATTTGCCGCCTTTGATCAGACGTTTTGCCTCAATCCATCCCTTTTGATGTATGGCTCGGAGTCTGCTGATGAGCTCAATGTCTTGGTCTTCTGTTTTTTGATGCTGTAAAAGCCCGGATATGTCCATGAGGGCCCCCGCGGGAGGGAATGCCCCCTTTATTGCATGATATGAAACGGCCAGCGGCGATGTTGGAGTGCCTAGGTGTGCTAAGACCTTACCATCCAGGCAGACTCCTATAAATAGGATCCGTCCCTCAGCTCGACCACTCTTCTCATTACTCAGCCATTCTGAGGGAGCATGCCTGCATCCCCTTACGAAGCCAGAGAGTCTTACTTCAGGATATTGCGGGTAGAGTATGAACTTTGTGTGCGTAGCTGGTGCTTGTTCTCCGTTGTCGTTTATCCATTCGAGATTGACTGAGGCCTGCATCACTTTTTTAGGGGCAATGCTTGAGCAAATGATCTCCCCGGAAGGAATCAGCTGAAGCACCTCGAACGATTGCCCGAGGTAGATCTGGTTCTTTGTGTTATCATTCGGTGCAAGTTCTTTCGCATACAGCTTAGTGGCGCCAAGCTTCACCAAGCACGAAGCTAGGATCTGGACCGTCGGAAAACTCATCTCATGCGCACTTCGCCATCTACGAATTCATAGGTCCGTAGTGTCTTCATGACTCTCTCTGCGATGGCGCTGACGACGGGTACGACCACGGAGTTCCCGAACTGTTTATAGGCGGTAGCGTCCGCGCCGACTATTTTGAAGTCATCCGGATAGCCCATTAGTTTCCGACACTCATTCGGAGTGAGGCGTCTGGGATTTTTCCCGCGTTGTTCGATGAGGATCTCGGAACCATCTTTGTAGTATCTTGCGGAGAGGGTTCGAGCCACGTCGCCTGGCCCGACGACCTCGCATCCGAACCCGTTGCCCGCTGCTTGGTGCTTCTTTGCGTAGTTCTGTAGGTAAGTCCAAAGTTTATCACTTAGGGTGTACTTGGAGTCTGCGTTCTTTTCAAGGATGTCGGATAGTATAGGTCGTCTGCCGACCTTTGACTTAAAGTGCCTCTGGATTCGTCTCCAATCTTCGTCGCTAAGAGTATAACTTGGATCAACATTCTTATCGAGGATGTCCGCGAGGATAGGATTTTCGCCGTTCCGGGTCACGCGCTGCGAAGAACTGGTTGGGAATTCAAAGGGAAGCGGATCTTTAAAGCCGACAATAAAGATACGTTCGCGGTGCTGCGGAACGAAGCTCTGTGCATCGATGATCTGGGTGTGCACGTTGTAGCCGAGATCGCGAAGGGTGTTAATGATCACGAGGAACGTCTGACCTTTGTCGTGGCTGCGCAGGTTCTTGACATTCTCGAGCACAAAGGCTCTGGGCTTGTAGTGCTTAATGATGTTGGCCAGATGAAAGAACAGGTTGCCCTGCTTCTCATCGTCGAAGCCATGCTTTCGACCGAGGCTCAGCTTTTTAGACACGCCAGCGATGCTGAAGGGCTGGCAGGGGAAACCGGCGCAAAGGATGTCATGCGGAGGGATCTGGTCGTCCTCTAGGGTAGTAGGCACATGCTTAAGGTCGACGTAGCGGGCCTTGATGACGTCTCCCCACGGTTTGAGGCCATGGTTGATCTCATAGGTCTTGCGGGCTTTCTCGTCCCAGTCTGATGCCCAGACGCAGCGGGCGCCTGCTTCCTTAAAGGCGTAGTGAAAGCCTCCTATTCCGCAAAAGAGGTCTATGAAGGTGGGCTTTAAAGGAGGCACTTAATGATTTGAACATACTTTGGGGCAAATTCCAGGCCTAAAGTTGTTTTGTTGGTGATTAATGCGGAGTGACAGCTCAAGTCGTTGATTTTCTCCTTCCATGACTCCTCCCGGATCTTGGCCTTTCCGGATGACTACATCTTCATGGGAAATCGAACCCGGCAGTATCACTAGGTCGGTAATGCCGTGCATCTTTGTCTTGCCTGGCTGATCGGCCAGCGGGTCTGGGCGGTCCTTGAAGGCTGAGTTAGAAGTGCCAGATATCTGCTGCGAGGTCTGCTAAGGCGTCACGCCGTTCATCCAGCTCCTTGGCGGTCAATGTGGTGATTTTATAACCTTCATTCATTGGGATGCTGGGGACGATTTTGTTACTAGCTGCAAGGAAGGCGTTGCCTAACGAATCGATCAGTTCGATGAACTGCTGCTTGTCGGAGAAGCCGTATTTGTTGATCCCTGTATCGTACTCATTTACGAAGAGTTTGATGCCCTTCTCGCATGAATAGCCACCAGTTACGTTGGGAATATGCGTAAAGTCGACTTTTCGTCCGGACTTACCTGGGTGTTGCATCGCGAAATTGATGCGGCTGGCGACAGCCTTAGAGAGTCGGATCTCCTTGAACATGTTGCGCGCTTTGAAACCAACCACCAAATCCTGCCTAGTCGGTCCGGCTTTAACAAGATCCGCGATTTTTCCGTAGATTCCCGCCTCTAGGTCTGAAGGGGTCGTCCCAAGGTCGCCTTTAGCGATGAGTTTGGCAATTTGCGCCAATGGCTTGTCGATGGTGTTGGTTCGCAAGTCGCAGATTTTCCAGCGCATGTGAAGCTTCTCAAAGACGAAAGCAACCCGCTGCATTGCCTCCGTTAATTCATCTGGGTTGTCGAAGAGAGAAGCCGTGGCAATCAGCGCAGGGCGGGGGAGTTTTGCACCAAGGCATCCTAGAGTGTGTAGGAATTGGAAATCGAGCTTGGCTCCGCCAGCAGGGCTATATGCGTAACTGCTGAATGATCCATAGCACCTTAGCGACTTATCCAGCGCAGCGATTAACTCTGAATGTGCATTTGGATTAGCCGATAGCAGGTCGTTGTAGCAGTCGAAGAGATCGTCTTTCGAGATGTGGCCGTGCTGGGAGATCCAGTGCGCACGTAGGAAGTCGTTCTTATTGGCGTCGGCAAGTTCGGGTTTTGTGTCCGCAAGTACCGTGGCAAGAGATTGCTTAGGGCCTTCGAAGAAGGCTTGGGTAGATTCCGCTCCGGCGTCGCCGCCGTGGCTATAGAATGAGCTCATGACGAGCTCCCATGGTTCAAGTTTTGTGCCGCTGGCGTTGATGGAGGCAAAGACTCGCATACCCTCTTTGCGTTCATCGGTGTTAATGATGACGAGCTTAATGCCTTCCAGGATTCTTTTAAGGATATCGTCAGCCTCGATTCTCTGTCCGGCCTGACTAAGTATTGAGTCTATCTGTTCATCCAGGGGTTTTTGTGCTTTGAAAATCAAGTGAGCTTCAAGGGCTTTTTTCCATTCCTTGTTGGCTTTAATTGCTCCTCTGGTAGTGTTAGGACCGTTTGGAAGTAGGTTGGGGGTGTCAGCGAGCGCTACCTCGCGGTAAGCCGCGCGGTCGTCGCAGGTTGCTCCCCTGGTAATCTTATGTTGGATTGCCGGTTGATTGCGGTCGCCAAGAAGCCGTCGTGTTCGTGAGGAAATACTGTTCGAGCAACAACGTACTGCCAGTCGACGGAGTAGTATGGCTAAAGTCGTAAGTCTTTGCTGTCCGTCGACAAGGTCGGTCTGTCCGGACTTTGGGTCATGGGAGAGGACTATGCTGCCAAGGAAGCAGCTTTTCCCTTCGGTCTTATCTCTTAACTTGAGACCTTCTAGGATGTCCTGAAAGAGATCGGCTACGTATTCTTGCTCCCATTTGTAGCTTCTTTGATAGTTGGGTACGATGAGTTTCGGGTGAGCTTCCAGGAACTCACCGAGTGTCATTACTTTTGCATCGAGGGGCATGTTTAGGCAATTTGGGCGTCTTCGTAGCACTGGTTGACGAACTTCACGGAGGTGCCGATGGATTCCATGATTTCTAGGTCTTTGATGGTTGCCCTGAGCCTGAGTAATTTGATGGCGCGTCTAAATCTTTCCATGCGTTCGCCGGGATCCTTGGAGCTGTTGGCGAGGTGCGCTTTAGCGAGGGTGAGCGGCACCTTCGGGATGCTTGCCAATGCAGAGCGCTCCATGATTTGCACCAACTCATCTTCCTGCAGTTTCCCGATGATCCAATAATTATCCTCATCATTATCAGGGTCCTTGAGGACCTCATATCTCCACCATAGACGACCAAAAGCGTGACGCTCCTGCCGTTCTTGGCTTACCCAGCGCTCGCTTGGTTTCTCTGCGGTCTTGTTCGGATCTTCCCATCTCCATGCTACGAGGTTAGGCATGTAGTGGCAGGCCAGGGCGTTCCAGATGCCAGCTTTACTGGCCTCGTTGCGGCTGATTTGCATCTTGGAATGCAAGATGCGGCCCCACTCGAGGTCGACTTGACGCGCTCTGGGTTTTTTAAAGCAGCTTTCGGGGTAGTCGTGGCTTGCGGCAACCTTCAGCATATCCTCATATAGACGCTCGATTTCATCGTCTTCGACCTTGGTTCCGAGGCTGCTGAAGTCGAAACTTTCGCTGTTGAAGGTATGCCGTTTGAGTTCCAGATCCTTGCACTTCATTCGTGTGAGTTCGGTAAGCACGTCCCAGTCTTTAACTCCATTTCTGGATTTGTTATCAATCGGACTAAATTGCGGGAATAGCTTCATGATTATTCGCCGTGGATTGCTTGGATGGGGAGGTGAGCCTGGAGGAGTGCGCGCACGCCTTCTGGATCATCCTTGTAACGTTTGAGGACGTTGGCGGTACCGAGGGGTTGGCCATCGACCTTAAAGTGAGCGACGAAGAAACGCTGGATGAAATCTCCGAGTGACCCTTTTTCGAAGGTCTCTTTGCTGATATCATCTTCGTTCCTTGAGGCATATTCGAGGATCGAGCACGCTGCTCCATGGTACAGAAGATCAATTGCGGCTTGGTCGGGTTCGTTGTTGTTGTCGGGATTTACGCGACTGATGAATCCGGTGTTCCTCCCGTTTAGCAGGAGTCTGACGCGAGTTGGGCTCCCGTGAAGCGACGTTCTCGACCAATCTAGCTTCCACGCCGAAGCCTTGCCACCATCCTGGTGCGGGAAGTCAACGGTAGTGGTGGGGAACATGGAGCCCGTCCCTTCGAGTAGGAATTTTACGGAAGCGTCCCAGAGCGTGTCCCCGGGGTGTTGAGCCGCGTTTTCGTCGGCTGATTTTCCTGCTTCCAGCAACACGAGGCTATAATCGACGAAAAGTATGTCAGCGATCATGCCCTTGGGAATCGTGAGCAAGGTCTGAATGTCGCCGGATTTCTTTTTATCGAATGGCTGTGACTGTGCTCCAGTCATGTACATAGTGCTGGGGCAACGTGCGCGTACCACGATCGTTACCAAGGAGTTTGAGGCTAGTCCTAGTAATTCAAAGATAGTGGAAGCGAGGACGTTTGCCGTCACCTTGATGCGTAGCTCGGAATCGCATGTGTACCCTTTGATGAATTCGTTTCTTTTGAGGGCTTTCCCGTCTTCAAGTGTTTCAATGACCTTGATCGCGGGGCACTCGGAATTTAGCGTCTTGAATGGAGAGACGGTAAGTTTGGACATGTTTTAGATGAATTTAAGGGTTACCTTGATGCCGAAGGTCTTGGCGTTTAAGACGACGGCAAAGATTCCTTTGGCGACGGCGTTAGTTGAGATCATTTCTGCAGGGAGTAGCGCTTCGTTGGTCAGAAGTTCCGGCTGCATGTCATCGGGCTTTCCCGAGAACCAGCCATAGATATGTCCAGGCAGATTTCCTGATTTATTGATTGGTTCGCCAGTTTCGCTGTCTACGTCCATGGTGCCTCCACCGAGCGTGCGAGCTTTCGCTGACAGTTCGATTTTGGTTTTTCCAGAAGGAAAGACGGGCGCCCTGAGCAATCTTATGAAGATACAGCCTTCTTTTCGGAATGTGCCTAGTTCGGCTTCAGATTTGATCTGACCGCCGCCCCCACCGCCGCCACCTCCCCCGCCGGTGTCATCATCGTCGTTTCCGCCACCCGCGTCCCCCTCACCCCAGAGGCCTCCAAGCCTAAGGGCGACTTTGCCCATTCGATCTGAGTTTCCACTATGTGAGGCGATGTTTGGCGCTACGATACTTTGGATGTCACCCCTGATTCGGTTAATAATGGATGGAACCGTCTTATTGGACTGGATTGCCCAATCATCATGGGCCGGCGGTTCGCTTTTTTTGACCTCAGCTTCGATTTCCTTGGCATTCGGTCCGGAGGGGTGGAGGAAAAAGACGGCGGCGTACTCGTTCGCAGGCAGGGAAGACTCGGCCATCTGTTCGTATTTCACTACCTGTCCAGGCGCACGAATCAGGGCGACATGTCGGCAGCTTGCCACGCCGTCAGATGTGCCCCACAAGGCAGGTCCGAATGGGTGCCTTGGCGTGGTGGCCTGAGATTCATATTTTGGTCGCGGCGATTTGCTCGATTTGAAGACGGCAAGATAGCCGTAACCGTCCGAACCCTTTTTGATGAATTTAACCGTAACCTGAGGGTCGGGTTTGTACGCAGGATTACTGATCGTCTTCTGTATCTCGTTGAAACAAATCTGGTATAAATGGAGCGGGCTAGGCAGGTCGTCAGGGGAGAGCGTCTCATCCTGAGACTGGTCGCAGCTGAGGGTGCATACAAGTTTCCCGTCGTTCTTCCCTGATCCTTGCATCCGGGGCCAATACCAGAGAAGAAGGGCCTCCTTTATCGCCTGCATGAATTGAGATCTGCCTTCAGGGTCTGAAAAAATCGTCGCAGAGTGCGCTGACTGTATAGGAAAGGAGGGACCAAGCATCATCACGCTGGTGCCAGTCTCATTTTGGACGTAGTTATTGAATCCGATGGCTTTGGCTAGTTTATCAGCTTCGGCGCCAGTCAGTGGTTGATTGAATTCGGTGCAACCGGGTGGGGCGACCCCCCACCAGTGTCTTCCAGTCTGTTCTTCCGTCTCTTTGCACAGGCTCATGCCCATGATGCGCGAGACTATGTTGCCAAGTTCATCTGTGGTCCTGGTGTAAGTGATGATGGTTTTTACCGAGCTGAACCTGAAGAAGACAGATTTGCCGAAGCCGAAGGCGCCGCCGGAATTCTCGTCATGTTTGTCTTGTCCTATGTTCCGGACGAATGAAACGAAATTCCGGATCTCAGATTTGACATTATCTTCAGTCGGTCCCGCCAAGCCGACGGTTCCTCGGTCTTCGATGATGATGTAAGGTTCGCCTTTGCTAGTGGCTTTTAACAGTGAAGCCGTGAGTTCGCGTGAATCATCTTTACCGTTTAGCACGGATGAGGCGAATGTCTTTGATTCTGCTTCGGTGAAGGTGCGAAGTACGAAGCGGTAGTTGGCATCGGCGCAGCTATTCTTGTCCTTTCGTGCGTCCCAGGTGTTCTGAGCGGTCTCTCTTACGAACAACGAAAGTTCGTCGATGTAGCCCGGAGCGCCGAGCAGTTTCGTTACGATGCGGTAGTCGAAACCGCCAAGTGGAGTTTTCTTTTCAGAGAAGATGGAAAGCATTTTATTTTAGCTGTTCGATGAGGTTGCTGAATTCGTGCTCCGACAGGCGGAAATTCTCGGCGTGCCCGATGTTGATTTGATACTTCACGTTACTTACGCCGGGAGGGCTCTCCTTACGGTCGAACGAAGCAGGGACGATCCGGGGGAATCCGTCGCGAACGATGTAAGCGGTTTTTTCGAGCAACCGGAAATATCTCGTAGGTGTCGTGACTTGTTGCGGGCTCGCTTTAGCCTTGAGCATGCCTTCCTCGAGCTTGCCTTGGTTCACTCCAAGCGACCGAAGGCGCTGCACCATGCCGGGCAAACTGAGCTCTTCATTAGTGGTTGCTTCGATTCGGATAACCCTGAGCGCTAGTTGGCCGTCGCCAGGGGTCTCCAGTTGGCGGATGCCATTGATCGTGATGTCCGCACTGGCCGTCGTCTTCGTTTTTGTTTCGATCGCGACTTCGCGGCCTGAGAAGTCATGGCGTTCACCTTCGAAGCCATGCCAGAATTCCAAGGCGTTGGCGCCGTGTCTCTGTGCTATTTCCTCAAGCGTGATCAATTCGCCGAGTAGCCCAGCCAGTTCGTTTAGGTTTAGGCCGTCCGCATTGCTGAGGAATAATTCCCGCCACTCATCCAACGCGCCGCTGATGGTGCCGCGCTTGGTGGATTTCGTGTCGATGCATTTTCCGCAAATGCTTGTGGCGAGGGAGGTGAAGATGCCGTCTGTGTAGAGTCCTTCCGTTTCTACGACGATCCATGAATTAGTCGTGCCGGAACCATCCGGAGATTGGGTTGCCCTGATGCCGCGGCTCTCCCAGATTACCCGCTCGGCTGAGACGTTGTCGTTGCTGCCGACCCAGAGAGATAACCTGCCGTTGTTATTGACGGAAAGCTTGAGTAGGTAGCCGGAGAAGATCTCTTTGTTTAGGTTCCTGAAGGCGAATTCTCCCGCCAAGGGCGCCGAGCTTTTTCGTAGATCGTTTAACGCGAGTTCGAGTTGGGCGAACAATTCGTTTTGAGCCTTCATACTGTAGGTTCTCCTTCGAATTCTTCCTCTTCGTTGGCGTTCCGTGTTGGTTCGATCCGGACTCTTACGGAGCCTAGTCCGCTACGATCTGTTCTGCCTCCGGGGAAAAAGATAGCTAGACCGAACACATCGTCCTTTGCTTCAAGCGGTAGACGATTATTCTTATTGCTTTCATTTGGCTGCGAATCCGCCCTGGTGGGGTAGATGACGATTAGGCCGCGTCCGTCTTCGTATTTCGTTCTTTCCGCGATGCGTTCAGGGTCGTTTTTACAGCGACTTTCCAATGCGCCCGGATTCTCGGCGTCGGCGAAGATGTCGGTCGAGCTTTTGATGGCTTGGAGGTAGGCGAATCTCTCTCCGGCGTAGGCTATGTGTCGGCTGAACTGGAACTTGCGGATCTCTAGTCCGGCCAGGTTGATTTCATCGCCCGCCTGCGGCGCCTCAGATTTCGTCTTAATTGCAATGTTCCAATGCAGGCAGCCTCCGAGCTCTTGACGTTTGCGAATATAGCTAAGCAAGATTTCGCGATCTGCCTTTTGGTTCTTTTCGTGGAATTCGTAGTTTGAAAGAAAGGCGATGACCGTGTTGACGCCTGCATCACGCTTCAGCCAGAAGCCCGGTTTTCTGTCCCAGGCGGTCCGCCCTCCGCAATCGACGATGAGCTTCTCCACTGACTGCTTGTTTTTGGCCAATGGCTGAGCCTCATCCTTATGGACGAATGTGGTCTGCACGCAGAAACCCTCGTAGTCGATATCGCAATCTTCGGCATGATACATCTTCGATTTGGCTGTGATCTGCATCCCTGGGCTTTTCCGGATGCGAAGTCCGACCTCGGCCGGCGATTTTCCTGCCATGAAGTAAGAAAGCTCCTGGAACATTTCGAATTCGACGGCTGAAAGTTGTAGGAATTTGTCCTCCATTTCCTTGGTCATCCAGATCCTAGGCATGTCTTCATAGTCTCGCCTGTATCCAAACCATCTTCCCATCTGCAGCAGGGTGTCGTAGGTGGTGGAAGTCCGTACGAAGTATGAGGTGCTTAAACCTTCCAAGGTGATTCCGCGCGAGAGGGTATTGCCACCGATGACTATCTGGACCGAGCCTTTTTTCGACTTATCATAGCATGAATTGAGGTTTGAAGCCAGGTTGGGGTCGCTGTTGCTCACTATCACCGCTACGTTGGTGAAGAAGCTCGAGGTGAGTTGTTCAGAGAGGTTTTCCCAAGTGACTTTTTCGTGTCTGCAGCCGATCGAATTTTGGCTAAACTTGCTCGATTCGTTCTCCCATTGGGCTTTCCATGTGTTTCGTTCTACTTCGAAACTGTCGGCCAGTTTTTTTAGTACGCACACTACGACCGGTTTCATCTTTCGATGGATTGCCGTATATTGGGAGGTGTTGATGAGCATCGATTTGAAATCGGATTCGAGCCCAAGTTCGCGTTCGCGCCAACAACGTGCAGCCGTGCTCATCAGGAAGTATCGAATCGCATCTTTGAGTGATTCGCATTCGGACATCTCAAACTCGTCCAGGGTCTTCCTGCTGGCTGGGCAAACCTTGGCCACGTCGTCCTTGGAGATTTCCCGGACGATGTCATTCCCGTCGCTCCCTGCGTCGTCGGAGTTGAGAGGGTTTCTTCCGAAGATACGTTCGGGTCCGAAGTAGTCTTTGTTCAGCGGAATCGCGAACAGGAAGTCGCGTGGATAGAGGTCTTGCTCTTCGGCCTTCGGGTTGATGAGCACGTTGGCGAAAGGCGTAGCGGTATATCCTACGTAGCTGACTTTCGGCAATAGCTCCAAGATGTCGCGGATTTCGCTGTTGATCGCGGCCGGGTCTTCGCCTGGACGCCTCGTGTTGACGGATGCGTTGTCGCACTCGTCGTCGACGATCAGCACCGGGCAGAGTTCCTTGTGTTGGTCTGCTACCCCCTGCAGCCATTTCCTGACCCTGCGCAGAACGATGGCGTTCTTTTTGATTACGGCAATTTTTCTGACATTGATGTTTCCCATCACCGAAGTGGCATTACCTCTTTCCTTGAATTCACCGTCCGGGTCCACGATCAGAGTGGTCTCATCGCATTTAGCCTGCGTGAGCCAATCCCATCGTGTGTCTTTTTGCCCAACGAGATCACGTTGGATTCTGTCCTGAGTCTGGTAGCGGAGGGTGTTGGTCGTACCAGCTAGGACGATGATGATCCGATACCCTGCGTCGCCCGCTTTGGCTAATAGTCCCATGAAGTTCATGGTCTTGCCGCTCTGGACTCTGCCGACGACCAGTCCTTGCTTGCGGAACCGCGAAGAGCCCGGGCTCCCCAGCTGGCTGACGATGCGAGTGGTAGCTTCGTCGACGCTATCGACGTTCTCGGGCGCCATTTTGCGTTCCCCGAGCAGCAGCTTGCGATATCTTGGCCAGAGGTAGCTGTATTCGTTAGGCCCAAAATACCATTTTTCGTTTTCAGTCTTAGGCTTATGGGAGATGCGTGGGTCGCGGTCGATGTAGACGTCCGCTTGGAGCTTGCGCACTTCCTCGCCGGCAAGCTCGGATCTGGTCTTGGCGTCCGCTGCCGGGGTTCCGTTGGCTATCAGCTGACGTTCGAGATTCTGGATCGCTTCGGCCAGGGCCACTCCCGCGCTCACGGCCGTTTTGATCGCCTGAATGTTAGTCTTTAGAATGGGGTCGGACATGGGGAATTCACTTTTTATGCCGTTTTGTATTAACCGGGCAAGATAGGAGGGGTGTCTTTGTAAGAATAATATTGTTTTTTTAAAGGAGCCTAGAGGCTTTTGGAGTCTTTAAAGGTAACTTTCCCCACATTTATCTTAAGCTGTTCCTGGCCTTGCCTGTGGATCAGGGGTGCGCATTTATGGTCCGAACACGGGGTCAGGCCGTTACTCCTCAGGTGCTGATACTAAATGAGTTAATAAAGTGCGGGTTTGGTATCGGGGAGGATTGGTAGCGCCTGCCTTCTTGCTAGGTCACTGATCCCTGCTGATCGCCTTTACTCGAATGTGCTTAGTGACATTACATTCCATCCTGGCTGTCTTAGCGCTTACTGTCGCGTGTCGGTGTCTCTTCCGCTGGCTGGGCAGTTTAGGTACAAGAAGGAAAGGGTGCCTTTGAGGGGATCTTTCACCTTCTTGTAGGCGTTGAGGCGTAGCGGGGGTTCCTCGGATTTGCGCAGGAATGCAAGGGGGTCTTTGTCGCTTTGGGCTGTCTTCAGGCCGGCCGGAGAGGTTCTTGGTCCTACCTTTGGGTAGATGATGGCGACGGGGAGCGGCTCGTTGAAGCTGAGGCCTTCTTCGGCGCTCAAAGTCGCGGTGTAGGCGAGGGCCTGGTAGGCGTCCGCAGGATGTACTCCGGTGACGCTCGTGCGGAGTGTGTTCTTCTTCGTCATTTTAGTGACGTATCCTGCATCCTTCTTCCACTTGGTGTCGGCCACGCATACGATGGCTTTGTCGCCATTTCTCTTGCGGATCACGATGTCGGGTTTGAGCTGCACCAGTTTGCCGGCTCC
>JACCDM011349078.1_pt1 | contig 13120 bp, 10 predicted proteins | sample 7445851 | NCBI WGS metagenome assembly JACCDM01 (sample SAMN15323438, study PRJNA562643) | freshwater metagenome | isolation source: river surface water | place: USA:Blue River Watershed | collected 2017-08-16
GAGAACTGAGATTCTGCACCTCACGACTTGTAGGCAGAACTGCTACTACTCCCCCGCCGTTGGCAAGAGCTTCGACCTTCTGCGCAATGAGCGGTAATGGAGCTTTGGCAGGTGGGAGTTGGAGAAAAATTCGCTCTACCTTTGTATTTACCGCTTCAACGTCATCGAGCGGGGCGAGATAATTTCGCTCGAGCGTTGCCATCCGATCGGAGATTGCTGACCGAATCAGATCGAAGGGATGGCACGCGTATCTCGTAGCGGCTGCTTCGATGAGTTGGAGAATCTCCGGAGTACAAGGTGGGATGCTTCCAACAATCTTCGTAATGGACTTTAACCCAGAAGTCGAAGCCGCGGTTTCGGTTGAAGTAACTACCGCTGAGAGCTCGCGACCATTAAAAGGAACTGTTACAAATGAACCAATTCGAATCTTCTCATCAATTTCATGCGGGATCAGATAGGAGAATTTCTGGTCGAGATGATAGACAGAGCTATCCACCCACACCTGCGCGAGGCGCTCACCGCCGGTCGCCAGAAAGCGGTGAGGTGCCACCTCTTGTTTTAATTTAAGGCCGCCCTTCACAGTTGAGCGCTCTGTGATCGAGTTACTTGACTGCAGCTTGGAGCGCTGCGACTCGATCTGTTCTCTCCCAAGTGAAGTCAGCAAGCTCGCGACCGAAGTGTCCATAGGAGGCGGTCTGAGAGTAAATTGGTCGAAGAAGATTGAGATCGCGAATGATCGCTGCTGGGCGGAGATCGAATACCTCAGTCACCGCGCTCTGAATCTTGGAGATTGCGACAGTCTCGGTACCGAAGGTCTCAACAAAGACACCTACCGGCTGCGCCTTACCGATAGCGTAGGCAACTTGTACCTCACAGCGGCGAGCTAGCCCTGCTGCAACTACATTCTTGGCAACCCAACGCATCGCGTAAGCGGCTGAGCGGTCGACCTTAGAAGGATCTTTTCCGGAGAATGCACCGCCACCATGGCGAGCCATTCCTCCGTAGGTATCAACGATAATCTTTCGACCGGTCAGACCAGCATCACCCATAGGACCGCCAATTACAAAGCGTCCAGTTGGATTGATTAGGGTGCGAAGATCCTTGCGAGGGAGATCAATCTCGGCCAATATCGGATCGATGACATACTTGATGATCTCAGGGGTGAGTTGCTTGGAAACATCCACTTCTTCGGCGTGCTGGCTTGAGATAACAACAGTATCTAACGCAACCGCGCGGTCACCATCGTACTCAATAGTGACTTGAGTCTTTCCATCTGGTCGCAGGTAGCTAAGTTCGCCTGACTTACGTACCTTGGAGAGCTGCTGAGAGAGCTGATGGGCAAGGAATATAGGAAGCGGCATCAACTCTTTGGTGTCATCACAGGCATAGCCAAACATAAGACCTTGATCACCAGCGCCCTGTAGGTCGAGTGGATCGCTAGCGGAAGCCACTCGATGCTCGAAGGCATCATTAACGCCTTGGGCGATATCAGGAGATTGCTGACCAATAGAGATCGATACGCCGCAACTATTTCCATCAAAACCTTTAACTGATGAGTCATAACCGATTCCAATAACGGTATCTCGTACGATTCCCATAACGTCCGCGTAACCGGTTGTGGTCACCTCTCCAGCAACGTGTACCTGCCCGGTTGTGATCAGAGTTTCAACAGCAACACGGCTGGTCGAATCTTGTGTGAGCAAGGAGTCGAGGATGGCATCCGAGATTTGATCGGCGATCTTATCTGGATGTCCTTCAGTAACAGATTCTGAGGTGAAGAGACGCTTTGACATGAGGTTAGCCTAACTTATGAGAGATGGAGATAGCGTGATTGATAAGTATGTTGGCGAGTTTCTCCTTTGAAATCTCACCTGTTGATTCAATGACTCCGGAGTTATCAAGGATCTTCCCTGATGTATTCGTTGAACCAAAGATGGCTCCCGAGGATACATTGTTAAGAAAGATGAGATCGGCGCGCTTTCGCTCAAGCTTTGAGAGAGCCTCAGATTCTGCGTTCTCTTCGGTCTCCGCTGCAAATGCCACGACGACCTGATGCGACTTATTTGCAGTTAATCCTGATAGAACATCTGGGTTCTCTACCAGTGGAATCTCACCGAGCGAACCTTTCTTAATCTTCGCCGTTGAAACTTGAGCGGGTCTTACATCTGAGATCGCAGCAGACATAAAGAGATAGTCGGACTCCGGAAAGTTCGCCTCAAGTGCGATCTGCATCTGTGCGACTGACTCAACATCTAATCTTTTAATATCGTGGTGGGTCGGGATTTCACTATTTGCGATCACTAGAGTTACCGAAGCTCCTCGCAGGCGAGCAGCCTCCGCTAAAGCAACTCCCTGCCTACCGCTTGACTTGTTACCGATAAAGCGAACCGGATCGATAGCCTCGCGTGTTCCACCCGCTGAGATAAGAACTCTCTTACCCAACAAGTCCTGTGGCGCAGTCACCCTTTGATAGAAATCGATAATCTCTTCAGTAGTGGGGAAACGTCCCTTACCGACATCGCCACTAGTCAGCGCTCCTTCACTAGGTTCCGTAACTGCGTAACCGCGTCGTCGAAGAGTCTCAACATTCTCCTGGGTAGCCTGGTTGAACCACATTGCTGGGTGCATAGCCGGGACAATCACTACCGGCGCAGTTGTTGCTAAGACAATATTTGTTAGGAGATCATCTGCCCTGCCCGCTGCAATGCGTGATATTAAATCGGCGGTCGCAGGGGCGATGATCAAAACTTTCGCCTGGCGCGCCAGAGAGACGTGGCGAACTTGATCGACCGCTTCAAATACCCCGGTTGTTACAGTCTTGCCCGAGAGCGCTTCCCATGTTGCCTTCCCTACAAAGTTAAGGCTTGATGGAGTAGGAACGACCGTTACCGATTCACCGCGATCTTGCAACCTTCGAAGAAGATCGCAGGCCTTGAAAGCAGCGATGCCGCCTCCAACACCGAGAATAACTTCTCGTGATGGGGCGGACATCGTCTTTAAATTCTTTTAAATTGTCTAAAGTGGAATTATGCAGTCGGCTCTAGATTTTCGATAGTAAGTAGGCCTTCATTAATCTCACGGAGCGCAATCGAGAGTGGCTTCTCATGAACATAGGTATCTACCAGAGGACCCACATACTCGAGGAGTCCTTCATTCAACTGTGAGTAGTAGGCGTTGATCTGGCGGGCGCGCTTTGCAGCATAGAGGACGAGAGCGTACTTAGAACCGCTCTTATCGAGAAGTTCATCGATAGGTGGGTTGGTAATTCCGTCTGCATGTCCGCTCATGGGATCCCCTTTATCTCATCTCACTAAATTTAACTAAAACCAGCTATCAAAACGAGCCATCTAGGCCCGTTATTTAGCTCCGCCGTGCGAGGTCGCTAATCTTATCAGGCTTGTGACCACCTCTTCGACCCGCTCATTTACTAGGACGGTATCGAAAAATGAGGCAGCAGATAGCTCCTCCTGCGCTAGCGCCAGGCGGGCAGCTCTTCGTTCCGGTGAATCCGTGCCTCTGCCTTCAAGGCGAGAGACCAACTCCTCCCATGAGGGAGGCTCCAAGAATATGAGTTGGGCCTGCGGTGCCACCGACTTCACCTGTTTGGCACCAGCAATCTCAATCTCGAGAAGTACATGGGTGCCCTTCGCTAGAGCTTCCTCAACAGCTGCGCGTGGTGTTCCGTAGCGGTTGCCAGCAAACTCTGCCCACTCTAGGAACTCTCCCGCCTCGATAGCGGCATCAAACTCTTCATTGGAGTAGAAGAAGTAATCGACGCCGTCGATCTCATTAAACCGGGGGGCTCTTGTTGTCGCCGAGATGCTAACCATAAACCCAGGAGTCTGACGTAGCGCCTTTGCAACAGAACTCTTGCCAACTCCCCCAGGACCAGAGAGAACTAGAAGTTGGCCACGTTCGCCTGATGATGGAATTGCAAACTCCTTTAATAGCGCTTCGCGTTGATGGTGACCCAGCCCTCTTACTCTACGACCGGTTGAGATATGGAGCCGCTCCATCAGCGTTTGAACGCGAATCTTGCCATATCCAGGTATAGATTCGAGAAGCTCTACGACTTTCATCTTCGCTATCGACTCCTGCGATTGAGCCAATTCGAAGATATGTGAGATTGAAAAATCGCCACTAGCAAGTTTCGCCTTAGCTGCTGCCCGTTCCTGTCTCGCTAACTTGGCAACTGCAAGGGCGGACTCCCGCTCCGCTTGGGAACGTACTGGAGGGAGAGCCATGATGAGATTCTATCGTTTGGTGGAAGCAGCGATGCCGTCGGCGATATCTTTCGCAGCTCTCGCCATCGCCTGCGGACCGTTACTCCAGGCTCCAGTTATTGGCCGACCTATGACCACAAAGTTGGCTCCAGCTGCTATTGCATCCTCAGGAGTCATAGTGCGAACTTGATCATCGCTCTTCGATGATCCCGCAGGTCTTACCCCAGGAGTGATGATAGTTGGCGCTTCACCAACGGCGCTTCGTATCGCCGCAATCTCTAGCGGTGAGCAGACGATTGCTCGCGCACCAGAGCGTGTAGCAAGTTCGGCGAGTGAGACCGCGCTCTCTAGCGCTGGGTTGGCATAACCGATTTGGAAGAGATCTTCCTCTGAGAGTGAGGTGAGGATAGTAACTGCAGTGATTTCGATATGAGGTACCGCCTCGACCGCGGCCTTCACCATCGCAGCGCCACCTGATGCATGGATTGTGAGAAAGCGTGGATCAATCTTGGATATCGCCTTCGCCGCTGATGAGACGGTATTAGGAATATCGTGGAGTTTAAGGTCAAGAAATATATCGACTCCAAATTCGTCCTTAATCTCAGTTACTCCCTTAGCACCAAAGGTGAGAAAGAATTCGAGACCCAACTTGTAGACGCTCACACTTTCGCGAGTAGTTTCGATCCAGCGCTTCGCGATATCAAAATCGTGGGTATCGACTGCAAGGATTATCGGTGAGCTCATCTTCTTCTCCTATATCTAGGCGCGGTGCGCATAACCAATTGCCTGCTTAAGTGAGGTAAATCCTCGTTGCGCTAAGAGCTCTTGAAGCTCTCGTTGTATGTTGATGATTGCCGTTGGGTTTCCAAAACTTGCAGTTCCAACCGATACTCCTGAAGCTCCAGCAAGAATCAACTCGAGCGCATCACGCCCTGTTGAAACTCCGCCCATGCCAAGAATAGGAACGTTAGGAAGCGCCTCTCTTACTTGGTAGATAGCACGAACGGCGATCGGACGTATCGCTGGACCTGATAACCCACCAGTTTTTCCACCAAGATGTGGTCGCATCGTGTCGAGATTAATAACCATTCCCAATACTGTATTGATGAGCGCCAAACCATCCGCTCCGGAGTCGATCACGCCACGAGCAACATCTGCGATATTAGTGACATCAGGAGTGAGCTTGGCCAATATGGGAATCTCACCGCCGATAACTTTTCGAACGCCATCAATAACCCTGCAGGAGGTGTCGCGGTCAGTCGCGAAAACTAAACCGCGATTTTCAACATTAGGACAGGAGATATTTACCTCAATAGCTGAAATACCTGGTGTTGAACGAAGTTTGCGGGCAAGAACCGCATACTCATCAGCGGTCTCCCCCGCAATAGAGACAATGACTCGCGCGTTCTGTGCCAGTAACCATGGAACATCGTTTGCTAGAAAGGCATCTATTCCAGGTCCCTGCAATCCGATTGAGTTGAGCATTCCAGAAGGAGTCTCTGCCATTCGAGGAGTCGGGCGGCCGTGGCGCGGCTTATTCATCACAGACTTAGTGACAACAGCACCAATTTCTCTTAGTGGAAAGAATTGCGCCAACTCTTTGCCGCTACTTGCGCAACCGCTGGCGGTAAAGATCGGAGCCGGAAACCAGGCGTTTCCCAGCGTGGTCGAGATATCAACGTTCTGGCTGCTCATCCAAGTAGCTCCGTACTCTTGCCGACAAGATCCCAACAGACGCTGGCGCCATCCATGACCGGGCCATCTATACAGGAACGCTTCATTGAGATGTTTCCATCATCGCCACGTACCGGGAGCACGCAGGTCATACAGATGCCGATACCACAAGCCATTGACTCTTCAACTGAGGCTTGATGCATAACGCCGAGCGTTGTCGCAATGTCGGTAATCGCCTTAAGCATCGCCATAGGGCCACATGAGTAGATAATCTCGACTCCGCGTTCGGCGATAATCTCTGCCAATTGAGAGGTAACCCGACCGGTCTCACCCATCGAACCATCTTCGGTGAAAATCTTCAGCGAATTGACTGATCGCTTACCCTCCATCGGTGCATAAATCTTGCTTCCGACACTTGCACCTAAGACCATATCAACTTTGCATCCGCGTGATTTGAGTAAATCGGCCAACCCAAAGAGTGGTGCGGAGCCATAACCTCCACCTATTAATAGAGCGTTCACTGGTTCCGTAGGGATTCCAAAAGCCTTTCCGAGCGGAGTAACCACATCAACCTCAGCGCCCTCCGATAGCGAACAGAGCCATTTAGACCCGCTGCCGTGTGGGGCGACGATAAGTTCGACCGTTCCACCAAATTGCGCGCTCTCTGAGGTGCGCGAGATAGCAAATGCGCGACGTAGAACCATTCGCGAACTATCGCCACCTACCTGAATCGCAATGAAGTTTCCAGGGCGACAATGACGGACAATATCTCCTACGCTAAATATCAGTTGGTGATAGGCACCGATTCGCTTATTGGAGATAAGGGTTGCAGTCAGTTGCGCGGCAGATTTATTGATTGTGCTCATGCTAGCCACTCTTGGATCGATTTAACGTCGAGATCACCTTGGCGAAGTACGCGAATTCCCTCTACTGCAGCGCTAAAACCAGGGGTGGTTGTAATGATTGGAATATTGCGCTGTACAGATGCGGTACGAATTGCCCAGCCGTCTGCTCGAGTTCCGCGGCCGACCGGGGTATTAATTACCAAGTCGATCTCACCAGAGTTCAGGATATCTACGATGGTGGGCTCACCCAGCGGGCCGCGACCCTCTGAATTCTTTCGAACCGCCGAAGTCTGAACGCCATGCGAACTCATAAATTGCGAAGTTCCAGAGGTGGTGAGAACTCTAAAGCCAAGTTCGACGAGAGCTCGAGTTGCTTCAACTCCGGCCGCCTTATCCTTATCGGCGAGCGAGATGAAGACAGTACCGCTCTTTGGCAGCGGACCGAATGAGCTAATCTGTGATTTGGCATAGGCGCCACCAAAGCTTGACGAGATGCCCATGACCTCACCGGTAGATCGCATCTCCGGTCCAAGTACGGCATCGACACCGCGACCATCGGAGCGGCGGAAGCGATTCCATGGCAGAACCGCCTCTTTAACGCTCACTCCGCGTGGAGTCCCACCATCCGCATTAGGCAAAATTCCGGCCTCTTTCAACTCGGCGATTGATGAACCTAGAGATATTCGGGCCGCCGCTTTTGCCAGTGGGACGCCAGTGGCTTTGGAGACGAAAGGAACGGTACGAGATGCGCGAGGATTAGCTTCCAGTACATAGAGAATATTTCCAGCCATCGCAAATTGAATATTGATAAGACCTCGAACACCAACTCCCTCTGCAATAGCTAGAGTTGCGCGTCGAACTTCTTCGCGGGCCTCATTTGAGATCGTCATTGCGGGTAGTACGCATGCTGAATCACCGGAGTGGATTCCCGCCTCTTCAATATGTTCCATGATTCCGCCGAGGAAGAGATCTTTACCATCGTAGAGGGCATCTACATCGAGTTCGATTGCTGCATCGAGAAAACGATCTACCAGTACCGGGTGGTCCGGCGTAATTGATGTTGCACGGGTAATGAAGCCCGAGAGCGCGGCATCGTCATAGACGATCTCCATGCCTCGACCTCCCAAGACAAAGGATGGACGAACAAGCACTGGGTATCCAATGCGCTGCGCGATGGCGATAGCTTCGCCCTCTGACGAGGCCATGCCAAACTCAGGCGCAGTTAAGTTCTTAGACTTCAGTACATCACCGAAAGCACCACGCTCTTCGGCGAGATTGATGGCGTCTGGGCTAGTGCCAAGGATTGTGACGCCGGCGGCCTTGAGGCCAGCTGCCAATCCGAGTGGAGTCTGACCTCCCAATTGGGTAATCACGCCAAGGACAGGACCTGCGATTGTTTCGGCATGGATAATTTCAAGAACATCTTCGAGCGTCAATGGCTCGAAGTAGAGCCGATCGCTCGTGTCGTAATCCGTTGAAACTGTCTCTGGATTGCAATTAATCATAATTGTTTCATAACCGGCCTCTCGGAGAGTAAAGGCAGCATGAACACATGAATAGTCGAACTCAATTCCCTGGCCGATGCGATTGGGACCAGAACCCAGAATTATCACTGCTGGCTTTGTTCTCGAGCGAACTTCGCTCTCATCCTCATAACTTGAGTAGTGATAGGGCGTATGTGCCTCAAACTCTGCCGCACAAGTATCTACTGTCTTATATACAGGATGGAGATTGAGGTGGTTACGTAACTTACGGACATCATCTTCTGAGATACCACGGAGATCACCAATCTGACGATCTGAGAAGCCGAAGGACTTCGCATATTTCAGTAGGTCCAAATTCAACTCACCTGGTTGCGCGATCTCACGAGCAACACCATTAATCTCTTGCAGTTGCTTCAAGAACCAGCGGTCTATCTTCGTTGCCGCATATACAGCCTCGATATCCGCTCCCGCCCAGAGAGCTCTATGAACCTGCTGCAAGCGATATTCGGTTGGAATTCGCATAGCTTCCAATAGTTCGCCGAGATTGATTGTGGCTAGATCGGAAGGGAAGGTGAAGATAGCCTCCTTTCGCTCAAGCGAGCGTAAAGATTTCATTAGCGCTTCTGGAAAAGATCTGCCAATCGCCATCGCTTCGCCGACGCTCTTCATCGTTGTGGTGAGGCGTGGATCCGCATCTTGAAACTTCTCAAAGGCAAAGCGAGGTGCCTTAACGACAATGTAATCAAGAGTTGGTTCGAAGGAGGCAGGCGTCACCTGGGTGATGTCATTACGAATCTCATCCAGGGTGTAACCAATAGCCAATTTCGTGGCGATCTTGGCGATAGGAAAGCCAGTGGCTTTAGAGGCAAGTGCGGATGATCGTGAGACTCGTGGATTCATCTCAATCACGATAATCCGGCCATTATCCGGATTGACTGCATATTGAATATTGCAACCGCCGGTATCGACACCAACTTCTCGGATGATCGAAATCGATAGATCGCGTAACTTCTGATACTCAACATCGGTAAGGGTAAGTGCAGGTGCAACGGTAATTGAGTCTCCAGTATGCACACCCATAGGATCGATATTCTCGATGGAACAGACTATGACGACATTGTCGGCCTTATCTCGCATGACCTCTAGTTCATACTCTTTCCAGCCGATGATCGATTCTTCAATGAGAACCTCTGAGGTCGGAGAGTGGCGCAATCCAGCCCCTGCTATCTGCCTGAGCGTCTCTTCATCATGAGCGATTCCAGAGCCGAGACCACCCATCGTAAAGGATGGTCTAATAACACATGGATAGTTGAGTACAGAAGCCGCAGCGATAACTTCATCCATTGTGTGACAGATAATCGATTTGGCTGACTCTCCCCCAACTTTCTCAACGATAGCTCGGAAGAGTTCGCGATTTTCGCCTCGCTGGATCGCTTCAACATCAGCGCCGATGAGGCGAACGTTATGGCGAGCCAATATTCCAGCTTCATGCATCCCCATCGCTGCATTGAGCGCAGTTTGACCACCAAGGGTTGCTAAAACCGCATCCGGTCTCTCTTTAATTATGATGCGTTCGATAAATTCTGGTGTGATTGGTTCGATATATGTTGCATCTGCGAATTCCGGATCGGTCATGATGGTCGCTGGATTAGAGTTCACAAGAATTACGCGAATACCTTCAGCTTTGAGGATTCGGCAGGCTTGAGTTCCCGAGTAATCGAATTCGCAGGCTTGTCCAATAACGATAGGACCTGAACCAATAACGAGTACGCTCTTAATGGATGTATCGAGAGCCATTATGCGCCCACCTTTCTAGGGTATTTCTCCATTAAGGCAAGAAAACGATCGAATAGGTAACCGGCATCATGGGGACCAGCCGCTGCCTCCGGGTGATATTGCACGCTAAAGGCGCCACGCTCTAGAAGTTCAAGACCTTCTACGACCCCATCGTTGAGGCAAACGTGGGTTACTTGGCCTGGGCCAAAGACGGTCGAGAAGACAGAATCGGTAGGCGCTTTAAGAGCAAAACCGTGATTATGTGCAGTGATCTCTACTTTGCCGGTCTTGCGGTCAAGAACTGGTTGATTGATACCTCGATGACCAAACTGCAACTTGTAGGTTTCAAAACCAAGCGCTCTGCCCAAAATTTGATGTCCGAAGCAGATACCAAAGATTGGAATCTCCTCAATCAAAATGTCTCGAACTAGCGAGACGGTATCGGTCATCGTTGATGGGTCACCTGGGCCGTTCGAGAGGAAGACTCCATCGGGGCGGTAAGCGAGAATCTCTTCCAAGGTTGAGTTTGCAGGTAATACATGTACCTCAATGCCTCGCTCTGCCATATTGCGAGGTGTCGCCGCTTTGATACCTAAATCTAGGGCAACAACGGTAAATCTCTTCTCACCTTCCGCTGGGACAAGGTATGGAATCTCGGTCGAAACATCACCGCAGAGATAAGCGCCTGACATTGGAGCTTGTTTCCTTACCTCAATTACCATCTCTTCGCGAGAGAGATCGGTGTGTGAGAAAATACCGACTCGCATTGCACCGCGATCTCGGAGATGTCGAGTGATTGCTCGCGTATCTACCCCGGAGATACCGACGACGTTTTGCTTTATTAATTCTTCTTCGAGGTCAGAGGTACTCCGCCAATTGCTCGTAATCGTCGATGGGTTTCGGACTACAAATCCAGCTACCCAAATCCGTGAAGATTCATTATCCTCAAGATTAACTCCGGTATTTCCGATATGAGGTGCCGTCATAACCACAACTTGTCGATGATATGAGGGATCGGTGAGCGTCTCTTGGTAGCCAGTCATTCCAGTTTGAAAGACTGCTTCACCGAAGGTCTTTCCAGTTGCTCCCCACGATCGTCCTTCAAAGATTCGACCATCATCTAGAACTAGGTATGCCTTGCTCATTAGTTACCGACCTTGTGTGTGAGTTTGCCGTTAAATATCGTTGCGACTACCGAACCATCAAAAACCATGCCATGGAACGGCGTGTTCTTACTCTTCGAGGATAACTTTGCTCGATCAACAGTCATCACGCCCTTTGGATCAACCAAGGTCAAGTTTGCAGGCTCGCCCACCTTTATAGACCCCCCATGCTGGAGATAACCACCGATTCGAGCAGGCGCGATACTCATAATCTCAGCAGCCCGTTGCCATGTAATCAGACCACTCTTAATCATCGTTGAGAAGACGATTGGGAAAGCGGTCTCAAGACCCACCATGCCGAATGCCGCGTTTTGCCATTCGCACTCTTTGCTTTCAACCGGATGTGGTGCGTGATCAGTACCTATAACATCGATAGTGCCATCTGCAAGACCGATACGCAACGCCTCAACATCGCTCTCGGTTCGTAACGGCGGATTTACTTTATAGATTGGATCATAACTCTCTGCATATCTATCAGTTAAAAGTAGATGATGTGGCGTAACTTCAGCTGTTACCTGCATGCCTTGACCTTTTGCCCAGCGGATGATCTCGACTCCGCCACGAGTTGTTACGTGACAGATATGAAGTCTTGCACCGACCATATTTGCCAAGAGAATATCTCGAGCAATTATTGACTCTTCGGCGACCGCAGGCCAACCCTTAAGTCCGAGGGTCGACGCCATTGCACCTTCATTCATCTGAGACCCTTCAGTCAAGCGTGGGTCCTGTGCATGTTGAGCAATCACACCATCAAACTGCTTTACATATTCGAGCGCTCTGCGCATCAAAAGCGGATCTGAAACACAATTTCCATCGTCGCTGAAGATACGAACTTTCGCCTTCGATTGCGCCATTGAACCGAGATCTGCTAGCTCAGTTCCGGAGAGCCCTTTGGTTACAGCTCCAATTGGAAAAACATCCACAAGTCCTACGCTCTTACCGATAGTTGCGACCTGTTCAACTATCGCTGAATTATCAGCCACGGGCAGCGTGTTGGCCATCGCGCTCACGGCAACGTAACCACCCTTTGCTGCGGCCAATGATCCAGTTGCGATCGTCTCTGCATTCTCGCGGCCAGGCTCACGGAGATGGGTGTGGAGATCAACAAACCCAGGAAGTAGTACCTGGCCATCAGCAAGAAGAACCTCTGTGCCTGCACGATCTATCGAGTGCGAGATTTCAGAAATTTCTCCATCGACAATGAGTACGTCAGCACTCTCGCCTCCGAGAATTGAGGCTCCTGCTATGAGTAACTTACCAGACATCAACTGACTCCTGACCGCCGGCTATAAAGAGGTAGAGAATGGCCATACGTACAGATACGCCATTTGCAACTTGTTCAACGACAACAGATTGCGGACTGTCCGCAACTTCAGCTGTTATTTCAAGACCACGATTCATTGGTCCTGGATGCATAATGATTGAATGGCTTTTGGTGAGCGAAAGGCGATCTGAATTGATGCCAAAGAGCGTTGAATATTCGCGCTCAGAAGGGAAATAGAGATCACTCATTCGCTCTTGTTGGATACGTAACATGATAACTGCATCAACTGTGGGCAAAATTGAATCAAAATCATAGGAAACCGAGACCGGCCACGCTTCTATCTGATACGGCAACAGTGTGGGAGGAGCAACTAGAACAACCTCGGCTCCCAACTTGGTAAGTAAAAGTACATTGGAGCGAGCCACACGAGAATGGAGAATGTCACCAACAATGGCTACGCGAATACCGGTCAAATCTCCCTTGCCATGTGCAAGGTGCTTACGAATAGTGAACGCATCAAGAAAGGCCTGCGAAGGGTGTTCATGTGTCCCATCTCCTGCGTTGATAACGCTGCCATTGATCCAACGTCCTTGCGCAAGACGGTGAGCTGCGCCCGATGCCGGGTGTCTAATGATCACCGCATCCGCACCCAGCGCTTGTAGAGTCTGAGCGGTGTCTTTAAGGGACTCCC
>JACCDM011598776.1_pt1 | contig 13107 bp, 24 predicted proteins | sample 7445851 | NCBI WGS metagenome assembly JACCDM01 (sample SAMN15323438, study PRJNA562643) | freshwater metagenome | isolation source: river surface water | place: USA:Blue River Watershed | collected 2017-08-16
CATCATCGTCGGCCCTGAAACCGTTCCACCGGGGCGCAACTCATCGTGACCCACTGGATGACTAACTAAGGCTGCACGATTACCTACTTCCAGAATCTGGCACTTCGTTTGCGGAAAATCCTTTTTAAAGAAGGCAGCAATTTCGTCTCGGGTAGCTGGCATACAAAATGAATCCTAATTGATTTGATTAATCATTTTAGGCGAGCCCAAAGAGTGGTTTAATATGGGGATGCGCACCCTCATTTCAATCGCCTACCTTCTGATTTCGGTCGCAATTGCTAATGTAGCAGTTGCGCAAATAGCACCGCTTCAACCCAATGAACTAGAGGCGATTAATAAACAGCCCCTCGTACCCCAGCAAGGGGTGATGGGTAAGCCCAAACCATTGCCACCAGAGACTGCTCCGCAGGGCATCATTATCGGCCCTGATTATCAAAGCGATACCCGTGGTGAGGCTGAAGCGAAGTCTTTGGAAGATAATTCAGCGCAGCCCATGAACCCCCGAGAGGGATTAATTACCATCCCATTTAATTAATTTGCAGTGCTGATGTTGCTGCGTACAGTTTGCAGTATTTTGTTTTGGGCATGCTCTTCCTTGGCATGGTCCTCACCCAATCCTTATGACCTCAATCTTCAGGTCTACCCCAAGGGGGATCGATTTCAAATTATCGCGAATTACAAGGTTGCCTTGACCCCATGTCAGGCCTTGCTATACCTCAAGGACTATGAGGGCGCAAAGTCGATACCAGGGATCAAAGAATCGAAGATTGTGAAGCGCAGTGGAAACCAAGTCATTGTCGAGCGCGTGGTCGAGGACCGAATCCTCTTAATTCCGATTGAGTTGCGCTCCACCGTGCAGTATAAGGAGCTCTCCGAGCAAATCATCGACTTTGAACAAATTAGTGGCGACGCTAAGTTATATCAAGGCACGTGGCGGATTGAGCCCGACGGTAATGCAACCCGTTTTGAGTTTCGAGCGAATGTCGAGCTTGACTCGATGGTGCCAAATTTCATTATTGAATACTTTATTAAGAACCAGATGAGTAAGCGTTTTGAAATGATGGCAGAGAATGCCAATCGGAGAGCCTCCACACTCAAATCCAGCTGCCCGTAGCAACAAAAAGCCCGACGGGTATGCCGCCGGGCCGTACCACTCTTCTGAGTGGTTATCGTCGCTACGGGAGTTTGCTGTCCCGTATTGAGAGGGGCACAGGAATGTACCCACTATGACTGGTATCACTACCAGGCGGGTCGCACAATGACTGCGGCACCACAACTTCATCTTAGGATTGATGGGGTGCGCCGTCAAGTAAAGCAATCATGAAATTTATTTATCAATAATCGATTTAAGCAAATTGGTATAAGCCAATGTTTTTACAGACTTATTGCAATGTAACAATTTATGCTTAATAGAAATCGGCATATGTGCAGATCTGCACGCCATGTGGACTTAAGACGCCTTGCATCTGCAAAATCTTTCGATCTTTACTTAGTAACTCGCTGGGACGACACTGGTAAGCCAAATCAATGAAGGGTTGATCGTCTGGGTCATCGCAGCGAAACGAGCAACGGGGTGGCGTGGGTTTATGAATTGCCATTTCAGTCCAGGAGCTCAGCACAGCAGCTTGATCGTATGCACTTTGCGCAAACTGTGGACGAGCGATGACATCGGTAAGCTCAAGCAGCATCTCGGAGGTATAAATAAGTTCAAACTTTCCTTGATGAACCCCATCATAAATCCATTGAGCGCGCGGATCCTCAAATACCAGAAGATCAAGCACGATATTGGTGTCAAGAACCAGGGTCTTTATTGCCATCCGTGAAGCCAGCGAGTTAAATCCTTTAGTTCAGTCCAGGGCACAATGTATCGACGCTTGGTGAGGACCGCCTCTAATTCGATATGGTCTTTTGGGAGCGTTTGGTCACTCGGTAATTGCGGGTCATACACCCGACTCACTAGAAAGTGTTTCTCTCGCTGCTGGGGAGCAACGGCTGTCCATTTTGTAAGTAATAATTTTTTATTCGAGAGAGCGCGCTTTTGCGATTTGTCTGGTGAGGCCATGTTTATTCCTTATACTCGATTCTAATCATTCTTATATAGAGAGAACCATGACCGTATTCATGCTGACCTGGGCAATTACGTCCTTATCCCTTTGGGCGGCGACCTATGTATTTGATGGCTTGCAATTTAATGACTCTGGAGCCTTGATCATCTCTGCTTTGGTCTTGGGGCTTGCGAATGCCATCGTCCGCCCCTTATTGATCCTATTTACTTTACCGCTCACCATCCTTAGTCTTGGCTTCTTCTTGCTGGTGATTAATGCCCTGGTGCTTATGCTGGTCGCTCAGGTAGTGAATGGCTTTGTACTCTCTGGATTCTGGACAGCCTTCTTTGCCAGCATCTTTATTGCCATTCTGAACGCCATCATTGGTTCATTCTTTAGCATCAATCGCATCAAAATTGAGCGCATCCGTTAAGCATCCTGCCTTCGTTGTTGAGGTGCCCTATACCACCTCGCCAAAGATGAGTCGGTACGATGGTCCACTAATTGATGCCCATCCGGATCCTCGCTATTTAGAGGCAAAGCGGCATGAGCTTGCTCTGTTCGGATCCGAGTTATGTGCGCAGCAGGATGCTGAGCATACCCAGGAACTCATTACCAAAGCAGCATTGGCTCTCAATGTGCCAGATGCCAGAGTCATTGGGAGGATTAAGGATTTGGCTTTGTGCCTCAATGAAGACGTTGCTCTTTTGGAGAACGATATCCTCACGGCTATCTGTTTTTGCTTTCCAAGTAGTTGGGTTCCTGCTAAACGGCTTGGTATGGCGCTTGCTCAAATTCATCATCCGGTTGCGAATGGGGAGCGACTGGTACAGGCCAGCCCAAAAATTGCTTACGTGATGGGCGACCCTCAGCAAGGATCCTTTCGACGTTATGTCTGGACGATTAGCAATAGCCCTGAATTAAGTCAGCATCCATCACGAAAATCACATGCGATCCCTAAAGGGGTTGAGGATTTGTATTACCGCCTAGAAACCCAAACCACGATGCCGATCACCAACTCTTGGGGTCGAGCTAGTCTATTTCTTGTGAAAGTTGAGGTTTGCCCACTGATAGTGTATTGGCAAAACCCTGAGCAACGCACTCAAATCTGTGCGAGTATTCAATCCATGAGCGAGGCAGTATTGCAATACAAAAATTTGCACTCGATTAAAGCCTTGTTGCTTAAGAATGGGTAATTGAATAGGGCTCTGTAATGGATGATTTTGGACCGATTATTCTGATTGAGGTCATCCTCGTATTTGGAGGGGTGCTGCTCTTTGCCTGGTGGCAATTACGCGATCTCAAGAAGGAACGCGAGAAGGACCAACGAAAAAGGGAAGAGGAGAAATCCTAAGCATATTGCGCTGCAAATACAGCGATCACCCTAAATACTTGCTAAAAATTAGAATTACACTAAGATGATCTTACTGTGCCAAAACCAGCCACTAAATACTTTCCGGAAGAAAACTACACCGAACTGGATTTGGTGAGTCTGTCGTATGTCAGTGATGCGACCGAAGAATTTGGCATTCTGGCATTGATGCAGCTAGTTGATCGAGCATCACGTCGCAACAAGAGTTTAAACATCACTGGCGTTTTATCGTTTGACAACGGTCGCTTTGGACAGATATTAGAGGGCAAGCCCAAGGATGTGCAATTACTTTGGGAGGCCATTCAGCGAGATCCGCGCCACTCGAATGTGGTGTCGCTGGGCATGAAGCGTATTAATTCTCGGCGCTTTGCGAACTGGTCAATGCGTCTGTGTGGCCAAGAAGAGATTACGTCCGCCAACCCCGACATCAAGCTCTAATTATTTTTGTAACTCGCACTGCATGATGGGATAGCCATCTTGCAAGCTTGCCTGTACATACTGATCGGTCTTTGATACGTAAACCTTTACTCCTTTACCATCGCCAATATTATTGACATTGGTAAAAAGAGCCGTCTTGTTATCAATTCGTTTCAAGCTTGCAATGATCGTTGGCTCACCAATGCTAAATTTAGAGCCAGTCCAACGGTCGGGTCGAATGAAGTCACCCTTCACCAGTTTGCCACGGTAGGTCTTCATATAAATGCAATCTTTTTGATTGAGGATTAAATCAACGGGATCATCATGACGATCAAACCAGCCAGCCTGTAATACTGAGCTGGTAAGAAGGAGTACCATGCACAATAAAGGGTTGATGAAGGACTTCTTCATAGTGCGAGAATCAGATCAATTGAGTACCTTGTAGCCGCGACCCACGAGGCATTTCTTGACAATGACCTCTTGCGATTCATTCCCCTTATAGGCGCCGCCCGCAGCACCAATGACTGCACCAGCGCCTGCAGCCTGAACAATTTCAGTGCGATTACCACCGGTGACAAGCCCAAGCAAACCACCAACGACAGCGCCTGCACCCGCACCTTTAGCAGCTGTGCCACCCATACCACTGGCTTCCTTGGCATAGTTTTGGCACTCGGCGAGATCTTGCTCATAGCGCGCCTCATTCACACCCTTCATATCCACAATTGGACGCACATCGGCGCCAGCACAAGCGGCGAGCAGCAATGCCGTCAAAGGTATCAGATAGACCTTAGTCGAATGATGATTCAAGTAGTTGCCTCCTAAAACATTAAATCAAAGGCCTTGGGGATCGTCAAGGCTTGCAACGATCGACCCTAAACCGGCCATCCACCATGCACTCCAAGCCCTGAGGATCGCATTGATAGAGATAAGCCCAGGCAAGTTGCCACTCTGAGCTTTTAATCATTTGAACAGGGCGAAGTACGCGCTGATATTCATGGGGGCTTGGATCTTGGGGCGAACATTCTTCATACCGATCAATTGCATCCAGTAATTGCATGTCCTTAAGGCGCCATAGCTCTCCATGAACCCAAGTGTCTGCAAACCGGTTTGATTCGCTGGGCCGATCCGTCGCGCCGGGATACCAGGATATTCGATAGAGTAGACCAGGCATCTGCGCTGCACCCAAACACTCGGCCCCCAGATGAAATTGCACGGCATTGGGATGGGCAAAGGAGCTCATCAAGGTTCCATAAACAAATAATAGATCGGAGTGCATGATCGCTTTACATGGAAACCCTAATAGGAGGAAGTAAAAAGCCTATTCACAATCAAAATCTTAATCGATGAAGAGGGTGCATCAAGATGAAAATCGTTAGCCAGTTGCTCGCAGAAAAAAATCACCGGATCGAAACTATTGCACCCAATGTGCATGTGTTTGATGCCCTAAAGCTGATGTTGGAGAAAGACATTGGTTCGCTTCTGGTGATTGAGTTTGGCAATCTAGTCGGAATTTTTACCGAGCGTGATTACGCCCGAAAATTAGTCTTACAGGGCAAAAGCTCACAAAATACCTTGGTGCGAGATGTCATGAGCACCAAACTAATTACGGTCAAGCCTGAGGACAGCTTGGATTACTGCATGCAGCTCGTGACGGAAAAACGCATCCGCCATCTTCCGGTATTAAATGGCGGCCGCTTAATTGGCATGTTATCGATTGGGGATTTGCTCAAAGCCGCGCTCGCAGAGCAAGCTGCTACGATTGCACAACTTGAGGCGTATATTAATTCTTAAAGCCCCATTTCTTTAAAAACATCCTTGGCGGTACGAAAGCTATCAATGGCTGCGGGGACACCACAATAAATCGCCGATTGCAAAAAGATCTCCGCAATCTCATCTTTGCTCAACCCATTATTGATGGCACCTTTGACGTGCAGTTTGAGTTCATGAGGTCGATTGAGCGCGGTTAGCATCGCCAAATTAACAATACTGCGGGTTTTACGATCGAGGCCAGGCCGATTCCAGATTTCATTCCAGCAATATTCGGTCACCAACTCTTGGAGCGGCAAGTTGAATGCATCGGCATTGCGAATCGATTGATCTACATACTCGGCGCCGAGCACCTCACGACGGGTTTTTAATCCCTTTTCAAACGCATCACGATTCATAGCTGTCTCCTTGGTCATTTACTAAACAGCAGTATAGTAATAGGCATGCATCATCGTATGATTCTTGTCATTTTGACCATGGCTTTGGGCCTATCTGCTTGTGGAACCCCCCAAAGTGGTTTTCGTGTCGTGGAACGTTCCGACGGCATGATTGGGGTACAGGCAGTCAAGGGTGCTACAGAGATTGAGGCACAAGAGCTTGCAAGCAAAGAGTGTAAAAAGAATGGAAAATCCGTCGCCCGAATTTCAGAAGCACGCACCACTCATAATGACAAATTTCCGATGATTTACATTTATCAATGTTTGCGTTAGTCAGACCTAGTTCAGCGATCTAATCCAATGTCGATTCATACCCATACCCAAACCATTCCGCTATTTCCATTGGGAACTACTTTATTCCCTGATGGCGTCATGCTGCTCAAAATCTTTGAGGTGCGTTATCTGGATATGGTCAAACAGTGCGTGCGCGAGGGTTCTGGCTTTGGTGTGGTAACTCTGAACAGTGGGGATGAGGTGCGTATGCCGGGTCAAGAGGTTGGCTTTAATGCAGTGGGAACCTTTGCCCGGATTAAAGAATTTGATCCGGTGCAACCTAGTTTATTTATGATTCAATGCCAAGGGGAACAGCGCTTTCGCGTGAAAACCAGTGAAACCAAACGCAATGGCTTGATTGTTGCCGAGGTTGATTTCATGGAAGATGATTCCTTCATGGAGGTCCCTGAGGATCTAAAAATTGCCTCAACAGTATTGGGTAAAGTAATTCAGTCCTTTAAAGAGCAGGGTGCAGCCCTTGGGAAAGAGCTACCCTTTAGTAAACCCTATCGATTTAACGAATGCGGCTGGGTCGCTAATCGTTGGTGTGAGCTCTTGCAATTAAGCCCTGGCCAGAAGCAATTTTTCTTAGAGCAAGAGAGCCCTCGTCTTCGGCTGGATCTGATTCATGAACTGCTAGAGGAAATGGGCGTCTACAAAGCCGTCAACTAACGATGAACTATTCCTACGAATGTTCGGTTTGTGGGAACGCCCGTCCTGTCACTGGTGAATGCCCATTTTGTAATACCACGATTGCACCACTGGCGCACTCCGATACCGACGTGATTAATCTTGAGCTCGATAGCCCCACAAGCGATGAAGCCCTGGATCGGCTAACGCATTACATTCGGGCTGCTAGTGAGGCTCAAATTAGGGCCTTAATTGTGATTCATGGTTATGGCTCGAGCGGGAAGGGCGGCAACATCCGCAAAAAGGTGCGCGAGGCCTTAGAGCATAATTATTTTGCTGATCGTGTGAGCGAGTATTATCACGGTGAAGATCTTAGGCATCAATCGGACTTATATCGGGACGTGATTAAGCGCCGACCTGCTTTAAAGAAGCACTTCAAATTGTTTAAAGAGGGTAATGCCGGAATGACCTTATTAATAATGCACTCATACCCCTAAGAGCGATGCCTAACTATTGGTCTACCAGCGGTTTTGATACATTGAAAGTGAACGTGGATCGCCACTTGGTGGTGACCGATGACTTTCTTAGAACCTATCTTGCTCGTCCGGAGCTGAGTTTAATTCCCCAGTCCTGCCCACAGGAGCGCGCTATTCACCAGCGCCTCTTGAATACGCCACGCGATGAAATTAGCCAAGCAGAGATTGAGAAAATCGCTGATGCCGACGTACAGGCGAACTATGAAATCTGGTTTCGGTATCGAGCTAAATTATTGGCCGCCAGCTCCCTTGAGCACTTTTATATGAGTCTGTTTCAGGGTGAGGGTGTGAACGTCCCACCTTTATTTATTAGTCAGCTGACCCAAATTTTCCTCCGGCACATATTGGGGGAGAACCCAGACCCTTACGAGCTCAGAATGGCAGAGTTTTTCTTTCGAACCCAAAAAGTTAGCATTCTGGACGGTGGCGTTTTGATGGCGGCTGACCATGAAACGATTGAGCGAAATGCAGAAGCTTCTGACTTTGGCAATATTGTTGATCTTTTGAAGAATCAATCGTTAGCTGCTCGCACGATCGATTTAGATGTATTACACCCTGATAATTCCAAGGCCTATTGGGGGCGTGATGAGTTCTATGACTTTGCAGTTCAGCTCAATTTTGATCAACCCGCATTGCCCGCCTTAGCGCGTCTTCTAGAAAAATGGATCAAGCATTTTTTGGGGATCGATACGACGATTACCCCGATGAAGGAGATCTCTGACTCTAAATGGGTTTGGCACGTTGGCTTGGATGCCGCTGCAACCGAGATTCTGAATGGGCTTTACCAAGAGCAGAGTCTGGATGAGACCGTTCTTAACCGCCTAATTTGCCTCTTTAGACTGGATTTTAAGGACCAGAGCCCAGTGCTGAGCCAGGTTCGAGGCAAGCCCGTGTACTTAGGTCTGGCGATGAATGATCAGTCTCAAATTAAGCTCAAGCCCCAGAACCTCCTCTTTAACCTTCCCTTAAGCCCTGTTTCATAAGCATTTTTTCTCCTTTTTATGTTGTGCAATGCAATAAGATCTAGGGTATACTATTAGGTATAAACCCTTAGGAGAAGAAAATGACAACAACTACTATCAAACCCACCATGGCTACTAGCTCACTCGGAGCGTCTGCTGGTTCAAACTTTGGTATCTTGGCTGAAATCCTCAAAACCTTGCGTATGATTGGCAAGGCCTGGGAAGAGTCTAGAGTGGAATATAAGAAACATGCCATCTTAGGTGGCGGTTGGGAATAATTGAAAGCTGTTCATATTGATTTTGTATCCGACATCGCCTGTCCCTGGTGTGCTGTTGGCTTAGCATCACTAGAACAGGCGCTAAAGGAAGTTGGAAGAGAGGTCAGTACCGAGCTTCAGTTTCAACCCTTTGAATTAAACCCACAAATGCCCCCGGGCGGGCAAGATGTCTTTGAGCATCTGACCGAGAAATACGGCACGACCATCACTCAGGTTAGGGCCAATCAAGAAAAGATCTATCAGCGCGCCGCTGAACTCGGATTTCCATTTCATCCTGAAGGTCGCAAGCGCGTCTACAACACCTTTAATGCCCATCGTCTTTTGCACTGGGCCATGATGGAATTCGATCTTGATGCACAGCATCGTCTCAAAAAAGAACTGCTAACGAGTTACTTCACCTTAGCGGTCGATATGGACCAGCATGATCGCCTACTAGAAGCGGTTGAGCGTGCGCAGTTACCAATCAAGCGCGCGCGAGAAGTTCTTGTCTCTGATGAATTCGCGCAGGATGTGAAAGATCAAGAGCAAAAATACCATCAGCTCGGTGTGCACTCTGTACCCTCAATTATTCTCAATAATAGATTCATCATTCAAGGGGCACAATCCCCGGAACTCTTTGCGGAGGCACTGCGTGATTGTGCCAATGGCGTGATCTAAATCCCAGCATTTCTAATGAATACAATGGCAGTATTCATTTAGGAGGACAGGTCATGATTGCCGGAATTCAAATTAACCCAAGACACGAGCCTGCCGAGTTAGGCATTCATGCACTACGGGGTATGCCATCCACTGTGATCAGCGATATGTTGGGGCGCACGCTGGTTGCTAAGGATATTCTGCCGATTCATCGTGCGCCAATGTCTGTCTGCGGTAATGCTTTTACTATTAAAGTGCACATCGCAGATAACCTCATGGTTCATAAAGCACTGCAAATGGTACGCCCAGGGGATGTGATGGTGATTGATGCCGAAGGTGATACTGGGTGTGCAGTAATTGGCGAGATCTTAATGCGCATTGCCAAAAGTCGGGGTGTCGTGGCTATCGTTGTTGACGGTGCTGTGCGTGACGTGGATGGCTTTGAAGACCAGGCGTTTCCATGCTGGGCCCGCGGCGTCAGTTTGCGAGGGCCACTGAAAGATGGGCCTGGAGCAATTAATGTGCCGGTCTGCATCGGCGGGATGATCGTCAACCCGGGTGACATTATGTTGGGTGATCGCGATGGTGTGATTGCCGTTCCTCCAGCTTTAGCTGCAGAAGTAGCTCGCCTTGGTCAAGAAAAGATCAAACAAGAACAAGAGATTCTCAAAGCGATTGAAGCCGGGACTTATGCCGCCCCATGGGTGGATGAGTTGCTCATCAAAAAAGGGGTCAAACTTTAATTAGAGAGTGACTACGCACCGATTGGCAATTCCCGCTTGCTTTAAAGCCTGAGAACCATTTAATCCAGTAATCTCAAGAACGCAGACCGCTGCAGTCACCTTTGCCCCGGTTTTCTGAACAAGACGCGCCGCTGCGGCAATGGTGCCACCCGTCGCCAAGACGTCATCAACGATCAGTATTGAAGCACCAGGCTGCAAAATATGTTGACTGATCTCTAAGGTATCTGAGCCGTACTCTAAGCCATAGGACTCTTGATGGATATCGGGCGGTAATTTGTTGGGCTTACGCACCATCACGAACCCTCGATGAAGGTGATTTGCAAGTGCGGACGCAAAAATAAAGCCGCGAGACTCGATGCCCAAAATATAGTCAAAGGAGAACTCCGAGCTAAGCTTGCCAAGCGATTCAATGGTGTGGGCAAAGGCATCCGCATTGGCTAGTAGGGGAGCAATGTCCCGAAAGACGATCCCTGGCTTCGGAAAGTCCAATATGCCGGGTAAGTAGTCTTCAAGCTTCATCCGTTTAGAATCCAATCATGACCATTAAACACCCCATCTTACTGGTAGTTGCTCTCAAAAATGAACTCGAGGCAATTACCATCCCCAAAAACATTGCAGTGGCATACACCGGAATTGGCAAAATCAATGCGGCGACGGTGACGCAAAGCGCGATTATTCATTATCAACCGGGTTTGATCATTAACTTTGGAACTGCTGGAGGACTCAATCCCAAGCTCAGTGAGTTGGTGACGATCGGACGCGTGATTCAGCGCGATATGAATGCCCAGCCCCTAGCACCTCGTGGTATCACTCCGTTTTGTACCAAACCAGCCGAGTATGTATCTCAGTGGGGCAAATACACCTGTGGCACCGGGGATAGTTTTGTAACGAGCGCGGATCCTTGGTTGATTGAGCAGAAGGTCGATGTAGTGGATATGGAGTTATTTGCGATTGCGGCGCTCGCCCATCAGCATCACATTCCCTGGCGCTCGTATAAATTTATTAGTGATGCTGCAGACGATCAGGCGGGTGATCAATGGCACAAGAAAATCAATCATGGCGAAGAGTTGTTCTTGGAGGAGCTCAAACAGCTACTATCATGACTGCTTCTATGCTCAATCGACTCATCATCGCGCTAACGGCCGGACTAATTATTCAGGGGAATGTGTGGGCAGGCGAACAAGCCGCTAAATCCGCTAATCCGATTCGTGTCAAACCGATTCCGATGGAAAGCGCAAAGACCATCATTGGTCAAGACTTTCGTTACCCCAGTGGAAGCCCCCAGATTCAGGCCTTTGAGATCGAAATTCCTCCAGGTCAGCAAACCACCTTGCATCGCCATGCGATACCACTCTTTGCCTATATCGCCAGCGGTGATCTAGAACTTGATTACGGCAGCAAAGGTAAACGGATTGTGCGTGCGGGGTCCTCCTTTGTGGAGGCAATCAACTGGTGCCACTTTGGTAAGCCCTTAGGCAATCAGTCCGTTAGAATCATTGCTGTTTATCTTGGACAAAAAAATCCAGACCTCGCGATTTCAGAAGACTGTACAAAACCCGATTAGGACAATTCATGAGTACACCCTTTGTTATTCCAGCCCCAGTGATTCCATCCTTAGCCGTTGTTGGTGATAGTAAGCGTTTCCCCGTGAATCGCATTTATTGCGTTGGCCGTAATTACGCTGATCACGCCCGTGAGATGGGTCATGATCCCGACCGTGAGCCGCCATTCTTTTTCATGAAACCCGCGACCGCGCTTGTGACCGATGGTCAAGCGATGTCCTATCCCGCCTTGTCGAAAGACGTCCATCATGAACTCGAAATGGTGGTCGCTTTGGGCAAAGGAGGAGCCAACATTCCAGTAGACCAAGCCCTGGATCATGTGTGGGGCTATGGTTTGGGGCTCGATATGACCCGTCGGGATTTGCAAGGGGAAGCGAAAAAAATGGGGCGTCCCTGGGATACCGGCAAAGCCTTTGATCAGTCTGCGCCATGCTCGGCTTTGGTACCGGTCAGCCAATGTGGACATCTATCCAAGGGCCGGATTTATCTCACGGTGAACGGTCAAGTGAAGCAAGACGGTGATCTCGCCATGATGATCTGGAATGTGCCAGAGACCATTGCTTATCTATCCACGCTCTTTAGCTTAATGCCCGGTGATTTGATCTTTTCAGGAACGCCTGCAGGAGTCGCTGCGGTCCAGCGCGGTGATGTATTAGAAGGCCATGTCGATGGCCTACCCGTTCTCCACACCAAAATTGTGTAAGGGTTCAGAGTTCGGACTGGTTCTCAAGCGCAAATAATTTGAGCGTATCAAAATCCACATGGTCAAGCGCATTGATGTGGGTACTCTCTAATTTAAGGAGTGGTGCACAGCCATTGGCTAGAGCCTCTTGCCAGCGAGTAACGCATAAACACCATTGATCACCAGCTTTGAGTCCTGAAAAGTTCCATTCTGGTCTAGGGGTAATGAGGTCATTTCCCCGCTGCTGACTAAACTCCAGAAACTCATCGGTCATGATCGCGCATACCAAATGCAAGCCAACGTCCTCGTCATTGGTTTTACAACAACCATCCCGAAAAAAACCAGTGAGTGGATCAAATGAGCAGGGTACGAGCGGCTCACCAAAGACATTGCGCACAATCTCGGACATTTGACCTCCTTACTTTCCTTGCCAATTTGGAGGACGGCCACTTAAAAATGCGGTCACACCCTCTTTAAAGTCTCTACTACCATACACCTCCGTAATCAAGTCATCGCAATTGGGTAATGAATGCCCAATCACACGCGCCATGATGAGTTTCGATGCCTTTTGGGTAATTGGTGCTAGAGCAGCCAATTGCTTCGCAAGATCTGTACTCATTCGCTCAAGATCATCCGATTCCCCGGTTTGATAGACAAACCCGTGCGCAAAAAGCTCTTGTGCCGAAATCAACTCAGCGAGTAAGAGCATGCGCTTGACGATCGCAACTCCAAGATGAGCGGTTAACCAGGCGATATTGCTTGGTGAG
>JACCDM010840868.1_pt1 | contig 13106 bp, 10 predicted proteins | sample 7445851 | NCBI WGS metagenome assembly JACCDM01 (sample SAMN15323438, study PRJNA562643) | freshwater metagenome | isolation source: river surface water | place: USA:Blue River Watershed | collected 2017-08-16
ACTTTTGTCAAATTAATTCCTGCTAAGAATTTGTGGTTCAAAACTTTGGTAACCGTTAATAAAAGCGCAATTTTTGCAGCCTTATTTACACGCTTAGCCCATTTTGGTAGATGAATAGATACATTGATTTGATCCAGCAGACCTTTGATTTTCCAACCAAAGAATTTACTGTAGAAAACAACCAACTTTACTTCAACGGGGTCAACCTGATGGAGATCATTGAAACCTATGGCACGCCCTTGAAGCTTACCTACCTTCCAAAAATTTCAGAAAATATTCAGCATGCCAAGACCTATTTTGGGAAAGCCATGCAAACGCACAACTACCAAGGAAAGTATACCTACTGTTATTGCACCAAATCTTCCCATTTCAGTTTTGTTTTGGATGAGGCCTTGAAAAATGACATCCACATCGAAACCTCTTCCACCTTTGACATTCCCTTGGTGCGAAGCTTGTATGCCAAAGGCAAAATCCGAAAGGATACCTACATCATTTGCAATGGCTTTAAGCGGGAGAAGTACAAGCAGTATGTGAGCGAACTACTGAACGATGGCTTTGTGAACTGTGTGCCAATCTTAGATAACCTTACAGAGATTGATTACTACCTGGAGCACGTGAAAGTACCATTTCAGGTAGGCATTCGCATTGCTTCAGATGAAGAACCCAAGTTTGGGTTTTATACCTCTAGACTAGGCGTTCGCTACAACGATATTATTTCTTTGTACGAGGAAAAAATCAAAAATAACCCGCAGGTAAGCCTGAAGATGCTGCACTTTTTCATCAACTCAGGGATCAAGGATACGGCGTACTATTGGTCAGAATTGACCCGCTTTATCCAAAAGTATGTGGAGTTGAAGCGAGTAGCGCCGAGCTTAGACTCCATGGATATTGGCGGTGGCTGGCCGATCAAGACCAATGTATTTTTTGACTACGATTACCAATACATGGCCGATCAAATCGTCAAAAACATCAAATGGATGTGTGCCAAGAACAATACCACTGAACCCAATATTTTCACTGAATTTGGAAGTTATACGGTAGGAGAGAGTGGGGCGGTATTGTACTCGATTTTGGAGGAAAAACTCCAGAATGACAAGGAATTGTGGTACATGATTGATGGTTCCTTCATTACTCAACTCCCAGATAGTTGGGGATTGAATCAAAAATACATCATGCTTGCCGTCAACAACTGGGAGGAGGAATACCACAACATTTCCTTAGGAGGCTTGACTTGCGATAGTATGGACTATTACAATTCAGAAGCTCACCAATTCAATATCTATTTGCCCAAGTTGGTAGAAAAGAAGCAGCAGTACATTGGCTTTTTCCATACGGGTGCCTACCAAGAGTCCCTTGGAGGTTACGGCGGCATTCAGCATTGTTTGATCCCCGCGCCCAAACATGTGTTGATCGATCGAGATGAAAACGGAGAGGTGAAGCACTGGTTGTTTGCCTCAGATCAAAAAGAAGAAAGTATGCTGAAGACCTTGGGATACTAAAAAAAAAGACCGCTGAGGCGGTCTTTTTTTTTGGATTAACCTTTGGTTTCTTCCTTGATTGGAAACAGGATTGAAGCGGCTACGGAGATAACCAGTACCCCACCTACAATAGAAAGTGAAAGAGGAGAGGAGATGTGGTAGAAAGGCGCAAGGATCATCTTGAATCCAATGAATGCCAAGATGATGGCCAAGCCGAACTTCAATCGGCTAAACATGTGGATGAAATTGGCCAATAGGAAATATAAGGACCGTAGGCCTAGAATCGCAAAAATATTCGAGGTATAAAGAATAAATGGATCATCCGGTGCTATGGCAAAAATGGCAGGAATGGAATCTACGGCAAAAATCAAATCCGTAAACTCAATCACAGCAACTACAACCAATAGGGGAGTAGCCATTTTGACCCCATTCTCGATGGTGAAGAAATTCCCACCGTTGTACTCCTTACTTACCTTAAATAGCTTATGTATTACTTGGGCCCCTGGGCTTTTACTAAAGTCTTTTTCATGGTCGTCTTTATCGTTGGCAAACCAAGACTTGATTCCTGCATAGATTAGGAAGAATCCGAAAATGGTCAGTATTGCATTGATTTTCACATCCTGGCCAAATAAATTCATCTCAGGCAAAAAGGTGAGATTAATCAATCCAACTCCAGCAAAAATAAAGATGGCACGCATGACCAGAGCTCCAATAATGCCCCAAAAAAGGACTTTATGATGCAAATCTCGAGGAACATTGAAATACCCAAATACTAGAATAAACACGAAAAGGTTGTCTACCGATAGCGCCTTTTCTATCCAATAGGCGGCTTGGTATTGGGAAAATTTCTCCAAACCTGAGGTTTCAGCGGTAGCGATGTAAATGAAAATACTGAAAATCATGGAAAGTCCGATCCACACAATGGACCATATGGCGGCTTCTTGATTGGAGATGACGTGTTTCTTTTTGTTGAAGATGCCTAAATCAAGCAAGAGCATGAATAGGACAGCAACAGAGAAACCGATGATGATACCTGGATGGTCAATTAAATTATCCGCATTCTTCATTTTCAGAGGAAACTAGTAATGGTTTGAGGGTTCAAAATTACTCCTTTTTCCGAGCCATTGGCTGGAAAATAGAAGGTTGTTGGCATGAATTTTAATTCAGATACGAATCAAAGTAGGCAATGGTTTTTAGAAGGCCTTCCTTGAGTTCCAATGCAGGTTCCCAAGTTAATTCCCGTCTGGCTAATTCGATTGTAGGTTGACGTTTGTGAGGATCGTCCGCTGCCGCAGGGAGAAAAGAAAGTTTACTACTGCTACCGGTCAATTCTAGGATGAGACTAGCAAGTTCCAAAATGGTGCATTCAATAGGGTTCCCCACATTTATTGGACCAGTAACTTCTTTGGGAGTAGCCATCATTAGGCGTATGGCATGGATGGTATCGTCCACGTAGCAAAAAGAGCGGGTTTGAGTACCGTCCCCAAATACAGTGAGGTCTTGCCCTTGAAGCGCTTGGAGGATTAGGTTGGAGACCACACGACCATCTGTGGCACTCATTCGAGGGCCATAGGTATTGAAGATGCGCATGACCTTGATGTCCAACTGGTGCTGACGATGGTAATCAAAGAATAAGGTTTCAGCACCACGCTTCCCTTCGTCATAGCAAGCGCGAGGTCCTATGGGGTTCACATTACCAAAATAGGATTCGGGTTGAGGATGAAGCTGTGGATCCCCGTACACCTCCGAAGTAGAGGCTTGAAAAATCTTTGCACCTGTAGATTTCGCTAATTCAAGCAGGTTCAATGATCCTAGGATGGATGTTTTGAAGGTTTCGATTGGAAATCGCTGGTACAGGCGCGGCGAGGCTGGGCAGGCCAGATTGTAAATTTCATCTACCTCAATAGAAAGCGGTAGGCTGACATCCTGAACGAGTAACTTGAAATTGGGGGAAGGAAGTAAATGAGAAATGTTCTGTTCGGAACCAGAAAAAAAATTATCTAGGCAGATGACCTGATTTCCTTCTTCCACCAACTGATCACAGAGGTGACTTCCTAAAAACCCTGCTCCACCACTGACTAAAATTCGTTTCATCTACTTTTGGGTTGGACCCTTTATTCCGGTTTGGATTTGCCGTGCTAACAGCCACTTACTCATTTCTTAAAAGATACCCTCTTTCGGGGCTGTACAAAAGTACGTTAAAACCAGTCGGTTTTCATAGTTAGGGTAGGGTAGTTAGTCGATGCAAATCGCTCCACTATTCCTTTTAGTTTGACGAGTTCGTAGGCTACCGTATAACGTGCCGTTTCGATTTTCCCCAAATGGAAATCTTGTTCCTTGCTTCCCCTATCCAAGGCTTTTTGAGCAGTAATGGCTTGCTTGAGCCACATCCAACCCATACAGAGCAGCCCTGCACCTTCCAGATAAAGGGTAGCATCCGCTGAGTAATATTCTGGGCCTTGGTTTCGTTTAAATAGGAGTTGAGCAGTGCCTGAAGCGAATTCTTGGGCATATTTTTCAAAAGTCAGCGCAATTTCACCCAGTTCAGTGAGACTCTTCGCTTCCTTAAGTGTGGATTGAAATTCTTTTTGAAGCATTTTCCAGCCCAATCCTTCATGGAGCAGCATTTTTCTTCCCAATAAGTCTAAGCCATGGATTCCGGTGGTGCCCTCGTGAATGGGATGGATTCGAGCTTCACGGTAATATTGTTCCACAGGAAAATCAGTCGTGTATCCTGCTCCTCCAAGTACTTGTATTGCCATAGAAGTGCTTTGTACACCCATTTCAGAAGGATAACTTTTGGCTATTGGAATCAATAAGTCCAAGAATGCTTCCATTTCTGCTTTCTTCTGAGGTTCAGATTCCTGAGATAACTTGTCCCCAAGAAGACCGCAGAAGATGAGTAAGGCTAAAGATCCTTCTGTGATGCTTTTTTGAAACAAAAGCATGCGCTTCACATCTGCATGTTGGATGATGGGCACCTGTGGTCGATTGGGTTCTTTATCGCTGATATTTCTTCCTTGAGGACGAACTTTGGCATAGGCTAAGGAAGTTTGATAGGCTGCAGCGGCAATGGCGGTAGCATTCATGCCGATTCCTAATCTAGCCTCATTCATCATCTGAAACATGTACTTTAATCCTTGATGGGCTTCCCCTACCAAGTATCCCTCGCAGGCGGATTCACTTCCGATCATCAGGTGGACGATAGGTGCTCCTTTGTAGCCCATTTTGTGGTAAATGCCCTGGGTCAGTACATCATTTGGAGTACCATCCAATCTGATTTTTGGTACCACAAATAAGGAGATGCCTTTCGTTCCCGCGGGTGCTCCTTCTATGCGTGCGAGCATCAAATGGATAACATTGTCACAAGCATCGTGGTCCCCTGCAGAAATGTAAATTTTTTGTCCTCGAATGGAATAAATCCCTTTTTTTGAGGAGGGGATGGCGATTGTCGTCAAGTCTGATAAAGAACTTCCAGCATCCGGTTCGGTCAGTGCCATGGTTCCTTGCCATTCTCCCGTATACATTTTGGGAGTGTAGGCATCTCGAAGGGCGGAAGAACCAAAGGTTCGAATCAAGTTGGCTGCTCCAGTAGTCAAAAATGGGAAAACACTGGCTGAATAATTGGCTGCCTGTAGGATAAATCCAGCAGAAAGATGCAGCGTCCAAGGAAGTTGCTGTCCACCTTCTTCGTAAGGAAAAATCGCATTGATCCAGCCATCGGCTCCAAACTGGCGGATTATGGACCGCATTTGGGGATGAACTTTCACGACCCCATTTTCCAATTGGGGTTCCTGTCGGTCCATTTCCTTGAAAATGGGAAACAAGGATTTTTCGGCAATTTGCTCTGCAGCATCCAATACCAAGGCAAAGGTTTCCTTGGAATGGTCAGAAAAGTAGGGATACTGTAAAAGTTCCAAGCAATTTTGATTTTCAAACAGCTGGAAATGCAGATCTCTTTTGGAATAGAAGGTAGCCATGGGTTATTCTTTGGGAGTCAAATAACGGATTATTTTTGCTGGATTTCCTCCAATTAATACAGCGGCAGGGAAACTTTTTGTGACTACTGCTCCTGCAGCGACCACCACACGGTTACCCAAACTGACCCCAGGACAAATGATTGCACCTCCGCCAATCCAAACGTCTGATCCGATGCTTACAGGCTTGCCTGACTCCCAAAATGCGCCTCTAGTCTGCGCGTCCAATGGATGTGTAGCGGTGTAAATTTGAACAGCTGGTCCAATAAAAACTCGGTCTCCAAGTTGAACCGAACAAACATCCAACACCACACAGTTGAAATTGAAAAAGCAATCTGCTCCCATCTGAATGTTGTAGCCGTAGTCGCAATAAAAGGGTACTTCAATCCACGGGTTTTTGCCAGCCTTGCCCACAAGTTTCCGAAGTAACGCTACTCGATTTTCTGGTTCAGCAGGGGCAGAGGAGTTCAATAATTGCAAAAGTTCTCTCGCCCTTAGCCTTTCTTGTACCAATTCTGGATCGGAGGCCTGGTACAATTCTCCAGAAAGCATTTTTTCTTTTTCTGATTCCATGTCCTTTTCCTAACTCGAAAGTCTTCCAACTTACCTCTTTTGATTTGATATCCATACCAAAGCTTCTTCCACTCCACGGAGTTCGGCGAGTCCTTTGAGTCTTCCGATAGCGGTGTAACCAGGATTTGGTGATTTTTTATGCAGGTCATCCAAGATTTGATGTCCATGGTCTGGTCGCATAGGAATTCGTTTTTTTCGTTTTTCCTGCCAGATCAAAACTTCTTGAATTACTGCTACCATGTCTACATTTCCTTCGAGGTGATTGTCTTCGTAGAAATTTCCATGAGCATCTCTTTTGGTGCTGCGTAGGTGGAGAAAATGAATTCGCCCCCCAAATTCCCGTACCATGGCAGGTAGATTATTGTCTTCCCGTACACCATAACTGCCGGTGCAAAAGGTAAGTCCATTGTGAATGCTTGGGGTTTGACTGAGGATGCGCCGAGCATCGGCAGCAGTGCTGACAACTCTTGGTAAGCCGTAAAGGGAAAAGGGCGGGTCATCTGGATGAATACACAAGTAGCATCCCACTTCTTCTGCTACGGGCGTAATGGAATCCAAGAATAGGCGTAAATGCTCTGCCAATCGCTTGGCGTCAATGCCGGCATAGGTCTTGAGCATTTCTCGGAATTCTTCTAGGGTAAAGCCTATTTCTGAACCGGGTAGCCCCTTTAGAATGTTGTCCAAAATCAATTGTTTCGATTCGGGACTCAGGCTTTGGTAGTACGCTTCTGTGGCTTCAATTTCTTCTACTGAGTATTCCAAGCGAGCTTCGGGCCGTTGAAGTATAAATAGATCAAAAGCAATGACTGCTTTCTTTTCATAGAGCAAGGCTTTGGCACCGTTGGGTAGGAGGTATTCCAGGTTGGTCCGTGTCCAATCCAAGAGAGGCATAAAATTATAGCAAACCGTAAAAACATGCTCTGAAGCCAAATTCCGAAGGGTTTGCTTGTAGTTTTCAAGGAATTGTAAGTAATCTCCGCTTCTCGTTTTGATTTGTTCATGGACAGGTACAGATTCCACCACCGACCAAGTAAGTCCTGCTTTTTCAATTTCATTTTTTCTCAGGCGGATTTCTTCTCGAGACCAAACCTCCCCATTGGGAATGTGGTGAAGCGCGGTGACAACACCTGTGGCACCTGACTGACGGATATCTTGAAGGCTCACTGGGTCCTTGGGTCCGTACCAGCGCATGGTTTGTTCCATTCTGTAGGTCATGGAAATTTGTTTTTTTTCGGTTAAAAGCAATTCAATTTAAACTCCTGCATAAGCACTAAAGCCACCATCAACGGCGACCACGCTGCCTGTGACAAAGGCTGAAGCGTCACTGCATAGCCAATGTAATGCCCCTAACAAATCTTCTGGATTACCAAATCGATCCATTGGGGTATGGCTGATGATCTGCTGGCCACGTTGCGTTAAACTTCCATCTTGTTCAGTTAGGAGAGTTCTATTTTGTTCGGTCAAGAAAAATCCTGGGGCCAAAGCATTCACACGAAAGTTGGGACCATATTTGGTAGATAGCTCGACCGCTAGCCACTTGGTCAAATTATCAATGGCTGCTTTAGCAGAAGCATAGCCCATTACTCGTGTCATGGGTCGAGAAGCAGCCATGGAGCTGATATTGAGGATGGTACCGCTTTGATTTTTGAGAAGTAGGGGTAGGAAAGTCTTGATCGGAAATACTGTTCCCAAGTAATTCAAGTCCATCACTTGCTTTAAAGCCTCAGTATCCAAATCCAAAAAAGTTTGGTTGGGTCGGATTACTGCTCCAGGCATATTTCCCCCCGCAGCATTGATTAGAACGGCGATGGATTCGTGTTGCGCAGCGATTAATTGGCCAACCTTCTCGAGGGATTCCTCATCCGTGACATCTGCGTAATAGCCCCATGCTTTGCCCCCTTGGGCAAGGATTTGATCGCGCAAGGCATTTACCTTATCGGGTGTTCTACCCAAGATTAACAGTTCAGCGCCTTGTTGTGCTAAATACAAGGCCATGCTAGCACCAAGAACCCCTGTTGCTCCAGAAAATAGAATTTTCGTTCCTTTTATGTCAAATAGATTCCTGGATGTCATGGTTTGGCGCTAACGTTTTGTGGACTAAAGTTGAAGTAGTTTTTGGCATTGAAGTAGCAGATGTCTTGGATGATTTTTCCGAGCCATTGGGGATCCCAGGGCAATTCACCTTGCTCCACTTCCTGTCCAATTAGTTGGCACAAGATCCTTCGGAAGTATTCGTGTCGGGGAAAGGAAAGAAAGCTTCTCGAATCGGTTAGCATTCCGATGAAGCAACTCAAGAGTCCTAGATTCGAAAGGGCGTTGAGTTGTTTTTCCATGCCATCTTTTTGATCCAAATACCACCATCCTGAGCCATACTGCATTTTTCCCTTGACAGATCCATCATTGAAGTTTCCAATCATGGATGCAAAAACTTCATTGTCTCTGGGATTGAGGTTGTAAATGACGGTTTGGGCAAGCTGATCTGTTTTATCCAATTCATTGAAGAAAGCAGCCAGGGAGTTTGCCTGGTCAAAATCACCGATGGAGTCAAACCCGGTATCTGGCCCTAGCTGCTGGAGCATGCGCTCATTTGTATTGCGAAGTGCCCCTAAATGAAATTGTTGAATCCATCCCTTGGCGTGATAGCGCTTGGAAAGTTGGAAGATCACTTCAAACTTGAAATGTTCCAATTCTTCAGTAGTGGGCAGCTGTCCGTTCAGGGTATTCCTTAAGATTTGGTCCACGGATAATCCTTGATTCTTCGAAAAATAGAGGCGGGATAATCCATGATCGGCTACCCGACAGCCATGCGCATGAAAGTAATCCATGCGGTTGAGAAGGGCGTCCATCAAGGTATCGAAGGAGTTGACTTCAAATCCTACGACTAAACCCAGTTTTTGCAGATAGGCTTTGTAGTGTTCCGGCTGTTCAATGCCGAATGCCTTATCAGGTCGAAAGGTAGGGTAAAGTTGTAGGGAAGTACCTTCCTGATGAAAGGCCAAATGATGCTCCAAAGAATCGGTGGGGTCATCTGTGGTGGCCACCACTTCCACATGCATGTGTTGCAGGAGCCCCCTTACGCGGAAAGGTTCCTGCTGCAAGGTTGCTTTTGTTTCAGCGAAAATCTGACTGGCATTGTTCGGATTGAGGAGTTCGTCGATTCCAAAGTAGCGTTTCAATTCCAATGCACTCCAATGAAAAAGCGGGTTGCGTAGGGTATAGGGTAGGGTGTAAGCCCATTTGTCAAACTTCTCTTTTGCTGAGGCATTTCCCGTGATGTATTGCTCATCGATCCCAAGGGTTCGCATGGCTCGCCACTTGTAATGATCCCCTGCTAGCCATAGGTCTGTGATGTTTTCAAACTTTCGATTGGATACGATTTCAGCAGGAGAAAGGTGGTTGTGGTAATCGATAATGGGAAGGGACTTGGCGTAGTCTTGGTAGAGTTGTTGGGAAAATTTATTCTTCAATAAAAAATCATCCGAAAGAAAAGGAATTTGCTGGTTTGAACTAAGCATTGTAAAATTAAATAACTAAATAACAATAAGATAAACTAACTAGGTTAAACTAATACTTAATTATTACATCACTGATTTAAACTTCTTTTTAGTTGGACAAAAAGGATCAATTTCTGAATTAAATTGCTGGTGGAGCCCAGCCCTTTTCGTATTCTCGAGTCCACAAGGCCATTGCATTCGGGGAATTGAGGATGTGTCCATTGCTTGGATCACAGGTCAAGGATTCTCCTGTTCGGCTGCTGATATTGGCCAAATGACAAAGTAGGGTAGACACCGCACCCTCTTCAATGGTCGAGTTTTGTTTTTCTGTTCCTCGTACTGCATTGAAGAAATTGACAATGTGTAAGGTGCTCATGTCCCCACCACCGCCTAGCGCAGTACCCCCTTCGTTGTTGTTGGCCTGGTTGGATTTGATTTCTTTTCCAGAGCGGTCGTGTAGTCGGTATCCACCGCGATCCACATAGACAGTACCTTCCGAACCGTAAATAATCGTACCTCTGTCGGATCCATAGGTTTTGTAGTTGTTTCGGCTTTTCCCATCCCACTGAATGACTTTCCCATCTCCAAATTTGAAGGTTGCATCCATGGTGTCGTACATGGTCCAGCCATCTTCTGGGTAGTGCATTTTGCCAGCTACTACAGACACAGCAGTAGGAAATTCCACCTGCAGCGCCCAGCGGGCTACATCTAACTCATGGGTGGCATTGTTGCCCGTTTCCGCGGTGCCGTAATCCCAGCCATACCAATGCCAATTGTAATCCCAGGTATCGTGGAAATAGGGTTTTCGAGGCGCAGGACCCTGAAAAAGATCCCAATCCAAGCCTGCTGGAGGCGCTTGTTGGATCGGATTAATCACCGATCCTCGAGAGTTGCTGTAAAAGGCCTTGGCGAAGTACACCTTACCAATGACTCCCTCGTGGATGGCTTTGATGATTTCCTTACTTTCTGGGGCGGAGCGCTGCTGGTTGCCCATTTGCACGACCTTGTTGTATTTCTTTTGAAGTGCCACGAGCACTTCTCCCTCGCGAGGGTTGTGGGAGCAAGGCTTTTCGACATACACATGTTTGCCTCTTTCAAGTGCCAGCCAGGTGCCAGGTGCATGCCAGTGGTCGGGGGTGGCATTGATCAATACATCCACTTCCTTGTCATCCAGTACCTTGAAGATGTTTTGCTCTTGCTTGGGTTGGTAATCGATCCATTTTTCAAATCCTTTGGCTGCCTTAGGCATCTGAGACTGCATGGCATCGCAGAGGTACAGCAAATTGACGTTGCTGCTCTTCAATCCGATGGGCTCGTAAAATGCACCTACACGCCTTCCTAAGCCTGCAATGGCCACATTTAGTCGGTCGTTTGCACCCAGAATGCGGGCATAGGATTTTGGTGAAAAGGCTAGTGAACCTAGTGAGGCTACCCCAAGGGTTGCAACCGCACTTTTCTTGATGAATTCTCTTCTGTTCGATTTGCTCATAGTGGTATTTGCTTCCCCGATTTACTTGAGGGGTTTGATTTTGATGTTTTTGTATTGCACTGCATCTCCATGGTCTTGGAGGAGAATACGGCCTTGTTCGGCTTCGCCAAATTTATTCCAGATCACATACTTGCTGATGGCAACCAAATCTCGGTAGGCTTGGGATCCTCTCTGGTATTCGAGTACTTTGACTCCATTGAGGTAATGCTCCACTTTATTGTCTGGATAGACTATGACTCTTCCTTGATTCCATTCGCCTGGTTTGCGCACAAATCGGGCTTGCTTTTCGGCTTTGATCAGGTCGTACAAAGAGGCGAGGGTTCGGTTGCCATCTCTCCCCATCTTGGCATCTGGATGGAGTGCGTCGTCAAGGATTTGGTATTCCAGGCCAATGGCAGAACCTGTATTTCCTTCGGATAGGGTGACAAAGTACTTGACCCCACTATTGGCGCCTTCGCTGAGGTTGAAATCAAAAGCCAGATCGAATGCTTTGTACTGCTCGGTGGTAACGATATCTCCGAAAGTCATGGATTCACTGCCATCGGATTTTTGAATTTTCAGGATACCGTCAGCGATGCTCCAGCCTTTGTCTGGGAAGGTATTCTTGTAGGCACCTACCCAGCCTTTGCTCGTTTGGCCATCAAATAACAATCTCCACCCTTGGGATTTTTCCTCTGGAGTCAACTCATTTTTGATCGTGCTGACTACAAAAACGGGCTTTTTGAAGGGGAGAGGCTGTAGGTTTTCCGTTTGCACGCGAATATTTTTAAAATAGGTTTTTCTGCCCTCGTCTTCTTTGGATTGGATGCTGTGCACCTGAAGCCCAATAAAGCCTTTTGCATCAAGGTCATCCACAAAGTAGGCCACCTCTTGTCCATTGACCCAAGTTTTGAGGGTATTGCCAATGGCTTCGATGCGGTAATGGTTCCATTCGCCTAGTTTAAAGGCCGATTTGGCAGCGGGATTGAGATCCAAGGGATAAAACCATCCCCTTCGGGCTTCGTCGTAGATACCTCCCGACCAGGCTCGTGGGGTGGGATCGGCTTCTACTTGATATCCATAAACCAAGCCTTTTCCCTCATTCTTACTGGCATCGTATTGGCCTCGGGCCATAATTCCGCTATTGGAAGAGGAATGGCTTATTTTGAGTTCTAGTTCAAGGATAAAATCCCCAAAGGAATCCTCTGTGATCAGAAAGGTATTCCCGGTACCGTAGACGGCCGTGCCTTCAAGGATGCCATCCTTTACGGCAAAAGTTGCTTTTCCAGCCACAGCTTTCCAGCCATTCAGGTCTTTGCCATTGAAAATGGTCTTCCAATTGGCTTCTTGTGCAAGGCTTGGGAGGGCCAAAAGTAGGGCCATGCAGGCCATAAAAATGCGCGTATTCATGAAGTTGGGTTTATTGCAGTAACAAGTTTTGCAGGTTTGGACAAAACTCGATTCGAAATCAAGATACAAAAACTAGTTGAAGTGTATGCAAGTAGGGTTAGTTGAATGGACGGATTTTTTTTCGGGTATTCCCTTTCCTGTTTTGTACTTTTGCGCATGCTTGATTTTAATACCAAAGGAAAGGTTTTCATTACCTGCAAGGATCGTTCGGTGACTTACCTCGAGCAGGAAGTGCGAGAATTGGGTTTCATCCCCGTATCCGTCACGCGAACAGGCCTGGAGGTGCTTGCCTCCCTCGAAGAGTGCATGGATCTCAACTTGCACTTGCGCACCGCTTCCCACGTGCTTTATGAAATCAAATCCTTTTACCTCCGCAATGCGGACGATATCTACCGACGCTTTAAGGCCATTCCATGGGAAGACTATTTGGATGTGGATGGGTATTTTTCGGTGAATTCGGTGGCAGAAAATGAATCCATCACCACACCTTTGATTGTGAATGTGAAGGTAAAGGATGCCATTGTCGATCGTTTTCGAGAATTGAAGGGGAGAAGACCCGACTCAGGATCTGATTTCTCTGGATTGGTAATTCAAGTGTATTGGAAAGAAACGCAAGCCATCGTCTACTTAAATACTTCTGGAGAAACCTTGGCCAAGCATGGCTACCGCAAAATCCCAGGAAAGGCACCCATGATGGAAGCCTTGG